>Ga0209536_100006101_pt1 | contig 18521 bp, 16 predicted proteins | sample DeeMarSeWOR28_12_FD_187461 | JGI IMG/M metagenome (GOLD analysis project Ga0209536, IMG submission 187461) | Marine sediment microbial communities from White Oak River estuary, North Carolina - WOR-2-8_12 (SPAdes) (version 2) | ecosystem: Environmental > Aquatic > Marine > Intertidal zone >... | reverse complement strand
AACGCTCACGCAGCCTCATCCCGGCCAGTCGCGCCATCAAGTCGAGCTCCGAAGGCCAGGCGTATCGAATTCGCAGCGGGTAGAACTTCGCCCCCGCATTCGTCAACTCGATGTGCCGGCTCTCCACCTGTTGTTTCGCCGGATCGTGCTTGGACGCTTCTATGCGCACGGCGCCGTCATCGATGCCCTCCACGGCCAGGCGCTGAAATCGATCGAAGCGACTAAGATCGGGGACGAACGCCTCCACGACGAACAGACCACCCGCCGACAACTTCTTCGCGACGTTCTCGAAGCAACGTATCTGCTCGTCCTGCGTGAGCAGGCAGAAGATCGTATTGAAGACGATGAAGACGAGAGAGAACGACCCTTCGACTTCGACGTCCCGCAAGTCCCCGATGGTCACCGGTATTCCGTCGCCGTCGGGCTTCTCGCGTAGCTTCGCCACCATAGCTTCCGACGCGTCGATACCGTGTACCTCGATCCCGCGGCGCACCAGCGGCAAGGCGATGCGCCCAGTCCCTATCGCCAGCTCGAGAACCGGCCCCTCCCCCGCGAGGTCAACCAGAAATCCCGCCGCACCCTCCACGTCGAACGAGCTATACCACTCGTCGTACTTCTCCGCGATCATGTCGCCGTAGGTCGACGCATCCCATTCGCTCACGTTCCCACTCCTACTTGTACTCGTGATCGTTATCGTACTCGTGATCATACTCGATTAGGATCAGGATTACGAGTACGATCACGAGTACGAGTGCTGCTTGGCAGGCAAGGCCAGCATCGGCTAAGACTGGCAAGGCTCGGGATTGGGCCTTAGAGTAGTCACACAGGAGGTCAGGCATATTGGCGACACTCGCGGAGAGACTCGACGCCCGCACCCACGCCGGCGAGCTCTACCGGCGCCTGGACGACGAGAACAACGTGCGCTGCGTCGCCTGCGGGCTGCGCTGCTTGATTCGCGCCGGCCGCCGCGGCGTCTGTCGGGTCCGCTTCAACGACGATGGCACTCTAATGGTGCCGTGGAACTACGTCGCGGCGCTGCAGTGCGACCCCACGGAAAAGAAGCCGCTCTATCATGTCTTTCCCGGCTCCCAGTCCCTGACCTTCGGCATGCTGGGTTGCGACCTGCACTGCGACTACTGCCAGAACTGGATCACATCGCAAGCCTTGCTTGACGATCACGCCGGTATCGGCCCCAGCGATATCAGCGCGGACGAGATCGTCGAATACGGTGTCCGGCGTGGCGCGCGGCTCGTCGTCTCCTCCTACAACGAACCGCTCATCACCTCGGAATGGTCTGTTGAGATCTTCAAGAAAGCCAAGCCAAAGGGCTTCTACACCGCCTTCGTCTCCAACGGGAACGCGACTCCCGAGGTCCTGGACTACCTGCGCCCCTGGCTCGACGTGTACAAGATCGACCTCAAGACCATGAGCGATCGCCAGTACCGCAAGCTGGGCGGCGTATTGAACCACATCCTGGATTCGGTCCGCCTGGCCCACGAGCGCGGGTACTGGGTGGAGATCGTCACCCTGGTCGTTCCCGGGTTCAACGACTCGAACGACGAGTTGCGCGAGGCGGCCGATTTCATCGCCTCGGTGTCGCCGGACATCCCCTGGCACGTCACCGCCTTCCACAAAGACTACAAGATGACCGATCCGGCAAACACGAAGCCGCGGGACCTCGCCCGCGCCGCCGAGATCGGAAGGACGGCCGGGCTCAACTTCGTCTACGCCGGCAACCTGCCGGGCATGGTGGAAGGTCTGGAGAACACGTACTGCCCCAGTTGCGACCGATTGCTCATCGAAAGAAGGGGCTTTCACATCAGCCGCGACGACCTCAGCCCAAACGATGGGCGTTGTCCCGACTGCGGCGCATCGATCGCCGGTATCTGGGTAGACGGATAGCTGCTAGAAGGTCTGTTTCTTGCACCTTAGTAGTATCGATTACCACTTGCGGCGCGCGGCACGGGGCCGGCCGCTGTGCGACTGTCTCTTGTCGGAAGTCCGGGGGCGGTGCTCGCCGATCGTCGTATGGTGTTGTATATCTGTGCGGACCTGATGTCCCGTTTTGTCACACGCTGCCCTCGAGGAGGCACGCATGGCAGGCATAGTCGGTTACGGTGCTTACATCCCCCGAAAGCGGATCACGACGGAAGAAATCGCTCGCCAGTGGGGCAAGAACCCGCAGACGATCGAGCGCGGGTTGCTGCTGAAGGAGAAGTCTGTCCCTGGCTTCGATGAGGATACGATCACGATATCGGTGGCGGCCGGGCGGTCGGCCATCGATCGCGCCGGAGTGGACCCACAGAAGATCGGGGCGCTCTATATCGGTTCCGAGTCGCATCCCTACGCGGTGAAACCCAGCGGCACGGTGGCGGCGGAGGCGATGGGCATCGGACCCGAGGTCCACATCGCCGATTTCGAATTCGCCTGTAAGGCGGGGACCGAAGCGATGTTCGTCGCGCTGGGGCTGGTCGAGTCGGGCCGCGTCGAGTACGCCATGGGCATCGGCGCCGACACCTCGCAGGGTGCACCGGACGACGCGCTGGAGTTTTCCGCGTCCGCCGGCGGCGCCGCCTACATCTTCGGAAGAGACAATTTGATCGCCGAGGTGCTCGAGACCTACAGCTACACGAGCGACACACCCGACTTCTGGCGCCGCGAAGGTGAGTTCTACCCGCGCCACGGCGGTCGCTACACCGGCGAGCCGGCGTACTTCACGCACGTGCTGTCGGCCAGCAAGGGGATACTGGAGAAGACCGGTCTCAAGGCGGACGACTTCGCCTACGCCGTCTTCCACATGCCCAACGGCAAGTTCCCGCTGACGGCGGGCAAGAAGCTCGGCTTCAAGGAAGAGCAACTGAAGACCGGTTGGCTGGTCAACACGATGGGCAACACCTATTCGGGTTCTTCGCCGACGGGGTTGGCCGCGATACTCGATGTGGCCAAGCCCGGTGATCTTATCCTGCTCACTTCGTTCGGCTCGGGTGCGGGCAGCGACTCGTTCGTATTGAAAGCGACGGATCGTCTGCCGGAGGTGCAGGGTCTCGCTCCCACGGTGCGCTCGATGCTGGACGGGGAGCGACAGTATCTGACCTACGGTGAGTACGCGAAGTTCCGCGAGAAGATCATCGTCAACGACTAAGAGAACATCGAACTACGACGTTCCTCGAGGAGAATAGACATGCGAGAGGTTGCGATAGTTGGCGCCGGGATGACGCGGTTTGGTGAACTCTGGAAGTACAGCCTGCGCGACATGTTCGTCGAGGCGGCGTCCGGGGCACTTCACGACGCCGGCGCGGACCGCCTGGACTCGATGTACGTGGGCTGCATGTCCGGCGGGCAGTTCGTCGGTCAGGAACATCTCGGACCGCTCATGGCCGACCACCTGGGGATGACCGGTGTCGCGGCCGTACACGTCGAGTCGGCCTGCGCGTCCGGCGGCGTCGCTCTGCGGCAGGCCTTCATGGAAGTGGCTTCAGGGATGAGCGACCTCGTCTTAGCCGCGGGCATCGAGAAGATGAACGACGGGGCCGACGTGACCAACGTACTGGCCACGGCGGCGGATCAGGAGACGGAGGTCTACTACGGCATCACGTTCCCGGGACTCTATGCCATGATCGCCCGCGCCCACATGCAGCAGTACGGGACGACGGAAGAGGACCTGGCGTGGGTCGCCGTGAAGAACCACAAACACGGCGCCATGAACGAGAAGGCGCAGTTTCGTCGTGAGGTCACCGCGGAAGAGGTAATGAGCTCGTCGATGGTCTCCGAGCCGCTGCGGCTGCTCCACTGCTCGCCGGTGACCGACGGTGCCGCGGCGGTGCTCGTCTGCCCGCTCGAGATGGCGAAGCAGTTCACCGATCGGCCGGTGAAGATCTTGGCGAGCGGTCTGGCCACCGGTTCGATGGCTCTGGCCGATCGCGAGGACCCAGCCGTGCTCGATTCGGTTCAGAAGTCGGGAGAGCGAGCTTACGAGATGGCCGGCATCGGACCGCGCGATGTGAACGTGGCCGAGGTCCACGATTGCTTCACGATCGCCGAGATCTGCTGCACCGAGGCGCTGGGCTTCGTCGAGAAAGGCAAGGGCGGACCGGCAGCGAAGGAAGGTTTCACCGCCCTCGGCGGCTGCATCCCGGTGAACACCAGCGGAGGCCTCAAGTCGAAGGGCCACCCGGTGGGCGCCACCGGTATCGCGCAGACCATTGAGATATTCCGCCAGCTGAGGGGCGAAGCGGGCGCACGGCAGGTCGAGAACGCTCGCATCGGTCTCACACAGAACATGGGTGGATCGGGAGCCAGCTCCGTGGTCCACATCTTCGAGGGGGTCTGATCATGCCCAGTCCGAGATACGCGAGAGAGATACCGACACGCTACCGCCTCGAAGCGGGCCGCTGTAAAGGCTGCGGAAAGGTCGTCTACCCGGCGCGGCTCGTCTGCCCCGCCTGTCGAGGCCGCGACTTCGAGACGGTGACGCTGTCGAGGAAAGGGAAAGTGATCACCTCGACGGTGGTCCATGTTCCACCCGACGATTTCTTGATGGAGGCACCGTACGCTATGGCGGTGGTGGAAACGCCCGAGGGCGCCCGCTTCATGACGCAGGTCGTGGATTGCGATCCCTCAACGGTACTACCGGGCATGGATGTAGCCCTGGAGTTCCGACTGATTCGCAAGGAAGGCAAGAGCGGGATACTTTGCTACGGCCACAAAGGCGTGCCGGTCGCCTAACGAACGGGGGTTGTCGCATGCGAAAAGTCCAGGTCTGGGCGGAACTCACGGATGACCACTTCCGCGCCTACGAGGCCGAAGCGAAGCGTCGAGGTGTTTCGGTGGAGGAGTTGGTCCAGCAAACGGTGAACTGTCTACTTCGCGAGATGGAGGAGGAGGAAGAGGACGCCGGCCCGGACCACATGATCAGTGTGTCTTAGGCAGATCCTCGGGTAGCATCCTGCCGCCCACTCAAACGGCCAGTGTCGCCGGTTCACCGTCGCACTGGCCGTTGCCCATCGACGCGTCGCGAAGACGCCATCACTGTCCTTGATACCGCCCGCTGGCTTCCTCGATAACAGCGGGATTACCACACCATCGCGTACACGGCCGCGCCCAGCCCGAAGTAGTCAAACCTCACGTCGTCGATCGTCCGCGGGCTGCCCCAGATGAGGTTGCCCTCTTCATCCAGCCCGCTCGCCTCTTCGACTTCGTAGCCGGGACGGCTGTAGTTGTACTCGGCGAAGAGGCTCAGTCCCACAGTACGACTCACCATCCCCCGTATTCCTATCGAAGCGGCGAAACCGAAGCTGTCCCCGCCTCTGAAGCGAACCACAGGTAGGACTCGGTCGCCGATATCTTCCTCGAACACGTCTCTCAAGTCCAAGAGGACTTCGCCATCGGCGCCCGTCGCCCAGCCTGCGGTAACCGCAGCCGTCGCCGACCACCTATCAGAGATCGGCACATCGAAGAACGGTCCGATGAAGAGCGACCGCGATGCCAGCGGCTCCGCGAGGATGTCCTCCGCCAGCACGGCCAAATCGGTCGGAGGGTCGAAGCGGCCGGCGTCTATGGGGAAAGCACCCACGGCCGCCTTACCACCAATCCCAACATGCTGACTGAAGAAATAGGCACCCTCGAAGCCCGCGGTCCAGCCGTTCTCCACGGTCAGTAGATCGCTGTGAACGTTCGCGTCCCCCAGGAGTCGCGCATACCCGCCCTTGAAGTTCAAGAACGACGGCCTTCGACTCTCGGGCCCAGCGAGAGGGCGTCGTTCCGGAGGCGGATTCATCATCCAATCACCGGCGACGTGATCGACCAGGATGTAGGCGATCTCCGTGCTGAGGATGCCCAGCCCCGCGGACACCAGGACGTCCGACAGCCAGTGCTTGTCGTTCAGGATCCGCAGGCCGCCGGTGACTGTGGCGATGCTGTAGCCGGCGATGCTGTAGAGCGAGCTCTTCGCGCCGTACTCCTTGTGCAGGAACGTCGCGCCCATGAAGGCCGTGCTGGTGTGGCCCGAGGGAAAAGAACGATTCCCATCGCCGTCGGGCCGCTCGACCTCCGTCAGGCTCTTGCCGACTGAAAACGCGATGTTGTTGATCGTGTAGGCGGTGGCATAGTTGACCAGCGCCCGCAGGAACTTGGATCGACCTTTGACGCCTGCGATGTTCAGGCCGAAGGTCAGCAAAGCCGGAACGTCGCGCGTGTAGTTATCGAGCTCGGTCTGGAAGGTCGGAAAGTACTCGTATCGCCACTCTTGGACTGAGCGCCGGTTGAGGAAGCCATCCTCTCTGAAGGCAAACAAGCCCAACGAGATCAGGATCGCCGGCGCCAGAGTTTTCCCCTGGGGCGTACCGCTAGGCCACGACGAGAACGAGGTGTCAGCCGGTAGCCGGAGCGGCTCCTGAGCACCGGCCGCACCACCGAATGCAAGGCTGACTGTAGCCGTCAGCATCAAGCAGACAGCGGCGCGGGCCGTTCTCAATAGCGCGCGCCCCGGTTACGGATGACGGCCTTCACCAAAGAACCGCGGATACCGAGAGTCCGGCAGCCAGGTAAGAGAAGTCCACGTTCACCACTTCCTCCACCGGTCCAAACTCGGGGTTGCCCTCCTCATCGAAGCTGACCAGGCTGCTGATCTGGTAGTCGGGGCTGCTGTAATTGTACTCGCCGAACAAACGAATCCCGATACGCTTGCTCACCATGACGCGCAGTGCGACTCCCGTCGCGAAGCCGAACGTACTCTTCGGATCGAAGATGGCGATGGGGATCTCGGGCACACCGAACTCATCTTGATACTCGGGCTTCAACTGGGCGTTGATCGTGGCCCGCGCACCCTCCGACCAACCACCCGTGAGCTTGCCGTTCAACGCGAACCTCTGGCCCAACGGCAGGTTGAAGAACGGCCCGACGAATACCGACTGCGTGCCGAACGGCTGCGTATTGATCTCCTCCGTGACTTCGATGACCTCGGGATCCTCGGGAACGAAATCCGAATCGTCGATGGGGAAACCCGCAACGGTCAGCTCGCCGCCGACGCCGATGTAGTTGTTGAAGAAGAACGCGCCTTCGATCCCGCCCTCCCAGCCGTTCTCGGCCGTGAAGAGCTCGCCACGATCCGCCAGTTTACCTACCTGCCAGGCGTACCCGAGTCGATAGTCCAAGAACGACGGATTTCCGCGTGGCCCTTCGGGCTTGGGCTCGCGCGGCGGGTTCACACCCTTGTCGCCGAAGATGTTGTCCATCAGCACGTAGGCCAGATCGGTGCTGAGCATGCCGATGCCGGCGCCGACGAGCACGTCCGTCTCCCAATGCCGGTTGTTCAACTGGCGCATCACTCCCGTGTACGCCGCCATCGTGTAGCCAGCGAGACTGTACAAGTAGCTGACGTGCCCGTACTCCCGGTCCAGGAATCGGGCAGAGGCGAACGAGGCCGCGGTGTGCCCGGACGGGAACGAGTTGTTGGCCGATCCGTCGGGCCGCTGCACCTCCGTCAGGCCTTTGATCGTATGAATCGACACCATCATGATCCCCAGACCGCCCGCATACGTCACGGTCGCTCGCCAGAACTTGCTCGTTCCCTGCACGCCGAAGGCGTTCAAGCCCAGCGCTAGTAAGCCGGAAGTGAACTGGGTGTAATCGTCGCTGTGGTCTTCGAACTCGGGGATGAACGTCTCGCGCCAGTCCTTCACCTCCTGGCGGTTCATGAAGCCCTTGTCCTTGAACGTGAACAGCCCAACCGTGATCAGCGCTGCCGGCGCAATCGTGCGCTTGAACGTCGTCGCTTGGTACCACTTCACCTCATCGTCCTGGGCAAGCATCGAGAGTCGCGTCGGCGACGACCGAAACCGCCAAAGCGTAGCATCGACATCGAAGACCGAAGGAACACGGGAGTCCTCAACCGGACGAGTCAGGCGGTCCGACCACTGTGCGACCTCCGCCTCCCTAGCAGTCTGAGCCCGCGCCGCGTCGGCCAGACACAACGCCGACAGTGCTAAGACGACCAAGGCGCGGGCCGAGCACAGTTGCTTCCGCCAGAGCTGACTCAAGCTGGACATGTGATCACCCCCTGCCTCAGACGCCTGAAATGCGGATGACGAGCCCCGCGGAAAACACGAGATCGTTCTGCCACTTCGAGTTGGCCAGAACGGTCTCCAGAACCGGGTCACCCTCTATCTTCGCATTGAATTGGTATATGTAGTCCTCGAGGTCCACACGGATCGCAAAGATTCTCGATAGATCGTACGACGCACCGACGTCGAGCACGCCGCCCAGATCGGTCTTCGCCTGGGCATTATCCCAGAAGTCACCGACGTGGCCCGCCACGGCCAAGCCGACGCCGCCGAACAGCGCCCAACCGGAGTACGGCTGCGGAGCGTAGCGGAAAAGGATCTTCGACGAAGCGTACCAAACGTTCGCGTCGCACTTCGCGTCAGGCTGGCCGCACAGATTGCTTTCCCCGAGCTTTGCCTCCGCCGTGCCTAGCGAGTAGGCGAACGTGCCTTCCCAGCCGACGCTCCTCGACCACCAGGCGACCAATCGGGCACCCAACTGCACGCCGGCGTTCTGCCGAATCGCAATCACGGTCGCTTCATCCGGCGGGGCAACGAACGTCGATCTCGCCAGATCGCTAGTCGGAACGAGCAGGCCGACGAACGGGACGAAGTCCAGCGAGTTCGCCTGACCCGCCAGCGGTTGTGCGGAGACGAGCGCGAGGAGAACTGCAAGGGGCCAGATTCTCTTGCCCATAGAAAGCCTCCCTTTGATCGGCCACAGGATGGGCTGACCCAACTACTGCGTACTGGCCTGTCCGACTACAGTGTCAGAAGTAGTAACGAAGGTTCAGGCCGACCGACCCGAGATTGAGCGTCTGGTCCAAGGCCTTCGAGTCGGCCCGCGAAAACCCCATATCGAGCCCGATGATGAAATCGGAACGTCCGTTGTAGGCGATACGAACCACTCCACCGAAGATGTCATTCTCAGTATCCTCGCCGCTCTCGGGCAACCTGTCGTACTTGCCGGCAAGAAGGACACCGATGGGCACCGAACTGATGGCCAGGAAGTCGAAGTCTACCGTCGCCCCGGTGCTAGCTTGCCACTCATCGGTCGCCGAGCGGTCGACGGACTCACCGTAACCAGCCTCGGCCAGGGCCGTGACGCCGAAGAACGGGCTCACCCCCCAAGCGAACCGTATTCCGCCTCCGCCCCGCACCGCCGGCGTGGTCCGCACCAGGCTTGCGGGCCGACCGTCGATGACGTCCTCGACGAACCGAGCGATGTTGACCGCCGTAAAGTTATCGCTGGCGAGGTTCAAGGTTCCCGTGAGCTGCGTCTTCTCGCTGTGGAAGAGTCGAATCAGCCAACCGACATCGAAGCCGGTAGCGGCCGTCAGTCCGCTGGCCAGCAGAGACCCGACGTTGGTGCCCAGCCGGCCCAGCACATTGAACTCGCCGCGCGCCGCCAACCAAGGTCGTATGGCCTGCTGATACTCGAAGGCGAGAGTGGCATACATAATGTCCCCTTGCAGGCCCAGTATGGTGTCGCCACCGATCTCCACTAACGGGATCTCGACGTCTACGGCTTGTCCAATGCCGATGGAGTTGCGCACGAACGTCTTGATGAACGGATCGCGGATCAGATTGTTGGGCATGAACGCGTGGCCGCCGAGCATCGGTCGCTTGTACTCCAACGCCTGCACCACCGTGCCCACGGCGCGCTCGAGGTCGCTCTGTGCTTCGCGTTGAGGATCTCGACCACCCAGCGGATAGAGCAGCCCCGCAAACAGCTGGAAGCCCGACGACCGAAACCGCGTCGGCAACGCGTCCGGTTTCGGATTCTGATCCTGCTTCGCCAAGTTCAGAATGCTCTGCGTATAACGCGCTTCCAACGTGATCTTCGGTCGACCCACCGGGAACATCACGCCGAACGCGATGTCGGCCGAGAGGTCGAACTCGTTGAACGCGTCCTTCACGTCCCTCGACTCGTCCTCGAGCGATAGCGTTGAGCTCACCAGATAACCGAGGTCTAGGCCGCCCGAGGCGTAGGTCTTGCCATTGCCCGAGACGAACTTGAAGAGAACCGGCAAGGTGATGTAGTTGAGGGCCAGGCCGAGCGTATCAGGCTGTTCCGAGTCCGCAAAACCGTACTCGATATCGCTTCCCTTCTGCACGTACATCGGCTGGAAGCTCAGCCAGATATCCCGCGCGATGGCGAACTCGCCAACGATGCCGGCGGCGAAGCCGCTAGAGCTCAGGAAGCTAGCACCGGAAGGTGCGTCGCCGCTCAGGTCCGTGCGGTTCGCACCGCCGAAGATGCCAAGTCTGACCTGGCCGTCGAGCTTGCAGGGTGTCGATGCCAACAGAACCGCAGCGAAAAGGACTATGGCTTTTCTCATCGTCAGACACTCCCGTCGAGAGGCGCTCACCACCTGTAACTTACTTCGGCATACCACCCCAGCGATACTGGTAGGAAACACTGACCGCATCGAAATCGGCCCCTCGCTCGACTCGAGCCCCACTGCCCAATGTCAACCGCACGGTGTGTTGCCTGGCCAGGGGCGCGGCGAAAGTCAGGCCGAAGCGAAAGGTCGAGATCCGGGTCTCACGTTCGACGCCACCGATAGTAGAGCGCCCGCCATACCCATAGCCGCCGTCCGCCGCCAGCCACCACCCTCTGGCGAACGATCGGATCACGTGCAGCTTGCCAACCAGCAGAGGCCTCTGCTCCAGCTTCGACCCTCCGAAGAAGTCCGAATTGTCCGTGAAGAACCACGCGCCAACGAAAGCCTCGAAGGTCCAGGGGCCGGCTACCTGGGACACGCCCAGCTGAGTACGAAACGTCCAGCGATTCGATCCGAGGTTGAGGAGCTTGGACGGATCGTACTGACCCAGCGGAATGATCGCTTGGAAGCTGGCGCCGATGATCGTCTTCTGCCTCCAGCCGGCGTATTCCGCCCCTCTCAGCGCCGGCGCCCCGACGAAGTTCACCGAGAGCCGGGCCCGGGGATCACCGAATCCGGTGACCGCGCGTGCCGTGTCGACTCCCTCCAGCTGACCTTTCCAATCTGCGTCGGCGACGGGAACCAGAACATCTACCTTGCTGGACAGCCCGAAGAAATCGATGGCCCGAATGTACCCACCTATGAACGTATGGAGCTTCGAGTCGAGGTCCTCGATGGGGATCGCAGGATCGAGGAGAATATTGCCCTGAGCGTAGGAGTAGCCGAACAAGACGAAGTTCGTGCCGACGGGAAGGTTGGTCAGCGCCCGGGGCTCCAGCTCCTGAGCACGGCCAGCGCCGGCGGCCAGGTGAAGCAAGAGCGCCGCGGAGGCCAGCGAGAGAACTGCCGACCTCCACACTGTGTGCTTGTAAGGCACACTCTCGGGTTCCAAGGTTCCCCGTCTACAATCCCACCGGAATCTGGTACGACACGTTCAGCCGGACCTGATCCTTCACCGCCGGAGCGACCCAATTGTCGTTGTAGACGCTCGTGGCATATTCGGCGTAGAAGTTGAATGTGTACTTGGGCTTGATCAGCAAATAACCGAACCTCAAACCGATGGGCACCAACAGTCCTTTCGTGTCCCAGTTGTACTGCGACTGCAGATCGTTGGTCGCCAGGTAGAAGCCCTTACCCATCGCGTAGTTGGCGAAGGGGTTGACGATGAAATTCCCCGCCACCACCTCGCCCGGCCGGCTCGGGTCGGTCTTACCCCACACCTGTTGGAGCAGGAGGCCGAACGTAAGCTTCTCGTCCAACCCTCGCATGATCACGGCGGTGGCCAGGCCGTACTGCCACTCCGTAGAGCCGAAACCCTCCTTACCCGGTATCACGATGTCGGGACCTATACCGGCGCGCCCCCAACTCCACTCGAGCGGGACGATGAGCGCAAACAGGTCCGTAGGGCTCAGGCCCCACTCGTCCTGCTGGTTCTGGGTATAGCGAATCGTGAGGCGCGGCAGGATCGTCACGCCTCCACCAGCCGCACCGCCCTTCACTGGGATCGGCGCAACCATGCGAAACTGAAGGAAACCCTTGTTGCCCTCCGGCCGCACGGCGCCGCTGGATAGCGTGTCCTGGTTGTAGTTGAGCATGCCCTGATAGGCGAGCTGGAACGACCACTGTGTCGCCGTAGCATCGTTGGCCATCGACTCACGGCTCTGCTGCGCAAACCCAGTAGCGGGGCCAGCGACCGTGGCGAGCAGCACGCTCGCGAATCCCGCCAGTTTCAGAACGCGAGACGCGCTCGGCTGGTTGTTCTCGTTCATGCTATTACACCTCCACTCTTTTCTTCTTCGCGGGCCCATCACGCCGAGCCAGCCCAAGGTAGAGGGGGCCGAGGCCCCCTCAATTAGATCTCCTAGCGCCCGGTCCCTTGCTGCAGCAACTCCTGGAGCACGTTGTCCACGCTCAGAGACGAACCACGCACCGGCGGGAATTCCCTGAAGGTCGCCAAAAACTCGGCTACGTACTGCTGCGCTGGGACGAACGTCCACATGTTGTCGGCCATCCAGCGCATGTACATCTGCGACTCCTCCCACATGACCTCGTAGGGGTCGGCCCGGAGGTTGATGAGCACGGGCCAAGCAGGCTTCACCCGAATGGCCTCGATATCTCGTCCAGCAAGAGAGTTCCGCCATCGGCCAGCTCGAACCGACCGCGACGCAACTGCGTGGCACCGGTAAACGAGCCCTTCTCGTGCCCGAACAACTCGCTCTCTATCAGCGAGGGCGGGAGAGCGGCACAGTTCACCTTGATGAGGGGACGGTTATTGCGGGGGCTGCGTTCGTGAATCGCCCGAGCCACCAGTTCCTTACCGACACCCGTTTCGCCCTCGATCAAGACCATCGTATCACCGTCGGCCACCTGCTCAATGCGATGGAGCACGTAGCGCAGCGCATCGCTGGTTCCGATGATCTCGTCGAACCCAGCGGTAGTACGGATCTCCTCCTGTAGGTAGATATTCTCGCGCTCCAGTTGCTCCCTCAGGCTGGAGATTTCCTGCAATGCCGACTCCAGTCCCTCCTCGGCCTCGAGGCGGTCGGTGACGTCGGCACCGATGGTGAGCAGGCCGGCGGCCTCATCGTCCGCGGTTCGTAGTCGCACGTTTGACCAGGCGAGCGTTCGCTCCTCACCCGACGCGCAGACGATCGTCCACTGGCTGTGAGGGCGTGGTTCTGATCTAATCGCATCCTCGAACCGATTCCACAGCTGCTCCGCATCGCGGGCTGGCACCATCTCCGCAATCCGTCGTCCCACAAGTTGGTCGCGTCCGTAACCCGTCAGGCGTTCGAAAAAGGGGTTGCTGTAGTTCATCAATCCTTGACGATCTAGTCCAACAACAGCCAGCTCGACGTTCTCCAGAAACGAGCGCCAGCGCTCCTCGTTCGCGACGACTTCGCGAGACAAGACCGAAGCGCGGACGACTTCGTCCGTGATGTCCATTCCGACGACGAGCAGAATGCCTAAGAAGGCTGGCGCGAGAAGATAGGGAGAGTGGATCACGAGAGCGTCCACGAGAAAACCGTGGGCTATGGCCGCCACCATGAGCAAGAGCGCGGCCCCGACGCGAGCCGCTTGCTGTCGCTCACTACGCCGCAGCAATTCAACGACGCTGTAGGCGAGGAACGCAGCGAGCGCCGCGACGGCACCCAGGGCCAGCCACGCGAAGCTGTGAACGGTGCCGGAACCCAGGACGATGTCTTCGCCCCACGGCAGTACGACTTGGCGGAGCGCCTCGAGCTGTCCGTGCGTTATGCCGGCCGGCGAGACCAGGTGGACCACCCCGGCCAGCAGCAGAGCAATCGTCACCAGCCATGGCGCCCAACGATTTCGTAGCTTGGTGTAGTACACGATGAACCAGAGCAGACTCAACCACCAGAATATCTGCAGCCCGACCGTCCACTTCAGGCCCACACGGTACTCCTCGACGGTCGCCGACTGATACGAGGCCGCTTCCAGCATGATCGCCGCCGCGGCGACGAACGCCATAGCTGCAAAGACGAGATGTTCCCTCCGGGGCCGCCGGCGCAGGCCGACCAGGAGTTGGACCAAGCCCAGGCTCAGGCAAATTCCCGCCCCCAGCGTCCACGCCATGCCAAGCGGACTCATCCGCGGACACCCACGAGTACGACCCTAACCTCTACGGATCGGCGGCACATATTCGGCCTGGAAATCTAATCGTTCGACGTTGAGCTCCTCGGAACGAGGCAAGATATGCCGTTAGACTCATCGGGTCTAGAAGTAGCATAGCGCTTGCGCATTGTCCCAACGAGGCCGTCAAACCACCGGCGGCTACCCGGGTCTCGTCTCGATGCCAGAGCACGAGTAAGTTTCAACCCGGCTTGAACGAGAGCCAGCTTCACACCACCGGACGCGGGCGGCACGACGATCAGAGAAAGAGCCAGGCGAGCACCTTGATCAGACGCATTCTACAGCGCGGGGCCATTCTCGCTGAGCGAGAGCAGGAGCTGCGCACCCAAGAGTTGGAGCTACTGGAAAAGCTGGAGGACGCGATCCGGCATTTCGAGCCGAAAGAGGGCGCGCGTGACCTCGAGCACCTGCGCGACGCCAGAGAGCAGCTCGACGGCCTCTTCCTGCTGGTCGTGGCGGGCGAGTTCAACTCCGGCAAATCCACCTTCATCAACGCCCTCCTGGGAGAGCGTGTACTGCCGGAAGGCGTGACGCCCACCACCGACAGGATCAATCTCGTGCGCTACGGCGACGAGCCGGGAGAGCAGCTACTCGCCGGCTACGTTCTGGAGCGGACGTACCCCGCGGATCTCTTGCGCGAAATCAGCCTGGTCGACACGCCGGGCACCAACGCGATCATCCGCCGCCACGAGGAGCTGACTCGCGACTTCGTTCCCCGGTCCGACCTGGTGTTGTTCGTCACCTCCGCCGATCGGCCTTTCACCGAGAGCGAACGCGCCGTGCTGCAGGAGATCCGCGAGTGGGGTAAGAAGATCGTGATGGTGCTGAACAAGATCGATATCATCGGTCGGCAGGATGAGCGCGACGAGGTGGCGTCCTACGTGCGGCGCAACGCGGCGGATCTCTTGGGCCGTGAACCGGAGGTGTTCACTCTCTCCTCCAAGCAAGCTCTCGACGCGCGCGCCACCTCCGATGAGAAGCTCTGGCAGACGAGCGGGTTCGAGGAGATGGAAGAATATCTCCTTGAGACTCTGGATCAGCGTGAACGCGTGCGACTCAAATTGCTCAACCCGTTGATGGTCGGTCTGCGCCTGGCCGCGAAGTACAAAGACGAAGCGTTCCAGCGCCTCAAGCTCCTGGCCGATGACGTAGAGACGATCCAGAACATTGACCGGCAACTCGCGCATTTCCACGAGGAGATGCTCACGGACTTCGAGCCGCGGCTCGCCGGTCTCGACCTCCTGCTGCAGGGGGTGGAGCGCCGCGGCGCGGCGTTCTTCGACGAGATGATCCGGATCGGTCGTATCCGCAGCCTGCTGGACAGCGACGGCATACGTCGGTCATTCGAGAGCGAGGTGATCGGCGACGTGCATCAGCAAATCGAGGAAGAGGTCGGGCGGATCATCGACTGGATCGTCGAGCGGAACCTCAAGGTCTGGCAGGACATCCAGAGCTACATCGAGCAACGCCAGATTAGCCGCTACAAGGACGAGATGATCGGTGAGGTGCGGAAGGGATTCGACTACAACCGCCAGGCGCTCTTGGGCTCCGTCGGCCGTCTGGCCCGGGACGTCGTGGGGAGCTACAACCGCGAGGCGGAGGCGCGTGCCATAGCCAATGATGTGCAGGGGACGTTCGCCACGACGGCGATGGCCGAGGTCGGCGCTATCGGATTGGGCGCCATTGTGGCTACGCTCGTCTCCAGTCTCGTCTGGGACATCACGGGCGTCCTGCTGGCTGCAGCTCTCGCTGTGGGCGGCTTCTACATCATTCCGCGGAAGCGACGGCAGGCCAAACGCAACTTGGAACGCCGCATCGACCAGCTGCGCAAACAGCTCAGGGAATCACTCACCCGTCAGGTCCATCAGGAGGTCGCCGACTCCAGCGAGCGCATCAACGAGGGGATCAGCCCCTATCGCCGCTTCGTCGCGACTCAGCAGGAGAAGCTCGACGAGGCCCGCGGCGAGCTGGTGTCCATCGAGTCCGCGCTGCTGCGGCTGCGGGAAAAAATCGACAAGCTCTAAAAAGCGGGCCCCTCATGCAAAGAGGGGCCCTGCTCTCTTTTCCGGGCGCGGCAGCCTACGCCGTCGGTCTACGGAGTGTACCAGATCGGCGACGTGTAGGCTCGTTCCTGCGTGATCATCGGGACTTCGGACGGCAAGGTTATTCCAAAACGATAAGCTTCGTACGCCGTCCAGCGTGGCGTCGGAATCTCGATCACCCGGGCGTAGTAGACCGCCGGTACGTCCGCGTCGAAGTCCGGGTCGGTCCAAACCGAGATCAACTCCGGCGCGCCGATCGTATTCGTCCACGTGGCGTTGGCCACGTCCACGGTATTGCCCACCGGAGGCAACTTGCCGTCGGAGCCGGGCCGGCGGTCTCCGGACCATGCCACGTCGTAGACCTTTTCGTTGCGATTGCCGTCGTCGTCCAGCCAGCCCTTGACGATCTGGATACGATCGAGGTTCCCGGAGAGCGGATCCTTGAGCGCCGCGACCAAGAACGTCGGTGCCTTACCGCTCGGAGCCGGCGTCAGGTCGCCGCCCATGGGGACGCCCTTGGTGTAGCCGGCGTTGGCCGGCAAGCGGCTCTGCGCGTCCTCTTCCGTGAACTCCCAACCGCCGAAGAAGCGCACCAGCATCCGTGGTCCCGTGGTCGCGTACGTCTCCTTCCGCATCATGGCGTCGAAGATCGCTTCGCGGGTGTTCTCGGTTGCCCAGACGGCGGCGTAGCCCGAGCCAACCATTTGCCAACTCTCGTACTTCTTGTCCCCGATTTGCGCCATGGGGTGTTTGTAGCGCTCGGGACTGGGCTCCACACCCGAGTGCTTGCCGAAGAAGTTCTCCTCTTCGGCAGTGGCGAGCCCTGTATGGCTGTCGGTGGAGCCGATCATGCCGAACTTGTAGGGATTCACGCCGAGTTCGCGCTGCAGCTGCAGCCCGGTCTGCAAGCCCGTCCGCGCATACTCGTACTGCAGCATGTCGTTCTCTTTCGGCACGCTGAGGTCGAGGTTGCCCTGGTCCCAGGTCTCGTAGTCGGCGAACTCGTCGTTCGGCGAGAGGAACGGATGCGCTTCGCCGTCGCCCTTGATCTGGGTCGCCTCGTAAAGCGGCTCCCACTTCGCACGGGTCTCGGCGTAAGCGCGGTCGAACGATCTGCCCGTGAAGCTGTCGAGGATCGGGAACATGATCCCGTTACTCAGGTTGCCGTTGTGGGCGATCGCGAGGACCTGACCGCCTGTCTTGCCCTCGTACGCGTTCAGCCAGTTCCACAAGTCGCGCGGGTTGTCGCTGCCCAGCGGTGCCAGGGTCGTGTAGGGTTCCACCACGCTGGCCTTGTCGGCGTCGTCGCGGAAGATCACGACGCGGTGCAGGTTATTGCCCCCGGTGTTCGACGTCCACTCGTAACCGATGAAAGCCGTGAAGCGGCCGGGATCGTTGTAATCCTCCGCCGCATCGATCGTCTCGTCCCACGCGTCGCGATAGGCCTTGCTACCCGGCAGCGACTCCAGCGCCTCGGGGAAAGTACCCTGCGAGAACGCCACGATGACCTCGACGGCGACCTGGACGCCCTGCTGTCCACCGGCCTGGATCATCTCGTACCACCGTTTCCCGGTGGGATCGGCGAGCATCGCCGGGTCTCCCGCATACAGCCGCGGGAAGAATCCCATGTTGTCCGAATGGTCCGCTACTACGAGGAAGTCGAGGGGGCGCGACAACCTCACCTGCAGACCGGTCGACGAGGTCAGCTCCTCGCCGCGGGCAAAGCGATAGGCGTCCACCGGCGTGAGTCGCGCGCCGAATGCACCCGCGTCCATCGACATCCCGGTGTGCAAGTGCGTGTCGCCCCAGAAGACCTGGGTCGGGAAATTGCGGCCCGCGTAGGGTGAGAAGTGCTTCTGCGACTTGAAGGCATCCGCCGCCGTCGAGTCCGGTGGAGGAAGCTGGGCAAACGCCGACACGGCGAGCGTCATTGTGAGCACCACGGACATCAGAAGCGGCTGCGCCTTCTTCCAGCTGTTCATCTATAAGTCCTCCGGAAAAGATGGTTAGGTTATCAACATTTGCGTATTCATCTCAAGCGTTCCTGCTCGAGCACTTCGATAAAACGGATCTTCCACATGCCGTCGACGGGTACGACGGCGATGCGTGTGTCGTAACGGTTCTGGCGAAAGTGGCGGTGTCCGAAGTGGGTCACCGTACCTCCGACAGTCCACGACGCGTCGGCGTTAAAGCCGCCGTCTTCGCGAGCCTCAATGCTCCCTACGTCGAGCACCTCCACCGCATCGACCCGGGCCCGGGCCCCTCCCCGCTCTTCCACTTCCAGGGAACGCCGGTGCTCGAGGTAGACATCGGTGAGGACTTCGCCGGTCACAGCGATG
>Ga0209536_100006100_pt1 | contig 18526 bp, 16 predicted proteins | sample DeeMarSeWOR28_12_FD_187461 | JGI IMG/M metagenome (GOLD analysis project Ga0209536, IMG submission 187461) | Marine sediment microbial communities from White Oak River estuary, North Carolina - WOR-2-8_12 (SPAdes) (version 2) | ecosystem: Environmental > Aquatic > Marine > Intertidal zone >... | reverse complement strand
ATACCCCTCGGGTAAGATATCTCGATACTTTTTCTGATCCACAATTAACTGATTTTGTTGTAATTGTTCTATTTCTGGCCGTAGTAAATGCAAGTTGCTCATAGTATCAAAATTCGCCATTGGGACAGAACAGCTTTTTAGAAAATATTGATTGGCGCTACTGGAGGTATGGATCACGCCAAAACGCCAAGCGTTTGAGCCTGATTAACTCGCTGATTTTAGATGGGAAGGAGTTACAGAGAACCTACGCTGTGTAGGAGAGACGGCGGGAGAAGATAGTGCGGATCGATGGGAATGAATCGATCCGCACTTGAGACGAGCTTAAACTGCTGAGCGGGTATAGCCTTTCAGACTTTGGGCAAAATCCTCCAGGTATTGGATGCCCGCGGCTTCGGCTTGTTTGCACCATTCCTGTAAAGCGGTGAGCAATTTCTCCTGGCTGACGCCGCGGCGGTTCCAGATCTCTTCCAGCTTTTGTTTGTAGCTATAAGCGATTTTCAGTTTCTGACTGACGCTCAAAGCCGATTCCAGTTTCTGTTTGGCGCTGTCGTTTAACAGTGACTCTTCACGCACCACCAGTTTTTTCGCCCGTATGAGCAGCTCGTGACTGGAAGCATTGGCCTTGCTCACCTCTTCGCGCAGCACCGGCATCAACACGTTTTTACAGTAACTGGCCATGACTTGAAAGCGGTTGGTGAGTACGGCCCCCAAAGTATCCATATCCACCACCGGTTTGGCGGGATTGATAATGGGCTTGGGTGGAACCGTATTTACTTTGGCCAGCTTCACAGCTTGCAATAAGCGAATGTACAACCAGCCGATGTCAAATTCCCACCATTTTGAGGACAATTTTGCCGAGGTTGGGTAGGTGTGGTGGTTATTGTGGAGTTCTTCACCCCCAATAATGATGCCCCAAGGCGCGATATTGCGCGATGCGTCTTTACACTCGTAGTTTCGATAACCCCAGAAATGGCCTATACCATTGATGACTCCGGCGGCCCAGAAGGGGATCCAAATCATTTGCACGGCCCAGATGGTGATTCCCGCTACGCCGAACAACGCTATATCGATCAAAAACATCACTCCCAGGCCATAGTTTTGCCAGCGGGCGTACAGATTTCGTTCAATCCAGTCATTGGGGGTACCTTTGCCGTATTTCTCCATTGTCTCGGGTTTGTCGGCTTCCACGCCGTACAACTCGGCCCCTTGCCACAACACTTTGCGTATGCCCAGTACTTGTGGGCTATGCGGATCTTCTTCGGTTTCGCATTTCACGTGATGTTTGCGATGCACGGCTACCCATTCAATCGTTCTCATACCGGTGGTCAACCATAACCAAAAGCGGAAAAAATGGCTCACAACGGGATGTAAATCCAGTGCGCGGTGGGCTTGATGACGGTGTAGAAAAATGGTGACGGAAGCGATGGTGATATGGGTGAGAATTAAAGCGGCGACGACTAACTGCCAAACCGATAAATCCAATAAGCCATTGATCATGTATTTGTTACTCCGATTAAACTTTCAATTTCGACGATGGTATTTTTTGTTACTATCGTCGGTTTGTTACTTTTCCTGTACTAACTAGGTACGCTTATACTGCAATTTTGTTGTGTGTATAACATGCAAACAACAAACCAAGGCCGAGGCCTGGAGCCCTTAATAGTTCCATCGTTAAGCGATTGAGTCAACAGAATAAATGGGAGGATTTAAACTTAGTAAAACTCTCAGGTTTTATACGATGTCAGCTTTATTAGTTGTTGTTGTTGTTTCGACCACCAGTTGCCTGATTGGTTGCATCGCCAATGTGTTCAAACAATTTCAGCGTGCTCATTCGCCATTGATAACTCAAACAGCCGTTGATCTGTCGCCCTCAGCCGCCGGCACACTTCCCTCGCCATGTTCATATGGATGAGCACAAACTGATCAGGATAACGTTCGTAGATATCACTAAGCTGCGCTCCACTGATCTCGATCGCTACGGCGTCTTCTACAGCCAACACCGAGGCACTGCGTGGCTGGCAATCCAGCAGTGCCATTTCGCCAAAACAGTCTCCGCTGTGTAATTGGCGAAGTTTTAATGCAGTTCCCTGCCAATTGCGATAGACCGCTACCGTACCGCGTTCCAACACATACATCATTTCGGCAAGATCGCCTTCACGGAAAAAATATTGCCCTTGCCGGACAGCGCGTGAATTGCCTGTGCGGACAATAAATTCCAACACCTCCGCTTGTACAGCGCCGAAAATTGGCATGGCTTGCAACAGCGCAACGCGCTTCGAGTTCATGGTAACCTGCGGTTTTGGTAGCGATTTTCCAATACTTAATAAGAATAACCCATATGCACGCAATTTTTACCACAATTACCTGTCTCACAGAGGTCAAATGTAAGAAAATCGGCATTATCTTTGTACATGGTCCCCTCAAGATTCCCTCGCCGATGGCTAAAGTAATTCACACAAACTACCGAATGTGTAACCATAGCGAAGAATTTTATTAACACCGAGAAGAACTTAGGCAGGAGCCACCAAAGCTATGAAGTATTTTTTGATCAATAACACCAACCGCAAAACCTATAACGAAGTCTACGCATCCCACTTGAATCTGGTGGATACGGTTGAAGAGGCCGACGCCATCATCGTGATCGGCGGCGACGGCTCGCTGTTGCATGCCATTGCCAAATATCAAGAACTGGACAAGCCTTTCATCGGTGTGCACGGTGGCACACGCGGTTACCTAATGAACAATGTGGAAACACCCGAGCAATTTATCAATTGCGTTAACAATGTGGAGTACGAAATCTTGTGGATGCTGGAGGCCGACATCACCACCACCAAATCCACCACCAAGGTTTACGCGTTTAATGACATCTGGGTCAACCGCGCCTCACCGCAAACGTTGCGCATGGAAATCAGCATTGACGGGGTGATACAGCCGGCCATGATCATTGGCGATGGTATGTTATTTTGCACGCCCCAAGGTTCTACCGGTTACAATATGGCCTTACGCGGCAAGATTATTTCACCCGGTGTGCCGGTGTTGCAGATGACCCCCATTTCCTGCGTGGTCAACAAAACGCCGCTGGGATCGGTAATCTTGGCGGATAATTGTGTGGTCAGTGTCGACTTTCTACAAACCGATAAACGGCCCGGTTATTTGTACTTCGACGGCATTCAATACGATTCGGAAGTGGTTAAGAACATGACGGTACGCAAAAGTGACCGCACCATTAAAATCGGTCTTATTGAGCAATATTCGGTGCGCAACAAAGTAACTGCGTGGTTATTTAATACTTAGATGACTCTACTGTTTCTCAAAAAGTACTTGTGTTAGTAGCGTACGCTACGTATCAATCGAAGTTTGTTGTTTGCGGAACAAATCCTCTGGATCACGAAACGCTTTAAACTCCAGAGCATTGCCGAACGGGTCCAGGAAAAACATAGTAGCCTGTTCCCCTACTTTACCTTCAAAACGAACATAAGGCTCGATAACAAAAACTATATTGCGCTGCTTCAGTTTTTCAGCCAATTGGTGCCAGCTTTCCCAATCCAATACCACACCAAAATGCGGCACTGGAACCTCGTGACCATCTACTGGATTGTGGTGCAACCGCTCTTGAGTTTCAGCTGGCTCGACACAATGCACCACCAATTGATGACCAAAGAAATCAAAATCCACCCATTGCACATCACTGCGGCCTTCAGAGCACCCCAATAATTCACCGTAAAATTTTCTCGCTTTGGCAATGTCGCTGACAGGTATAGCTAAGTGAAAAGGCGTTAAAATCTTCATGGCGCGCAAATATCTCTGCGATGGCACGGAATGTTCATTTTACTTAACCTACTATAAGCATCTAGAATATAACTTTGCCATTGCGATAGTAGTAACATAGAGAGTGCCGTATTGCTAAAACAAATATTTTCCAGTCAATCCGAACATAGTTGGTCCGAAGCCTTTGGCGTTTATCTAAAACGGCCGGTGCTGATTATGTTGTTTTTGGGTTTTTCCGCCGGCCTGCCATTTTTATTGGTATTCGCAACCTTATTAACCTGGCTGAAAAAAGTCGATTTGGACATAGCCATTATTGGCTATTTTAGCTGGATAGGAATCACCTATTCAATTAAAGTGTTTTGGGCGCCCATTGTCGACAATCTTAAAATTCCTGCCTTAACCAATCTCCTTGGCCATAGGCGCAGTTGGATGATAGTGGCGCAACTGGGAATCGCTACGGGACTCATCTTAATGGCATTGACCGACCCCAGTCGCTTTCCGTTTGAAATGGCTTGTTTTGCCTTGCTGGTAGCGTTCTCCTCAGCCACCCAGGATGTGAGCATAGACGCTTACCGCATAGAAGCGGCACAAAAAGAATACCAGGCCGCCATGGCATCCACCTACATACTGGGTTATCGTCTCGCAGTGCTGCTATCCAGCGCTGGTGCTTTATACATCGCACAATACGCCTCATGGATGGCATCTTATCTTACTATGGCAGGATTTGTGGCCGTTGGCATTATCACAGTATTGACGATTAGTGAGCCCGTAGTAAGCAATCGAGCAAAACAACTCATGCCCAAAGCGATCGTGCAGGAATATTATCTACAGTTTCCTTCGTTGTTTCGTATCATTCTGGTCATAGGTATTACGCTGTTTTTAATATTCTTTCTTGTGATATTACTGATATTCGCGCTAGTGTTTCCGGTTGTATTGCTTAATTCTTTATTTACTTTATTAACCAGTATACAGCTTATCGATATACAGTGGCTGTTAGCTAACTATCAAATGTTTTTAGGTGTGCTATTGGGAATTTCCACTCTAGCTGCACTCGTTGTGTACATTAACAACCAAAAAGCGCCGTTTAAAACAGTCAGTGAATGGGTACTGGGCGCCGTCGTAGGACCTTTTGTGGATTTCTTTTATCGCTTCGGAATTGTAATCGCGCTTATGGTTTTGGCGCTGATCTCTATTTATCGAATCAGTGATATATTCATGGGATCGATGGCTTATACCTTATACGTTGATTTGGGTTTTGAACTCAGTGAAATCGCTAACATCACTAAATTGTTTGGCTTTATTATGACCTTAGCTGGGGCTGCTTTAGGTGGTGTGTTAGTTATGCGCTTCGGAATCATGCGACCATTGTTAACCGGTGCCGTCTTGGTTGCGTTAACCACATTGTTATTTTCGGTGATGTCGACCATGGGCAAGGATATCGTATGGCTTGCTATCGTAATCGCGGCGGATAATATCAGTGCCGGTTTGGCGCAATCCGCTTTCATTGCTTACCTGTCCGCCCTAGTCAATAAATCTTATACCGCGACACAATATGCTTTATTCAGCTCGCTTATGACATTGTTAGGAAAATTCTTGAGCGGATTTTCCGGAGAGATTGTAAAAGCAGACGGCTATTTCACGTTTTTTATCTACGCCTCGTTGATTGGCATTCCCACTATCTTATTAATCGTTGGCCTAATCATGTTAAAGCATGCCCCAGAGCCTAAAGAAGCAGGCGGCTCTGCGTAGCCCCAAAGAGAAAGTATCCATATATCCATAGAGATATGTCTAGTTGAATACCTCCAACCAATCCCATTTGAAGTATTGACTAAGTGTTCTTACAACACTAACATTACAAAGAATGATACGTATTTGGTGATATGATGAAGTATTGCTACCAATACCCACATCCGGCGGTGACTACAGACATAGTCATTTTTACCGTGCGTGATCAACAACTTAAAGTGTTGCTGATTAAACGCAAAGGCACGCCTTACAAAGGAAAATGGGCTTTACCTGGCGGGTTTGTGGGCATAGACGAGGATCTCGAGCAAAGCGCTAAACGGGAATTAGCGGAGGAAACCGGAGTAAAAGGGGTATATCTGGAGCAGCTGTATACTTTTGGTGCTCCAAAACGTGATCCCCGGGAACGTGTTATCACTGTGGCTTATTTTGCACTGATACCTTCGCAGAAGCAGGAATTACGCGCCGATACCGATGCTGCGGCAGTGGATTGGTTTGCCATAAACCAATTACCTAACCTGGCTTTCGATCACGAGCATATTGTTGACATGGCACATCAACGCTTAGTGGCGAAACTGGACTATTCCACCATCGCGTTTCAATTTATGCCAAAAGAGTTTACATTAAGCGAATTACAAGCGGTGTACGAAATCATATTGCAGCAAGAGGTGGATAAACGCAATTTCCGCAAATGGGTGTTGGCATTGGAAAATATTGAAGAGACCGGAAACGAGCGAAGAGAGGGGCCTCATAGGCCCGCCAAGCTATACCGGATAACCAATCCGGGTGAAGTTGAGATTATCAAGTAACTGAGGTGTACCATGGAAACCAAATTAAATGAAGCTATTATTTGGGATAAAGTTCGCACAGCATTAAACTATGACTCCGGTGATGAAACGCTGTCACAGGACAAAAAACAACATCTCAAAGACAACATCAAACGGCTGTTGAAAGAAAAAGATGCTGTATTAGTAGCACATTATTACACCTCTGGGGACTTGCAAGACTTAGCGGATGAAACCGGCGGCTGTGTCGCCGACTCTTTGGAAATGGCCCGCTTCGGCACACAACACCCTGCGAAAACTATAATCGTCAGCGGCGTGAAATTCATGGGTGAAACCGCCAAGATTCTAAACCCGGAAAAAACCGTATTAATGCTCGACTTGGACGCCGAATGCTCTTTAGACCTGGGCTGCCCTATCGATGAATTCAGTCAGTTTTGCGACCAACATCCCGATCACACTGTGGTGGTCTATGCCAATACCAGCGCCGCGGTAAAAGCGCGCAGCGACTGGGTAGTGACTTCCAGCATCGCTGTGGACGTGTGCCGTCATTTAAAAGAACAAGGCGAAAAGATATTGTTTGCGCCTGACGTGCACTTAGGAAATTATGCGCAGGAACAATCCGGCGCCGACATGTTGATATGGCAAGGTAGTTGCGTGGTGCACGAATCGTTTCGATCTAACGCGCTGAAAGAACTCAGTCAACAACACCCCGACGCCGGTATTCTGGTGCATCCCGAATCACCGCAAGATGTGATTCACATGGCAGACGCCGTGGGCTCCACCACGCAACTGATTAATGCGGCTAAGTCACTGCCGCATAAAAAATTCATCGTGGGCACGGATTTAGGTCTGATCCATAAAATGAAAGAAGCCGCACCGGATAAAGAATTTATGGTGGCACCCACCGGCGGTGCGGGCGCGACTTGCCTAAGCTGCGCCCATTGCCCGTGGATGGCGTTAAACAGTTTGGAAAAACTCGAGCGCGTATTACAGACTGGTGAAAACACAATCCATGTGGAAGAAGCCATACGCCAAAAAGCATTGCTACCTTTGCAACGTATGTTGGATTTTAAAAAACAAACTTCGGCTTGAGCGGATTAAAAACTTACATCCAAACCCACTTTTAATGTCGTGTCGGTGTGCTTCACACCGCTTAACGGTTCACTATCGTGACTGATATTCAGGGAGATTTTCGCCGCCAGTTTTTCCGTGAGTTTACTCACCAGTGAAGCGTCTTCAATGGCGCGAAAATCACCAAAACGGCTCAAATTAGGTTGATAGTATGTGGTACTCACTACGGATACGTGTTCGTTGATTTCGGCCGTGATGACAAAATAAGTATTGGCCCTCACGGCTTCTGAGCTCTCATCCTCTCCACTACCGGGCTCCACATCCAGTTTTTCTCTTTCGTAAAATCCACCTAAGCCGAAAAATCCTCGCATCTTTTGAGACTCCTGCCATAAGCTGATTCTTACACCTGCACCGAACAACATTCTTAGATTCAAACGGGTAAATTCATCCGATGACAGTTGCGCATAGCCTTCCCACGCGTATTTTGGGCTCAGTTGTTGTATATGACGGCCGTGGATAAACGCCTTGTTTTTATCGCGCACTCCGCCACTTTGTCCGTACTGATAATTCATCAATACAAAGTTGGTGACAGCTTCTTTTGCGCGTACTAGCTTTAATCCTGTGGATACCGAACTTTTTTCCGTATTGCCGTATTCACCGATGGCGTTAATATCAAACGCCCCACTATATCCTTCCGGTGGCTTGCCTAAATGCACGCTTTCCATGCTGACAATCGCTTGTGCCGGCCCGACAACAAATGCAGTAATAAAAAGAAGTAGCAACCGCGATAAATTCATATAGCCTCTTGCAGTTAAATTTGAACATCTGGCAAATCATACCGTGATTGAATCGGGAAAAAAACCGGGGCTTTTACGCGGAATAAAAAATCCCGCAATGATTCCATTGCGGGATTAGTTGGCTAGCACAATTTATATTAGTGTTGAGAATTTAGTTTACCCACTGAAAGGATACAAATACTTTATAACGGTCGTAGTCATATCGCAGGTCCGTGGTATTTTCATCCGCATACTTAAAGTCCACGACTACGGATTTGTTTTTATCCAATTTGGTTGTGGACGAAACTTTCAGATCAGTGCCGTCGTATTCCTTGGGAATACCAATCGCCTGGTTATCAAACGCATATGCGTTGGGATAATCCCGCTCCCAGTATGCGTAAGAAACCTTGATTTTGTTATTCTTGTTGATGTCATAGTGCAAACGTACTTTAAACAAGTCTTTGGTGTAGTTGTCGTAACCGACGTATTTATCGTCACGTGTTTTGCGCTCGTAGTCAAAATATGCCAGCCACGATTCACTAAACCTATGCCGCAATGTGATATCAAAGACGTTGTAATCGTATTTTCTGGTAGGATTGGATTTAAGCAATCGCCCGTCAGCGCTCCTCGAAGGTCGTTCGGAATAATCATAAACGTAAAACTTATATCCGAAAGTCAATTTGGTGGGCTTGGCTACTTGGTATTTCACATCACCACCCAGCCTATAGTAGGTGTGATCGTATTGACTTACTTCGACCGGATCTTCATAGTCGCGCACAGACCACACCGCTTCGATATCGTATTGCAGCTTGCTTATTCTATTTTTATAGTCCGCTTCGATACCGAGCGCATCGTAAGTGTACCGATTGGAAACATCAACATTACCGGAAGAAGTTTGTTCTTCGCCCGTATCCCTGTCTAAGTACAAGCGTTTTTTATGCTCAAACAAACCTCCTGCGTAAAGACTATTGACTTTACTGCCGGCACTTCTAAACACATGCTCATTACCGATACGAAATTTATGTGCGTAGTTGTTGGCATTGTCGTATTTGGAATCTGTGTAAAACTCACCATCAAATTTGTAGGAAGTCACCAAGTAGTTTTTTTGGTTAAGATCATCCACATACTCCAAGGCCAGTTCTGCTGGAATGAACATTCCTGACTGTACTTTCGGATCCACGAAAACATACCCGTTAGTATCATTCGGGTTTCCGTTAGCGGAAGCATCACAATTTGGATCAAATTGCGGATCCGTGTTATCGGTTGAACACGCATCCGCAAAGTTGATATATGGACTGTCAGGCGCCCGATAAATGTTGCTGTCATATCCTAAGCCGACACTTACATCCAACTCCAGACCTGTTTTTAATGCACTCTCGGATGAGTCTTCCGATTTTTCCTTTTCCGCCGCATTGGCACCAGCAGCACAAACAAGCGCAGCAAGAGAAATTATTTTTACAGTTTTAATCATAACAACCTCTAACTATTTACTAACCAAGATTTTCAATACTATTCAATTCTCTTTTTATCTCTTCATTGCCGGGCTCAAGTTTCAGCGCCTTTTCAAGCTCCGATTTGGCTTCGCGAATTTTTCCAGCGGATTTATAAGCTTTACTCAACAACATTCGTAAGCTTGTGCTTTCGGGTTTGCGGTCCAGGGCTTCTTGCAATAAATTCACCGCCAAAGTATTTTCATCTTTGGCGATATACACTTCCGCGAGAAACCGCCGCGCCCGTACACTATCGGGCTCAAGTTCTAAAAATTTCAGCAAGGCCACCTCGGCTTCGTTATCCTTGCCTTTTTTAACATAGGCAATACCTATATTTAACCAAGCCGAGGCATAATTTGGATCTTTCTCCAATACCGTTTTGTATAATTCTATTGCCTCATCATATTGATCTTTTTTCGCGTATCGAACAGCCAAATTCAGTTGCGCTTTTTTATAGTTCGGCTTTATCTGCAACGCTCGTTGGTAAGCTTCGATGGCTTTATCGTCTTGATCGATCTTGGCGTATAACACACCAAGATTAAACCAGGCCTGTGAATAGTTTTGATTGAATTTCGAGGCGTTCAGCAACGCTGCTTCGGCTTGAGTATGCTGTTTATTTTGCATATAAACCAAACCCAGGTTATACCAGGCCTCCGGGTACTGGGGGTCTAGGTCAAGCAGTTTTTTGTAAGCAGCAATGGCCTGTATGGTTTTCTTTTGTGCTTTATAAACAATGCCAATATTTAGCAGGGCTTTTTTGTATTGTCCCCCTTTTAGATCAAGCGCTGTTTGATACTCGCTTAACGCGGTGGCGAAGTCTTTTTCGCCATAGGCGGACCGCCCCAACTGGAAATGCACGACAGCGTTATTAGGCTCATGTTCGCGAATCCACTCGAACTGGGCGCGCGCATCCGCCCAGCGTTCCTCATCTAAATACAACAGGCCCAGATTGTATCGTGCCTTAGTATACTGAGGATTGTGCTGAATAGCCTGGATATAAGTACTCAACGCCGCTTTTTTATTGCCGGCATCGGAATGAATCTGTGCAACGCGGAAATAAGCGGCTGGATAATTCGGCTTTAAATCCAACACTTTCTCAATTTGCTGCAATGCGAGTTCCCGGCCTTGTTCGGTCTTAGGAGCCATATCCGCCAATGCCAAGCGGGCTTCGATATAATCCGGCTGAATTCTTATAGCAGAAGTAAACGCTTGCGCGGCTTGTTCTCTATACTCTGGACCGGAATTTACGTAAGCCAACCCCAAATTGTAGAGCGCTTTAGCCTTGCGCTGTCCGCCTGCTTGCTTAGAGGCTTTTTCCAAAGCGATGACTGCATTGGGGTAATCTTTAAACTTGATGTAGGCAACCCCCATATTAAAATGCGCTTGATAGTGGTGGGGTATTTTCGCCAACACTTGCGCATAGTCGCCAATTGCCGCCTCGTAATCACCACGCTTGGCGTTTATCAGACCGCGGTTTAAAAACGCGTTGATGTATACCGGCTGTGATTCAGTCGCCTTGCTGTATTGCTGAAACGCTTGATCCAGTTTGTTTTGGTTGTAATAAACAACACCCAAATCGTTGTACGCTTGGGAGCTAGGCTGCTGTGCAAGAATTTGTTGATAGATTTTCTCAGCTTGTTCCCAGTGCTGTCGCTCTATTGCTAGAGCGGCTTTTTGATAAAGCGGGTCATCGCTACGGGCTTCGGCGAACTGTACAACATCATCTTCGGCAACACCTTCCAAATCATCCATGCCCGATGCGGCGTAGTTATCTTGAATTTGAATAGTAACGACTTGATCGGCATTGATAACGGCTTTGAAATTCACATACACCAGTACGGCGCCCAACGCGAGCACCACCAACATTACCGGTATAAAACTTTCCTTAAAGGTAATTAGCAGATGTTTTTTCGCCCGTTTGATCATGTGGTCACCCGATAGCTTCCAAAATGGCGCGCATCCCTTGTTGGTTGGCGTTTTGTATTTCAATGCCGGGGCGCGCGTTTATTTCCAGGAGTTTTGGCCCGCTATTGGACACAGCAATATCGACACCAATATATTTAAGCGGTACGGCACGGGCGACGTTTTCACCGGTTTGTAGAATATCGCTCCAGTAAGGGATTTGCCGACTCAGCAACGGTACTTCCGTATCCGGATGAATTTGTACTGTTTCGCCTTTGAATGAGGCTTGTCGGGTAACGCCGGTGTGTATATCCACGCCCACACCGATAGCCCCCTGATGTAGGTTCGCCGTGCCATTCGACGCCTTGGTCGCCAGGCGCATCATTGCGAGCACGGGCTCGTGGCGGCATAAAATTAACCGTACATCCGCCAGCCCAAATGGACTTAGCAAGTCAATTTCGGAGTGCTGAACCACGCGGGATTCTATAATTGCTTGATCATGCAAGCCAAAAGAGTAAACCCCAAAGATGATATCGGAGATGTGCTTGCGCAAATCCTGCAATGTATATAGGGTACCGCCAACACTGGTCCAGCAATCCCCTTGCCTGCCAGCTATCACAATGATTCCTCCTCCGCCGCTGCCCGAGGCAGGCTTAATCACAAAATCAGTATACTGCTGCAAGTCCGCCTGCAGGTTCCTCAGTTCGTAAAAATAACTGTAAGCGAAAAATGTTTGCGGTGTGGGCACGCCGAGTTCTCGCACGATGTCTTTAGTGAGCAATTTATTATCGGCCACCGGGTAGTCGCTGCGTTGGTTGTGTGGATAAACGTAGTGCAAGTTGCGCTCATTCATTGAAAGCACTTGCCCCTGGTTCCGGCGTACCGTTCGCCATTGCTTAAAAAGATAAGCTAGCGATTTCATTGTGCCCCCGAAAAAATCAATTTACGGAAGCGAATAAATTCACTGACGCGCATTCCCACCCATTTGCCCAGCCACAAGTTTAAAGCCACTATCAAAAACAGTAATTCGGGAAACGCCAGTATCATGCTCTGCAGAAACAGCGAATCCATCACGGCGTAAGCGGCGGAAATAACAACCAACGTCGACAACGTGATTTTAAAAGCCTTTTTCCAGCCTTGTTCCACTTCGATAATGGCAAATCGTTCTGCGGTGATGGCCAGGATGGCGATAGGGAACAAGGTAATGTGCGCCAGATCGAACAAACCGAACTGCACGCTAACGACTGTCATCAATAACATGACGATCACCACGGTGGTCAACATGATCGCCATTTTCGGCGAGTGCAGTAAATGCACCCAATCCAGAATGCGTCGCACAAACGATGACACCAATATGATCAACACAAATCCTATAAGGCCCCACATTAGGCCAGTCTCGCGCGAAGCTGCGGCGATTAACGCCGGCAAAAAAGTACCGAAGGTTTCCAGGCCGATGACATTGCGAAAAATAACCACTATCAAGGCGCCAAGCGGAATCATCAGCAGGATTTTAAGTAAGTTCTGCGAAATGCCGACACGCTCGAATATGGAGTAAATATTGACGATATTGAAACCGGACTGGCTGATGGTTTGTTGCGCCTCGACTTGCGGGATCATTCGCTTGAGTATTTTATAAAAATACTGAAAGTTAACATTGGTGGTGTGTTTGAACATCGTCAAATCACCGTAGTATATAGTGACAAAGTTGGCCGGGATTTCAGCAAAATAATCGTTGATCGTGTCGAACGGCACCCAGTGGCCATTCACATACACTTCCACCCATTGATGTGTGGTGCGTTTGCTGCCCGGATTTAGAATAAGGCCGCCTACCAACCGAGCGGGTAAATTGAGTTTTCGCGCCAGCGCCACGAACAGCCTGCCTTTACCGTTGCAGCTGGCCTCCCCCAGTTTCAATGCGGTGAGTGCGTCGGTATAACCGGAAAAATCTTTATTTGTGAATTCATCCTGCAAATAACGATGAATGCGCGTCAAGGCGCTCATTATTGTCGGGTTGTATTCGGGAATAATTTCGCGAAGCGCTTGTTCGATCAGAGGATCATTGACTTGAATGCCGGGTTCTTCGAGTAAGTAGCGTTGAAACGATTCGGGATATTGCGCCGGAATGGGGAGGTCTTCCGGAATTTCATAACGAACATGTTTCGCTTGAATGGAATAGGAATACCGTACTGTTTGCCGGCCCTGCACGTTCTCCGCCTGCCACACAGCCATGCGATTGTGAACATCGGACTGCAGTGCAAGGGTAAATAATCCCGAGGCGTTTTCTTCATCCATCACGGTTTGCCGCATGTCGGTTTTCGGCAGATAGGTGCTGATTTCGATATCACTACCGTGGCCGTCAACTTGCATGCTGACATCTACTTTATAGCTCACCGCCGGTATTAATCCAGCCACAGGGTAGTCCAGCACATAAAGCTTATATCCCATCACTGTGAGCGGTATAAGCAAGGCTGTCAGAACCAGGAGAGCGTATGTGATGCGTGAGGCGTTACTTCTGTTCATAAGCGTATATTCAATACACGCTGATACATAGCAAAAGGTTCCCGGGCAAATTGGTCTTAAGCAGAGCTTAAGCTTCGCCAGGTTTTCGTATATTAATCCGCGTTTACTAAAAGGTAATTATTCGGCTCGTTTTGGAAAATCTTGAGCCCCTGTTTGGCGCCGCAATATTTACGGCGCATTGTAGGTCGGTAGTGAAAGTGTCAGCGTACACGTATGCAATGTGGGTGCAGAAAGTGCTAAATCTGTTAGATGCTCGTCTCTGACCGTTGCATTGTTGGCGCTCACACTAGCTAATGTAGCATGGTGGTTGAACCATTCCACTTCTAGTGAACAATTGTTTGCAAGGTGATAAATCCAAGCGATCTGGAATACCGCGTTATCAACGCGGATACTATCGGGATAATTGACAACAACGTTAACATAATGGCCAAGGGCAAAATTAAACGCCGCTTCTTTATTTAAATTATCAACCGCCAACTCTCCTTCTGAGAAGTAAGTATTAGCAATCTCATAATGCGCATTATCCACCCAGGAACTGGCGGGGAAATTTTGGATCACTGCAGCAAATGCCTCGCGCGCGGTATCGTAGGTAACGGCTGCAAAATCAACACTTCCCACCACTGCATTTCGTTCATTGACCGGCATGGACAAAATCATCTGATAACTCCGTCCTAGGTAGTATTGGGAGTTATCGGCACTATTTAGCGTTTGGTATACGGGATCACTTAATAACACTTGAAACTCTGCAATCGCGTTGCTGAGCTTGTCGCGCTCCGACACGTAGTCATTATTGGTTTTCGCAATAGCAGCTTCATCGTAGTAAGTCATCCCGCGTTGATACAGCGCGTTATCTGCCCAGGTGCTGGACGGCATGGTATCTATTAGTTGCTGGAATACTGCTCTCGCCTCTATATAGGTTCCTGGCAAATCGCCTAGAGCGGGATCAATCGCAATTAAATCACCTTGGCGCTGATAGCTTCTGGCTTTGAAATAGAAAGCACTGTCGAGACGATTGCTGGTTTTATATAGCGGTTCTGTAGATAAGATCATTTCGTCGAAATACCTTATCGCGTCATCGTATAATGTCATGGCCGTGTTGTTATCCGCTTGATCTAGTGCTTGGTCGTAGTATGTTTTGGCGTATTGGTACTTGGCATCATCCGCCCACGTGCTAACACCGGCATTGATGAGCAGCGAATATTCCGTGCGCGCATTGTCAAAATCACCTTCGTCATGAAAAGCTTGCGCTTTAAAATACTGGGCATTGTCAGCGTATATACTGGCGGGATTTGTCATCACTGAATCGTAAAATTCCCGCGCCTTACCGAAAAAATACGCAGCCGTATCCACTGATAACTCTGCATCGATTTGTTCCAGTTTGGCGAGGTCGTGGAAACTACGCGCGGTATAGTATTGTGCACCATTTAATAGTGAATCCGTTGAATAAACTAAGATGTATTCATCCAGCTTGCTCACAGCATTCTGTAACAACGCAAACTCAGCTTGGGCCGTGGTTTGTAGTTCCGCTTCGTCAAAATATGATTTACCAAAATAGAAAACAGCGTTGTCGACGTAATTACTGCCGGAATAGTTATCTACAAAATTGTCGTATAAAGTTCGGGCCGCGGCGAAGTCTCCTAGTTCGTGACGACAGCGGGCCTGATAATACTGAGAATTGTCGACGTAAATGCTGTTTGGATACTGCTCAACCAGGTGTTGAAATTCGGTGGACGCCTGGGAATAGTCGCCGGCTTGATAGTTGGCTAATGCTTGCTGATAAAGCATAGCGTCCTGGTTTTGATTATTACTGCCTGAACCGTCACCACTGGAACAGCCCGATAAAGCCACTAAGAGCATTAAAATCGGAAATGTAATTAATTTTAACAATAGAAATCTTTCACGAATAACCAATCGCTGTTCCATAAAACTCCAAATTATCAACTAAGCCATTGAAATAAAGGGATTAATTTAGATGAGCATTATTCACTGCGGCTAATAGGTCAGAGTGCGCATTCACCATTATTGTGTTAAACGATCCCCCTCTCGAAAAGGTTCCCGAATATTAACCGGTGGGCTAAAACGTGCGGACTAGTGGAAGCTGAAGAGAACAAAAAACTGGAGATCGATGGTATCCAACCGATCTCCAGCCTCAATGATTAGGTATTAGCTAGAAGTGATATTTTATGGTTTGTGGCACCGATTGCAGTTGCCGTCGGCTTTAAAAGAGACTTTGTCGTTGTGGCAAGCAAAACAGAATTTTTCGCCTGCTTGGTGGTCATCCATTTTGATTTGTGCCGTGCCTTTCTTTTGTTCAAACAGTTTGGGATGGCAATCCTCGCACTTTTTCCCTTTGTCGGCATGAAACTGCCCGGAAAATACGACTTTGCCCATCGGGCTTTTGGTGAATTCCACCTCCATACCCGGAGGCACCGCACTTGCCAAAGAATAAAAGCCAATTGCTAAAACAGTTATTATGGTTGTTAGAAAAGTCTTCATTGATTTACCTCCGCAGTATGTGAATGTGACATATGAGGTAACTTTTAATAGAAAATTTAGGCAGGCGCAATAAGACGTTTTCTTAAGTTGCTTGTGTTTTGATTTGAATCAATTGTATAGGCAAGTTGGTTATTTGCTGATCCACAATTCCGCGCTAATGACTATAATATACCACCCAAAATTATTGGAATTCTTAAGCCTTACATAGAGATTATTTATGCCTTCAGGTAGTTAACCAGTGGATTGTTTGTCGTTAGCGACAGTTTCGTTAATGTCCGATTCAGGCACTGATTGATAGACTATCGCTTGGTTGCGTCCGGATTCTTTTGCCCTATACAAGGCTTGGTCGGCTTGTTCTAACCATTGCTTGTGGTCACCCAGTTGCGAACCGATCTCCGCAATACCCAAGCTGATGGTGTAGCGTATTTCCATGCCCTCATGTTGCACCAGCAGACTTTCAATGTGTTGGCGTAAACGTTCGGCTAACAACAACGCCCCATCACGCTTGGTATCGATCAAAATAATACCGAATTCTTCACCGCCGTAGCGTCCTGCAATATCAGTGGTGCGGACTTTGTCTCTTACGGCTTGGGCGGTGACGCGAATGACTTCATCACCCGCTTGATGGCCGTAGGTGTCGTTGACTTTCTTAAAATGGTCGATATCAAACATGATCAACGAGCAGGGTTCGTTGGTCCGTTTATGTCGGGCATACTCTTTGATCAAACAATCTTCCCAGAAACCGCGGTTGTATAGTTGTGTTAAGCGATCTGTCCGACTGAGCGACTGTAATTTTGTATTCGCCCGTTCCAGTTCAGACTTGTTGGTGGCAATGTCGGTCACATCGTAAATAATGATGCCGATTTGATCGACTTCGCCGCTGGGGGACAATAAAGGTATATAGGTGATGTTCTGGTACATGTGCTCCGCGGGACTGGTAATCGGCCGGTAGTTTTTGAATTTAAAAATATAAGGCCGTTGTTCCCAGGTACTGAACGCGCGGCTTTTCAACAAAAACACCGATTCGGCTTTGCGTTTGAACCAGTCAACAGGAATGTGCGGAAATTTATCGAACAAATTATTGCCGATAATACTGCTGGAACGCACACCGCTATGATTCTCCATAAAACGGTTCCACACTTGCACGGTATAGCGGCGGTCAACCACAACCACACCCACGTCGATGGATTGAAACATATCCATCATCCAATGCAATTCCCGGATATCCATGCCACCGTCAGTCATTATTGCTCTTCCACAAAATACGAAATCAAGTTTTCCAATTCCGACAGCGAATCCTCAGAGAAAAACAACAACACCTCACAGCCGATATTCTGATTCTCCAGTTGATAGCCCATTTCTATGGCCAGGGTTTGCTTCCAGGCTTTGGAATTGCGTTCAATAAGATCGCTGACTTTCACATGGTGGCCCAACACAATGGGATGGCCTTGACTGAAGGGCACATCCAGCTGATCACTTATTCCCTGTAAACACGCGCTGATGAACACGCTGGCCACATCCATAAATAATTCAAGCTCCACAGTTTTGTCTATTTCACCGTGGTAATTCATGAGCTTGGCAAGATCTGCCGCCGTGGAATCATTGAAGATCAACAACGCCTCTCCCGAAATACCGGAACCGATAAATCCTTGGCACACGGCAGAGACTTGTTGTTCACCGCCAATCTGATCCAGCATCATGCGCAGTTCACCCAGTTCCATCATGTTGACGTTGGGGATAGGCATGATGACAAACGCGTTCAGCAACCTGGCAATGAGGTCTACCGCTCGGCCCATAGCCACGTTGGCCACTTCTTGGCAGCCGTCTAACACCGCGGCCGAAGGTGCGTATTCATGATTTGGCTCGGCTTCGGTCAAAGTAAAATTGCATTGATCGAGGATGCGGCTGACTTCCTCACGGTCCACCGGCTTTTTAATGAATTCTTTCGCCCCCAGGGAAAACACCCGCTTGCGCG
>Ga0209536_100006099_pt1 | contig 18526 bp, 20 predicted proteins | sample DeeMarSeWOR28_12_FD_187461 | JGI IMG/M metagenome (GOLD analysis project Ga0209536, IMG submission 187461) | Marine sediment microbial communities from White Oak River estuary, North Carolina - WOR-2-8_12 (SPAdes) (version 2) | ecosystem: Environmental > Aquatic > Marine > Intertidal zone >... | reverse complement strand
AGGCCCTGCAGCGACTGGCCGCGGGCTGATGCCGGCTCCCATCGCCGGGACGATTCTGGCCGGCGGCCGCTCCCGCCGCATGGGCGGGAGCGACAAGGCGCTGCTGCCGCTCGCCGGCAGGCCGCTCCTGCGGCATGTCATCGAACGGGTGAGTCCGCAGGTCGCCGAGCTGGCGCTCAGCGTCGAGCAGCCCTCCGCCACCTACGACGACTTCGGCCTGCCGCAGTTGCCGGACCCGGTTCCCGGTCACCACGGGCCGCTGGGCGGCCTCCTCGCCGCGCTGCGGCATTTCGGGGCGCGCCACGAATGGGTGCTGATGGTCCCCTGCGACGCGCCGTTTCTGCCGTCGGACCTGGCGGCCCAACTGCACCGGTCTGCGAAGGCCGCCGCCGCATCCGGTGCGCTGGTTCTATATGACGGAGAGCCGCAGCCCACCTTTTCGCTGTGGCACCGTCGCCTGCTGCCGGACCTGGAAAGGGTGGTGGTCACCCTGGGTCAGGGCGGCTTCAAGCAGTTCGCGCGGACGATCGAAGTCGCGGAGTGCGCCTGGCCGCTGCCGAGGCATGGGTCGGACCCCTCTCCTTTTTTCAACATCAATGACCCGGCGGCGCTGCAGGAAGCGGGCCGCTGGGCGCGTCCCGCACCGGAGGAAAGTTCAGAATGCTCAGCGTGAACGACGCCATTGCGACCCTGCTGCGAGAGGCGCGGCCCCTGGTTGGACGCGAGCGGGTCGACCTGCTCGACGGGCTTGGCAGGACGCTCGCCGAAGACGTGGTGGCCGCCATCGACGTCCCGCCGGGTGACAACAGCGCGATGGATGGTTACGCCCTTCGGCACGCGGACTGGCGGGGCGCCGATACCGTGCTCCAACTCAGCCAGCGCGTCACCGCCGGGTCGGCGCCCGATCCTCTGCAGCCGGGGACCGCAGCGAGGATCTTCACCGGCGCTGAGATTCCGGCCGGGGCCGACACGGTGGTCATGCAGGAGAACTGCGAGGGGGAGGATGCCGGCGTGCGTATCCTGCAGTTGCCGGCAGCCGGTGCCAACATTCGCCGCCGCGGTCAGGACATCACGACCGGCCAGCGCGTGCTCACCGCCGGCCGCCGGCTGAGGTCGCAGGACCTCGGGCTGGCCGCGTCGCTGGGCGTCGCGAAGATATCCGCCTATCGTAGGCTCAAGGTGGCTGTCCTGTCGACCGGGGACGAGTTGGTCGAGCCGGGCGAGACCGCCGGGCCGGGCCAGATCTACAACTCCAACCGATTCACGATGACGGGGCAACTCGCTGCCTGGGGCTTTGACGTGGTCGATCTCGGCATCGCCCGCGACCGCCCGGAAGCTGTGCGGGAGAAGATGCTGCGGGCCGCCGAAGAGTCGGATGTCATCGTCACTTCGGGAGGTGTCTCCGTGGGCGAGGAGGACCACGTGAAAAACGTCGTTGCGTCCCTGGGCAGCCTGGATCTGTGGCGGATTGCCGTCAAGCCGGGCAAGCCGTTCGCTTTTGGCCGGGTCCTGGACAAGCCGTTTATCGGGTTGCCCGGCAACCCGGTGTCGGTTTTTGTCACTCTGTTGGTGGTCGCCCGGCCCTATCTTTTCGCCTGCCAGGGAATTGCCGCGACCCGGCAGCAACCCCTGGCCGCGAAGTCCCGGTTTGCCAGGAAAGGGACAACGCGGGAAGACTATCTGCGCGTTCGCTCGACCCCGGGGGGGCTGGAACTGTTTCCCAACCAGAGCAGCGGGGTGCTGTTTTCAACCTGTTGGGGGGACGGTCTCGTCCGCCAGGCGGCCGGCAAGGACATCGATGAAGGCGACCTGGTCGACTATCTGCCGTTCGCGGTTTTCGACTAGCGCGTCGGGGACCCGGGGCCGGCAATATCAGGTGTGCAGCAAATTGACCCGTGGATAGACCCCCCGGCCGTGGCCTTCCTTGGTCATGACCAGGTGCCAGAGGTGGAGGAACTCGGTTTCGAAGCCCGCCTTGCAGGACAGGAAATAGTAGTTGAACATGCGGCGGAACCGCGCGTCGAAACGCCGGGCTGAATCAATCGCCGCTATCCGCGGCCAGTTGGCCTCGAACCGCGCCTGCCACTCCGCCAGCGTGGGCGCATAGTAGTGGCCGTAGTTTTCCCAGTCCTGGACCACGAACAGGCCTTCGAGAGCGCGCGCCAGCTGCTCCATGGCCGGCGCCATCGAATTGCGGAAGATGTATTTCTCGATCCAGGGATCGACGATCCTGCTTACCCGGTTATTGCCTATCGTGTGGAGCAGGAAGCTGCCGCTGTCCTTCAACAGCGAGTGGATAATGCCGAAAATCCTGCGGTAGTTCTTGTAACCGACGTGTTCGAGCATGCCGACGATGACGGCCTTGTCGAAACGGCCGGCCTCGAATCGGCGTGGCAGGTCACGGTAGTCGCACTCGACAATATCGACCGGAAGCCCGGCCGTGAAATCCCGTGCATAGGCGATTTGCTCACGCGAGATGCTGATGCCGGTGACTTCGCAGCCACGGGTGGCGGCCGCATACCTGGCAAATCCGCCCCACCCGCAACCGATGTCCAGGACGCGCTCGCCTTCGCGCAGATCGAGCTTGTTGCAGATCATCTCGAGTTTCTCGACCTCGGCTTCCTCGAGGGTCCTGGCCCGGTTGAAAAAGCAGCAGGTGTATTGGTTCCAGGGACCCAGAAACTGCTCGTAAAGGCGGTGGTCCAGGTCGTAGTGCGTCTCGACGATGGCGCGCGAGCCCATGCGCGTTTGCAGGTTGGTGAGCCGTGATCTTGCGTGCAGGAGGGCTTTGTTCAGAGCAACCAGGGCGCTCGCGGGGACATTCGTCGCGATGATGCGCCGGAACAGGCCGTCGATGGACGCGCAGTCCCAGTCGCCGTCCACGTAGGACTCACCGAAACCAAGAGAGCCGCGCAGGACGCGCCGGTAGAATCGTGGGTTCCCGACCTGGATATCCCACGGCCGTTTGCCGTCCAGTGCGATGTCCGCCTGTGCGAGTAGCCTGCGCACGAAATCTTGCACCGGTGTCCTCATGCCTTTTCTACCTTGTTAGAACGATTGGTCTGCTTGCCTGGTCCGTGCCGGGACAAGGATACCGCAGCAAACACCCGCTGTTCCAGCCGGATCGCCAGCGGCTGACGGCAGGGCGGCACGGCGCGGCTAACGGCGCTGCAGTGAACATGCGCAGGATTCTGCCCGGCCTGTTCGGATGCTTGTGGGGGCGGGTGTTTTAGACCTTCACGGGAGTTCGGAACGGAAGCGGCACGCTTCTCATGCGTTCGCGCGGCAGGGCGACCCCCGTATCGCCGGGCGACTTACCGGGACCGGACTTCTAGCCCGTGCCCGTGGCGCAACCACCGGCCCCGCTGGGGACCACGTTGACCCAGCCTTCGTCGTCGATGACGACTGCCTTCGCGTCAGCGCTTGACCCGGGGTAGCAGACCAGGAACTCACCACCACGATGTTCGCCTTTCTTGTCCGTGTCTCCGACCAGGCCAGCCAGGTCGAACGACGCGTCGCGCTCGACGGGCCCGGCGGCAATGATCCTGATTTCTCCAGCCGGGCGGGCGAACACTTCGATGAGTTCGAACTCCTGTACGGTCCCATCAGCGTTGCCATCCGAGTAAACCAGCCAGCCCTGGCTCCAGTCCCCGTCCGTACTGCAGACGCGGCCGTTGGCGCTCGGGCAAAGCCGTACCGTGCTGCCCCGCTTGATTGCTTCCGAGCGCGCCAGGCTGAGGCCCCGCGCCAGGTCGGTCGAGACGGCATTCACGCGGTAGCGCTCGATGAGCATCGAGGACCCCGGCACCGAGATCAGAACGAGCAATCCAACGGCCGCCACCAGGATAAGAAGTTCGATCGCCGTCATCGCGGCCTGCCGTGGGTTTCCAAAGGTTTGTGTGACTGTTCTGCCAAGCATTCTCTTACGTCCTCTGTAAGTTGCTATTCCACCCTCAGTACGGAGGAAATGGCTTCGTCCGTCTGGGACACCAGGATCATCCTGCCCGGATTCCGAACCAAGCCGCGTTCGTCGAACGTGAACGACGCGTGGTCCGACACCAGCCGGATACTCTCGGGCAGGCGGTACTCCTGAATACCCCTTGCAGCATCGAGCCCGCGGCCCGACAGCCGGATTCGCTGCTCCGCTCCGGCGCCCGGAGGATCGGCGCGAAGCACCACGGCCGATTCGGTCATTCGGGCGAGATTACGGGCGGAGTCAATGCTGTGCATTACGTGCTCGGAGGCGACCTTCATTTCAGACCGCGCGGTGGCGCGGTCGAGGCCGGGCACCGCGAAAGAGAGGAGTATGACGAGTACGCTGACCACCAGCAGGATTTCCACGATGGTGATGCCGCGGGAATTGAAAGACGAGGGGATTGAAGTGTTGATGGTCATGTACCTACGGTTGCGGCCTGCCGGTCCCTCTCCAATTCCGATCGGCATGAAGAAACCATGACGTACCGGTCGCCAGTCCGTAGCGAAATCAGGATTTTCCTGACTTGTTCTCAGTATAAACACTCAACCGGAGGATGAATGGGCATCGGGCTACCGTTCGTCGGGACAGTCTTGCCGTTCAGCCGTCAAGTCATGAAAAAACCGGCGCCCGAAGGCGCCGGTCTGTCAACGCTCCCGGGCAAGCCTGTCGCCCGGGCCCGTGGGAGGATTACTCGAAAACGTCGTTGACAGCCTGGGTGCAGGCTGGGCTGACGCTCTCGGCGTTGCTGCGCAGGCACTCGAGGATCCGGCCTTCACCCATCTGGACTTGCGCGCAATGCTTGTTGATGTCGCTTTCGCATTGCGTCGCGACGTACTTCAGCGCATTGACGGCTTGTTCCAGGGTGGTGGCCGCCGAGTACAAGGCATACTGGCATTGCCCGGAGAGCTTGTCTTCATGCGCGTAGAAACAGGCCAGCATGCGGCCTTCGCCCACGCTCACCTGGCTGCAGTAATTCTCGATCTCGGCCGCGCAGCCCTCGGCTATGGTATCGACGATGCCTTCCTGGGCGTAGAGGTTTCCACCTATGGCCAAAAGCAGGACGACAAGAAACGGTGTGACGACTTTCATGTAGTTTGACTCCTTGGTCAGTTGGATAAATTGAACTATGCATTATGAATCATTTTCGGGCTCTGCGCCTGCTTTTGCCGCCCCCTGTTCAGACTGAGGGTATTGGCCCAAACCCTGAAAATGAGCAGGGCGGCGCGGAGAGGGCAATCAGGACGCACGCAATCACTGAGACCACGGATCAGGTGGATTTCATGACCGGGATATCCTTCAAAACCGAATGATGAACGCATGACCATTCGGCGGAGCAGTTTATTACATCGGAAAACGCAAAGTAAACGCGCTATCATTTCATGTCATACAGCGAGTCCGGACCGCGTTAACGGAGTGTGCGAATGAAGTACCTGAGCCTGGCATTCCTGGTACTGACCGGCCTGGCGTTTGCGGATGCGCGCCAGGTCGACGATTACCAGTGGGAGGGTGTCAACCGGATCGTCGCCATTGGCGACTTGCATGGCGATTACGATCGTTACCTGGCCGCTCTCCAGGCGGCAGGGCTTGTCAATCGCAAAGGCAAATGGTCTGCCGGTGACACGCACTTCGTCCAAACCGGAGACGTCCCGGACCGCGGGCCGGATACCGGCAGGATCATCGAGCACCTGCGACGGCTCGGCAAGGAGGCTCAACGCAAGGGTGGCCGGGTGCACAGCCTCATTGGCAACCACGAGGCCATGAACGTATACGGCGACTTGCGCTACGTGCATGAGGGCGAATACGAAGCCTTCGTGAGCCGCGGGTCCAAAACCCTGCGGGACCGGTACTTCGATTTGTACATGCAGAGCCTGGAAGCGAACGCCCCTGAACGCTTTGCCGAGCTGCCCGACAACTTCAGGGAACAGTGGGACATGCAGCATCCCCTGGGCTGGGTCGAGCACCGTCAGTCCTGGGACCCGGCCTTCAATCCGGACGGCGAAGACGCCAAATGGGTGTTGGGCAACAAGGTGGCTGTTCGCATCAACGACACCGTCTTCGTACACGGAGGCATCAGCGGTTATTACTGCCAGAATTCGCTGGCGTCGCTGACCGAGAAGGTCGTCGCCGCGCTGGCGAACTTCGATCCGGCGACGCCCGGCATCCTGGAGGACGAATTCGGGCCCCTGTGGTACCGCGGTCTGTCCGGAGACGAACCCCGTGCCGCTCCCGAGACCGTGGACGCCATCCTCGCCAACCATGGCGCAAAGCACATCGTGGTCGGGCACACGCCTACCAGCGGCGTTATCTGGCCGCAATACGACGGCAAGGTCATCATGATCGACACGGGCATCTCCGCGGCGTACGGCGGCCACGTGGCTTACCTCGAGATCACGACCGAGGGTGTTTTTGCAGGCTATCCGTCAGGCAAGTTCCCGCTGCCCTCCGGAGGCGAGGATCTCGTTGCCTATCTCGAGAAGGTCGCCGGGCTGAATCCGGACAATCCCTATTTGCAGCAACGATTGAAACTGCTGCGCGAACCCCCGGCGCCGCCGCCTGCCGATACTCCTCCGGAGGCGGATGAACCGGCCGCCGGGGAGGCGCCGCAACCCATCCCTATTTGCGGCATTTCTCCGTGACGTACTTCTCGAAGTCCTCCGGGTCCTTCAGGATATCGAAGAAGCCATCGAGGTAGCGGTCGGCCTTCTTCTTCGATCCGGAATTCAGGCGGTCCTCCGCCGCGATCAGCGCACGCAGTGCCGGCTCCCGTTTCAGGACGTGCTGTCTGGCGGCCGGAAGCGACGCGTTGTGGACACAATATCCGCGATAGAGTCGCTGGGTCACCGAATTGATCGGCAGGCCGTTGGGCGGAGCGGCATACGGGGCGTCGACCAGGCCCGCCGAGTCGAAATCGTAGGCCAGGGGAATGATGTAATCGTCCTGCTCCAGTGGCCTCGGGGCGATCAGCTTGACGTTGTGGCAGCATTCCGTGGGGTCCGGGCCTGCCGTCGCGGCCCAGTCCACGTTGCCGATCATGAGCTGGAACAACGCGAACTGGCTCGCCACTTCCGGCTCCAGCCGACTGGCGCTGACCTTGGGAATTTTCAGTTTCTTGAGGTCATTGCGCTTGGCCACGTCGCCGTCGTCCTCGATCAGGAAGGCGAACCTGGACTTTGCGGCCTTGCCGGTATCGCTGTCCAGGTAGGTCACTTCCAGTGGACGGACGCGAAAACTGTAGTCGGTCAACAGGTTGTACAGGCGGTAGGCCAGCATCTCCAGCACGTAGTATTGGTCGAAACGCGTCGACTTCTCGCAGTGGGTGACCATTTTCAGCGACGTCTGGCCGCGGAAGGTCGTTCCCTTGACGGTTTCCTTCTCGAAGCGGAGCCGGATCGGCGGAAAACTGCAGGCGACCTGTCGCTTGACGCCGCGACGTCCCACGGTCAGCTCCAGTTCCACGTCCTCGCCGGATTCGTCCCGGTACTGGATGCGGGCCGGATAGGCGCCCTGGTAGCTCTCGTCGCGCTCGAGTTGGCGCCACGGCGCGGTCAGCGTCACCGCCAGCGTATCCTCGGAGCTGAACAGCTTGGCCGGCTTGGGCGAGTCGTCATCCGCCGCCGTTGCCGTGTTGGCTGCCATCGCGAGCCAGCAGGCGAGGGCCAACAACTTGAGCCAGTGCCGGCACGGGACGCTCTTGGACTGGGGGCGTGTCTGCATCGGTTGGTCTCCCGGATAGTCTGCAGCCCCGGCCAGGGGGCTCGGTCCTGACTATTATAGGGGTGCCCCCAAGGAAGCGGGAACTTGATTTTTGACATGTCCAGGGAGTAGCTTCCGAGCAGATGATGGAAGACAGAAACAACCAGGCCGCGGCGACCCTTCAACGGGCTTGCGCGGATTTGAGGGTGGTCACGGAGCCCGCCGTCCTCGAGTCTCACGGCCGGGACTGGACGCGCTTTCGCGAACCCAGGCCGGCCGCCGTGGCATTCCCCGAATCGGTCCGCCAGGTTCAGGCCCTGGTCGCCGCCGCCGCGGCATCGAAGATCGCCCTGGTGCCTTCGGGCGGCCGGACTGGCTTGAGTGGTGGGGCGGTGGCCGCGGACGGCGAAGTGGTCGTGTCCTTCGATCGCCTGCGGCGGGTGCTGGATTTCAACCGGATCGACCGCACACTGACGGTCGAGGCGGGAGTGGTGACCGCGGCCGTGCAGGAGCGCGCGCGGTCGGAGGGGCTCTATTACCCCGTTTCGTTCGCCGCCGAGGGCTCCAGCCAGATCGGCGGGAATATCGCCACCAATGCCGGAGGCATCCGGGTCTTGCGTTACGGCCTGACGCGTGAGCAGGTAGCGGGCCTGAAGGTCGTGACCGGCCGCGGCGACGTGCTGGAATGCAACCGTGGGCTGGTCAAGAACGCCAGCGGCTACGATCTGCGGCACCTTTTCACCGGCAGCGAAGGCACCCTGGGCCTGATCGTCGAGGCGACGCTGCGCCTGACGGACCCGCCGCCGCCGAGCAAGGTGCTGTTGCTTGGAGTGGAGAGCATGGACGCGCTGATGATGATCTTCGGCGCATTGCGGACGCGGCTCGATCTGACGGCATTCGAATTCTTCACCGACCGGGCGCTCCACCACGTGCGGGCCGGGCAGGGCCTGCCGGCGCCCCTCGACACGGACTGTCCCCTGTACGTCATCGCCGAGTTCGATTGCCCCTCGGAGTCGCAGGAGGACGCGGCCATGGACTGTTTCTCCAGCTGCGCGGAACAGGGCTGGCTGCTGGACGGGGTCATGAGCCAGAGTGACCGGCAGATCGCCCAGCTGTGGCGGTACCGCGAGAGTATTTCGGAATCGATCAGCCACTTCCCCCCGTACAAGAACGACCTGTCCGTCACCGTTTCCCGGGTGCCTGAATTCCTGCGGCGGATGGATCGGGTGATCGGCGAAATCTGTCCGGATTTCGAAGTCGTCTGGTATGGCCACATCGGTGACGGCAACCTGCACATGAACATCCTGAAGCCGGAAGGCATGGATCTGCAGACATTCGAATCCCGGTCTCACGAGATCAGCGACAAGACCTATGCCCTGACCCGGGAATTCGGCGGCAGCATTTCGGCCGAACATGGGATCGGCCTGTTGAAGAGGCCCTGGCTCAACCGGGTGCGCTCGGCAGCGGATATCGAGTTCATGCGCGGGATCAAGCGTGTCTTCGACCCCGCGGGGATTTTCAATCCGGGCAAGCTGCTGTAAACCGCATCGAAAAATCCGTGGCCTGCAGGTTCTTGGTGATGGAACCGACGGATATGAAGTCGACGCCGGCCTCGGCGACCGCGCGCACCGAGTCCAGGTCTATCCCGCCCGACGCCTCCAGTTCGATGCGTCCCTTGAAGCGGGCGACCGCGGTCTTCAGGGTCCGCAGGTTGAAGTTGTCCAGCAAGGCGCGGTGGGCGCCCGCCCGGCAGGATTCCTCCAGTTGCTCCAGGTTCTCCACCTCGACCTCCAGCAGCACGCCGGGGCTCTGGAGCATCGCTGCCCGCACCGCGGCGGTGATGGATCCGGCGGCCGCGATGTGGTTCTCCTTGACGAGGATGGCGTCGAACAGGCCGATGCGATGGTTGGAGGCGCCGCCACAGCGGACCGCGTACTTTTGCGCCAGGCGCAGTCCGGGCAGCGTCTTGCGCGTGTCGAGGATCACCGCCCCGGTGCCGGCCACCGCGTCAACGTAGCGTCGCGCCAGGGTCGCCGTTCCGGACAGGGTCTGCAGAAAGTTCAGCGCTGTCCTCTCACCCGTGAGAATGGCGCGCGCGGGCCCGTCCAGGCAGCAAATTTCCCGGTCGGGGCGGACGGTGTCGCCGTCCCCGGCCCGCCAACTGACCTGGATCGACGGATCCAGTTGCCGAAAGGTCTCATCGAACCAGGGGCGGCCGCAGAGGACGGCGGATTCGCGGCTGATCACCCGGGTTTGCAGCTGGGCGTCGGGAGGAATCAGGGCAGCCGTGCGGTCGCCGTCGCCCAGGTCCTCCTGCAGGGCACGGGCGACATCCGCGGACACCGCCGTGTCGGCGGGTGGTTGCGGGCGGGGGCCCATGTCAGAAATCCTGCAATTGGGTGGTGCCGATGCCTTTTTCCTCCAGCAGTATGGGTATGTCGTCAATCACCGGGTAGATGACTCGCGAGTCCTCGGTGATCAGCGCTTCGCGCAGGGTTTCCGACATCGGTTCGCCGCGGACATACTGGACGTCTCCGGCCTCAATGGCGGCGTTGAGCTTTTTCAGGCGTCCGGGCGGCAACCGGACCAGGGGCGTCTTGGTGACCGGGCAACACAGGATTTCGAGCAACTTTCCGTCCACGGGCATAGCGGCGTCCATTCGTTGAGCGATCCGCATATTGTACTGCTACAATACGCAGTTTCCATTTGCAGATTCGCACAGGAATCGAACCGTGAGTGAAAAGGTGCTCGTCGGGATCATCATGGGCTCGCAGTCCGACTGGGAAACCATGAAGAACGCCGCCGACATGCTGGACACACTGGGCGTGCCCTACGAGACCCGCGTGGTTTCGGCTCACCGCACGCCCGACCGCATGTTTGAATATGCCGAGCAGGCCGCACGCCGCGGTCTGCAGGCCATCATCGCCGGCGCGGGCGGGGCAGCCCATCTGCCTGGCATGGTGGCAGCGAAGACCGTCGTGCCGGTACTCGGCGTGCCCGTGCAGTCGCGCGCGCTCAACGGAATGGACTCCCTGCTGTCGATCGCGCAGATGCCCGCCGGAGTGCCGGTCGGTACGTTGGCCATCGGGGCAGCCGGCGCGACCAACGCCGCCTTGTTGGCCGCCGCGATCATCGGCAACCACGACCCGGAGGTCCGCGCCGCGCTGGAGCGCTTCCGCGCCGGCCGCCGCGACGCCGTCCTTGCCGAAGACGATCCCAGCCGGGCCTGAGAGCATGATGGATCGCTTCTCTTCGCCTTCGGGCGGCGGGCTTCGCATCGGTGTCCTCGGGGGCGGGCAACTCGGCCGCATGCTGGGGCTGGCGGGCATCCCACTGGGGTTCCGGTTTCTGTTCCTGGATCCGGCGCCGGACGCCTGCGCCTCCGCCACGGGGTCCCTGCTGAAGGCGGATTTCGACGACGAGCAGGCTGCGCGCGATCTGGCGCGGCAGGCCGACGTCGCAACCTTCGATTTTGAAAACGTGCCGGAGTCGACGGCTCGGGCCCTGGCCGAACTGGCGCCGCTCTACCCGCCGCCGCGCGCGCTGGCCGCCGGCCAGGACCGCCTGGCCGAAAAGGACCTGCTGACCGGCCTGGGGGTCGCGATGGCCGACTACCACGCGGTTTTCGGCCGCACGGACCTTCTGGACGGCCTGGATCGCATCGGCTACCCGGCGGTGCTCAAGACCCGGCGCCTGGGCTATGACGGTAAGGGGCAGGCCGTGCTGCGCGACGCGGAGGACCTGGAACGGGCCTGGCAGCGTCTCGGCGAAGCGCCGCTGGTGCTGGAGGCCTTTGTACCCTTCGAGGCGGAGTGCTCCCTGCTCGGCGTGCGCGGCGGCGACGGCGAAACGCGGTTCTGGCCGCTGACCCGCAACGTGCACGCGGATGGAATCCTGGCGCTGAGCCAACCCGGGGTTTTCGGCGCGGGCCTGCAGGCCGAGGCCGAGCGCACGATGCGGGCGCTGATGGACCATCTCGACTACCGCGGTGTCCTGACGATCGAGTTCTTCCTGATGGACGGGCGCCTGCTGGTCAACGAGTTCGCTCCCCGGGTGCACAACTCCGGGCACTGGACGATCGACGGATCCACCTGCTCACAGTTCGAGAATCACCTGCGCGCGATCGCCGGGCTGCCCCTGGGCGATACCACGGCGTCGACGCATTCACTGATGTTCAACTGGATCGGGGGCATGCCGCCGCAGGCCGAAGCCATGGCGGTCGGGGGGCTGCACTGGCACGACTACGGGAAGCAGCCCCGGCCGGGGCGCAAGATCGGCCACGCGACGCTGACCGCCGATTCTCCGGAGGCGCTGCGCGAGCGGGCCGAACGACTGGCCGCCATCGCCGGCGGCGAGTTCCCCAAACTGCTGGAATCCCTCTTCGCCCCGCTATCGTAGGAGCGGCTTTAGCCGCGATAACCCGGCTCTGGCTTCAGAGAGGCACGACATCGCGGCTAAAGCCGCTCCTGCAGATATCGATCTGCCTCGGGCGCTCGGTCCGAGCCGAGCCGCGAAACTCAACCCGGCATTTCGCCGACCAGGCCGCAGACGACCTCGACTATCTCTTCGGCCTGCTCGGTGTCGATGATCAGCGGCGGCAACAGCCGGATGACCCGTTCCTGGGTGACGTTCAACAGAACCCCGCGATCCAGCGCCGCCTGCTTCATGTAGCCCGCCTCGCGATCGAGTTCTATGCCGATCATCAGACCCCTGCCGCGTACTTCCCGAACCTGAGGAAGGGTTGCGAGGCGTGTCCGGAATTGCTCCAGCATGGCGCCGCCCACGCGCGCAGCACGACCCGCCATGTCCTCCTCGTGCATGATGTCCAGCACCGTGCAGCCCGCCCTGGAAACCAGCGGATTGCCCCCGAAGGTGGAACCGTGGCGTCCGGGCGACAGGACCTCGGCGGCCGGGCCGCGGGCGGCACAGGCCCCGATCGGCAGACCGTTGGCCAATGCCTTGGCGGTCGTAATCATGTCCGGCACGACCGCCTCGTGCTGGTGGGCGTACCACCGGCCGCTGCGGCAGAGTCCCGACTGGATTTCATCGCAGATGAGCAGCCAGCCGTGCTGGTCGCAGATGGCCCGCAGGGCCGTCAGGTAACCGGGCGGAGGCAGCCGGATGCCGGCCTCGCCCTGGATCGGTTCGACCAGCACCGCTGAGATATCCCGGCTGCGCCGGGCGATGGCCTCGATCGCGTGCAGGTCGCCGAAGGGGGCGCGGACAAATCCGCCGACCAGGGGCTCGAAACCGGCCTGGGCCTTGCGGCTGCCGGTCGCCGAGAGGGCGGCCAGGGTGCGGCCGTGGAAGCTGTGCTCCATGACCACGACGCCGGGGTTCGCCTGTCCCCGCGCGTGCCCGATCAGTCGCGTGATCTTGAGGGCGCATTCGACGGCCTCGGCGCCGGAATTGCCGAAGAAAACCCGATCCATGCCGGTAACGCCGGCGAGTTTGTCGGCCAGCCGCTCCTGCCAGGGTATCCGAACCAGGTTGCCGGTATGGATCAGCGTGGCGGCCTGTTCGGCGATCACCCTCGCCAGGGTCGGGTGCGCGTGGCCCAGAGAGCAGACCCCGAGTCCGCTGACGGCGTCGAGGTAACGTTTGCCGTCTTCGTCCCACAGCCAGGCACCTTCGCCTCGCGCGAATGCCACCGGCAGCGGGGCATAGGTGTTCATCAGGTGATCGCTCATGATTCAAACTCGCTGGTTCAGAAACCGGTCAGTATTTTCCATCGGTTGACGATGGAACAGAACAGGGCCGCCGTTTTTTCGGCGTCGTAAATGGCTGAATGCGCCATGGACTCGTTCCAGTCCATCCCCGCCGCCTGCACCGCGCGCGACAGGACGGTTTGGCCGAAAGCGAGGCCTGCCAACGACACGGTGTCCAGCGAACTGAACGGGTGGAACGGGCTGCGCTTGAAGCTGGTGCGTTCGATGGCCGCGTTCAGGAAGGACAGGTCGAAAAAGGAATTGTGGCCCACCAGGATGGCCCGCTGGCAGCCGGTCTCCCGCACCTCCTTGCGCACCGGCTGTGCGATCCGGCGCAGTGCTTCCTGCTCGGGCACCGCCATCCGCAGCGGGCTGTCTACCTTGATGCCGGTGATCTCGAGCGACCTGGGATCGATGTTCGCGCCGTCGAAGGGATCCACGTTTACCGCCACGGTCTCGGCTGTGAACAGCCGGCCGAAGTCGTCCATGCGGATCAGGCATGCGGCGATTTCGAGCAAGGCGTCTTTTTGTGCGTTGAATCCGCCGGTTTCGACATCGACGACGACGGGAAGAAAACCCCTGAATCGGTCAGCAATGCGCGGCATAATGGGCCCCATTCGAACAGCCGACGAGGATAAGGGATTGCGATGCAAATTGCCACGCGCCTGAGTGGTGTCCTGTTGAGCCTGGCGGCGGCGCTGTTCGCCGCGCAGTCGGCCGCCAGCGATGTCGCGGCCGATTCGGCCATCTACTGGGCGCTGTCGCGCGAGGGCAGGCCGGCCGGATTCCTGCTCGGCACGATTCACAGCGAAGACCCGCGGGTGCTGGATTTTTCCGAGGCGTTTGCCGTGCAGCTCGCCGGCAATGACCTGTTCGCGATGGAAATGGTGCCCGACCTGCCCACGCTGAACCGGCTAACCGAGTACATGCAGTACCAGGACGGGACCACCCTGGAGAGCCGGATCGGGCCCGAGCGCCTGGCCCGGGTGCGGGCCGCGCTGAGCGAATACCGGGTGCCGCCGGACTGGATCGAGAGGATGAAGGTCTGGGCCGCCATGATGACGCTCAGCGTGCCCCCGCCGCAAACCGGCCTGTTCATGGATTTTTCGCTGTCGCTGCGGGCGGCTGGCGCGGGGGTCAAGGTGGTTGGGCTCGAAACGCTCGAGCAGCAATTGTCCTTCCTCGAGGACATGCCCATGCCGCAGCAACTGGCCCTGCTCGACCAGGCGCTCGAGGAGCACGGTCGTATCAGGCAGGTCCACGATCTGATGGTCGAGAGTTACCTGGAGGGCGATCTTCGCGGCCTGGAAGCCATCACCGGAGAGCAGTTGGCGGAACTGGCGCCGGAAGCGCGGCAATATTTCCAGGAGCAGGGTATCGTGGCGCGCAACCGGCGGATGCTCGATGCCCTGCTGCCGAAGCTGGCGGAGAACTCCGTGTTCGTGGCGGTCGGCGCTCTGCACCTGCCGGGATCGTCGGGGCTGATCCGGTTGTTGCGACTCGAAGGCTATGAACTGACCCCGCTGCCGCTGCCCCTGTCAGCGCCGCAGGGCCGGGGTCAACCCGAGGACGAGGGCGGCCGCAAAACAGGCGATGCCCCATGAAGGCTCGACGAAGAGCGCGGTGACGCCCAGCACCGCGAACATCAGCGAGGCGGCGATGCCGTCGCCGATGCGGTCGGTGGTGCAGCTGTCGCGGCCGGTGATCTTGAGCAGCAATTCATCCAGGCTGAGCTTGCCGCCGCCGTAAAAAACCAGCGGCAACAGCATGACCACGAACAGCAGCGGCAGTTTGAAATTGCCCGCACCCTCTGCGGTGATCACGTAACCCTCCCACAGCGCGCCCAGCGAACCCCACTCGGCGGGCCAGTGCACGGCCGCCGTGGCGACGGCGGTGATGACGATCAGCGAAAGCGCCGCCAGGCGGGTAAACAGCCCCAGCAATATCAAAACGGCAAAGACCAGTTCGCCCCAGGTGGCGGCGAGCCAGTTCAGCTCGGCGGAGAACAGGCTGAAGGGCCAGGGGAAGCCGATCTGCCAATCGGCCCAGGGGATATCGGCGAACCAGTTGGCGCCGCGCAGCTTGGTGATGCCGGCTTCCCAGAACTCCCAGGCCAGGATCAGTCGCAGGGCCAGCGGCCACGTGTAGTCGCCTGCCACGCGCAGGCGGGCGGTCAGGTTGTCGTAGGAATCGAACATGGGGCCTCCCGGTATTCGAGATTGCAGCGCGAGTCCGTCATTCCGGCCGGGCGCCGAGTATCACGTCCCGCTCCAGCAGATCCTGGAACACGCCCGCGCCTGCTTCGACCACGCGCCCCGGGCGCGGATGCCCGATCACCGCGGCCACCCGGCGCAACAACTCCTGCCCGGTGGCGCCGGTATCGTCCCCCAGCAACCCCAGGAGCAGGCGGGTCACCTCGTTCAGCGTCATGAACTTGACCTCGTCCCGCCGATTCCGGTAGACGAGCAGGTGCGTGGCGTCGGCCGGTGGCTTTCCGGGCCGGAACTCCGGCCCGATGCGGTGCACCGGGTAACGATAGCTCAGCGCCCAGGCCAAGGGCGAGAGCACGGGCCGCCCCTCGAGGAGATCGCCGCGGGGGTCGGCCGGCACGTCCGCAAGCTCGCGCTCATCGATCGACAACGCCAGCTCGACCCACTCGTAATGGGCGAGTTCCAGCATGAAGGGGAGGTCGCCGGATCGCGCGCCGCGGAGGTCCTGCAGGTAGCGAAGGAATTCCCTGGCGACTTCCGGGAACAGCGGTGTCTGGCAGCGGTGTTCCGCGTAGAAATCACGGACCAGGCTCCTCCAGGCGTCGTCGTCATGGAGGCTTCGCAGCACCGGGAAGTTGCTGGCCAGAAGCGAACTGATATTGTTGAAAAACAGCCGCCGGTAGATGTGCATCCGCCGGTCTTCGACGTCGGATGGCGGCGCCTCCCGATCCGGATCCCGGATGTGCGCGGCGAACTTTTCCTGCAGCCTGGCGAGGCTGTCCCGCGGCGTCTCCGCCATGTCAGGCCAGCCGCCTGTGCGGCGGGGCGGCCGCTTGTCGCCACTTGTCCTGCAGCAGGCGGATCCGATCGACTTCCTGCAGCAGTTCCGCAAGCGGCGGGATGTTGAAATCGCGCTCCAGCAGGGTAGGGAAGACGCCGAAGATCTCGTAGGCCTTGTCCAGCAGCGCCCAGACATCGGGGATGACGTCGGAGCCGTGCGTGTCGATGATCAGGTCCTCGGCCTCGTTTTGATGCCCGGCGATATGGCCGTAAGCGATCCGGTCGCCGGGCAGTTTGCTCAGAAACTCGAGCGCGTCGTAGCGGTGGTTGACGCTGTTCACGAAAATATTGTTGACGTCCAGCAGCAGGTCGCAGCCGGTTTCGTCCAGTACCGCGGTCAGAAACTCGATTTCGCTGAGTTCCGCTCCCGGGGCGGCGTAGTAGGAAACATTCTCCAGCGCGATGCGCCGCTCGAGTATCTCCTGCACCCGCCGCACCCGCCCGGCGACGTGCATCACCGCCTCGGCCGTGAAGGGAATCGGCATCAGGTCGTAAAGGTGCCCGTCGTCCGTGCAGTAGCTGAGATGTTCGCTGTAGCAGCGAATGTCGTGCAGGTCGAGGAACGGCCGCAGTCGATGCAGAAAGGTCTCGTCCAGTGGCGAAGGTCCGCCGATCGAGAGGGAAAGCCCGTGGCAGACGAAGGGCACCCGCCGGGTCAACTCACGGAACTGCCGAGCGCGCCGGCCACCGACCCCCATCCAGTTTTCGGGGGCGACCTCCATGAAATCGACCTGCATCGGATCGTGTGATTGAAGCGGGCCCAACAGGGCCCGCCTCAGTCCCAGCCCGGCGCCCCTGACGGGGTAGCGGGCGTCTGGCGGTAAGGAATTCACGTGCCTGGCAGTAATGGCAGGAACTGCTTATTCCTTGTCACCGCCGCACTTGCCTTCTTCACCTTTCTCGCCGCAAGCGCCTTCTTCACCTTTCTCGCCGCAAGCGCCTTCTTCACCTTTCTCGCCACACTTGCCTTCGCCGCACTTGCCTTCCTCGCCTTCATGGCTGTCTGCCAGCAGGTAACCGCTGTCGAGGTCGGCCATCGCAAACGGATTGTCATCGGCGACGGCCGTGGTGGATACGGCCAGCGAAGAAACGAATGCCACGCCTACGGCAGCGGCGACGGGTTTGGTGATCAGGGTATTGTCAGCCATTGTAGAGAACCTCCAAGTCTTGGTTTCAGTTGGGCCATGTGGCCCGCGTTTTGTGGTTGCTTGATTGCAGAGTCGCCACCGGTTTCCGGTACGATTCGGTGCAGGAGACCGGCGGCAGCGAAGGATTATTACACCGCAGTCTTGGATTTGAAACCGCAGAGGTCGCGTACGATACATTCCGGGCAGGCCGGCTTGCGCGCCTTGCAGGTGTACCGTCCATGCAGAATCAGCCAGTGGTGCGCGTTCTTCCGGTATTCCACGGGCACCACCTCGAGCAGCTTCCGCTCCACCTGCAGCGGGTTTTTCCCCGGCGCCAGCCCGGTACGGTTCGCCACGCGGAAAATGTGCGTGTCAACGGCGATGGTCGGCTCGCCGAACGCGGTGTTGAGAACCACGTTGGCGGTCTTGCGGCCCACGCCCGGCAAGGCTTCCAGGGCGGCGCGATCGCGCGGAACCTTGCCGCCGTGCCGCTCCAGCAGGATGCCGCAGGTCTTGATGATGTTTTCGGCCTTGGAGTTGTAGAGCCCGATGGTGCGAATGTACTCCTTCAGCCCATCCAGTCCGAGTTCGAGGATCTGCCCGGGCGTGTTGGCCACGGCGTAGAGTTTCCGCGTGGCCCGGTTGACACTGACGTCGGTCGCCTGGGCGGAAAGGATGACGGCCACCAGCAACTCGAAGGGGGTTCCGTAGTCCAGTTCGGTGGTGGGCTCCGGGGTCACGGCCTGCAGCCGCCGGAAAAACTCCTTGCGCTGCGCCGGCTTCATGCGGGGCGCTCCCCCGCGTGCCCGGCCTCGAGCCCGGCATTGCGCCCGGCGCGGCCGGCGAGCCAGCTGTTGAGGCCATTGCGCGTCGCGATCAACAGGCCCAGGCCGATGAACGCGCCCGGCGGCAATATGGCCAACAGAAACCCGGGATGATCCGGGATCAGGGTCAGGGACAACGAATCGCCGA
>Ga0209536_100006098_pt1 | contig 18527 bp, 18 predicted proteins | sample DeeMarSeWOR28_12_FD_187461 | JGI IMG/M metagenome (GOLD analysis project Ga0209536, IMG submission 187461) | Marine sediment microbial communities from White Oak River estuary, North Carolina - WOR-2-8_12 (SPAdes) (version 2) | ecosystem: Environmental > Aquatic > Marine > Intertidal zone >... | reverse complement strand
CACGCCGACCTGCTCCTTGACGCCCGGCTGGTCGCGAATGATCTGCCCGGCGGATACGCCCCGAATGGCCACCTGGCTCTGTCCCGGACCCAGGTTCTGAATGGTCAGTCCTGCCACGTAGCGCGACAGTTCTTCGATATTCTGGGCGCCGGTACGGCGAATGTCCTGCTCGGACATCGCGTTGATGGAAAACGGCAAGTCCTGAATAGTACTCGCGCGCTTGGTAGCGGTTACCGTTATTTCCTCGAGCATGTTTTCGCTTTCAGCGCTTTGTTGTGCGGTCAGCGGGGAAAAGGGAATGGCCAGGGCGCCGGCGATCGCCAGCATCAGGTATTTACGATTCATGTGCTCTCCTTCCGCGCTGCGGATATTGTTTTAGTAACGCTGACACGACGGTTGTGCCACCGTGCGTGATGTAAGATCCACCGGGCCTGCGTGGGGCAGATCATACTACTGCTGCCCGGCTGCGGGAATCATTAATTCATTAAATTTTATGAATTTAGCTGCCTTGCTTCGAGATCAAGGCATGAATGGCCAGGGTACTAGTCAGTAACGGCTGGGGACGTAAAGCTCCCGCGGGAGCACGGAGCGCTCGTAGTTTTCGTTGAACACCCGCTCGGGCAGCGTCGCGTCCTCGTGCGGCACTTCTTCATAGGGAATCTGGTCGAGCAGATGGTGGATGCAGTTCAGGCGGGCGCGCTTCTTGTCGTTGGCCTCGACAATGTACCAGGGTGATTCGGGGAAGTTGGTGCGCCGGAAAGTCTCTTCCTTGGCCATGGTGTACTTCTCCCAGCGGACCCGTGACTGCAGGTCCATCGGGCTCAGCTTCCATTGCTTCAACGGATCGTGGATACGCATCAGGAAGCGCAGCTGCTGCTCTTCATCGGAAATGGAAAACCAGTATTTGATCAGCCGGATGCCGGAACGCACCAGCATCTTCTCGAACTCGGGCACGTCCTTGAAAAACTGCTCCACCTGATCGGGGGAAGCAAAACCCATGACCTTCTCGACGCCCGAGCGGTTGTACCAGGAGCGGTCGAACAGCACGATCTCGCCACCCGACGGCAGGTGCGGCACGTAGCGCTGGAAGTACCACTGGGTGCGCTCGCGGTCACTCGGCTTCTGCAGGGCGACCACCCGGCAGACCCGCGGATTCAGCCGCTGGGTGATGCGCTTGATCACCCCGCCCTTGCCCGCTGAGTCGCGGCCTTCGAAGATAACTGCGATCTTCGCTCCCGTGTGCTCGACCCAGTCCTGCAGCTTGATCAGCTCCGATTGCAGCGTGATCAGCGCGCGGAAGTAGACCGCCCGGTTGAGCGTTTCGGGATGCTTGCGGTTATAGATCCGGCGCAGCTCCAGCGACAGCGCCGGCTCGGACATTTCAAGCTCGTAGTCTTCGTCCAGGTTGTCCTGCAGCTCGGCCTCGAGCCAGTCGAGGCCGTCGTATTCCTGCTTTTCCAAGTCATTCATGTATTCATGGGTCCGTTGAAGAATCGCACTGAATTCAGCATAGAACGCGCAACTCACAAGGGCAACCGACGAAAGTCACGCATGTATCCGGTGTCAGGGTCGCGGCACAATGCCTGAAAAGGGCGGGCCAGTGACGGCCGCTACGCGCCCAGAGGCCGCAGCGTGATGACGGACATGGCCACTACCCAGACCAGCGCCATGGCCGCGAAGAAGCGATGGAACAGGAGGTTTCGGGTACCCAGCGCAATCACGGTCATTACGATCAGCGGCCCGATGAACAGGGCATAGGGGCCAATCGTAGCGGTTTGCGAATCCGTACCCGCCTTGATCCAGTAATCCACCAGGTCGTATGACACAAACGCCAAAAGGGTGCCGAAAAACCAGTGGCGGTTGCGAATGAACTGGGCACGGTAATCCTGGTTCGGAACTTCGCCTTCGGGAAACAGCAGCGCCATCAACAGGTACAGGAAAACGGCATACCCCAGTACGAACAGGAACAGACCGAAAGTCCAGGTTTCGACCGTATTGAGGGCAAACGTGAACCACCAGAAACTGACGATCCAAACCAGCAGAGCCAGGGCCCACAGGAGCTGCGCCCACGAAACGACGACCCGGTCGCGCACGTGGATGATTCGCACCAGCTGCGTCAGGAAGTGCGTCAACGCCAGGCCGACCACCACGGAGATCAGGACGGTGAGGTATTCGAAGACCATGATCAGCGTTCCCTGTAACGACAGGTGTCCATTCTGCCACAGTGACCCTGACGTTAAAGCGCTGCCACGCGGCGCAGCCAATCGGCTATATTTGGAGCCAGAATTCGCAGAGGGTATGCAACGATGCAAAAAACCGTCACACGCCGTCGCTTCCTGCAGCTTACCGCGGCCTCCGGCGCCGCGCTGGCGACCCCGACCCTGTTTGCCGCCGGCTCGGCCGAAAGCCTGTATGCGCGCAGCGTAGTCATCGACGGCCTCGGCTTTCCCGGCGGCCTGCAGCCCTCAGAGGAGGCGCCGCTCAACGCGGCTGAGCTGGACCAGGTCACGGAGTCCGGGCTCAGTGCTGTGCACCTGACGGTCGGCGCGGTCGGCACTATGCCGCCTCTGACGGCCTTCGAAAAAGCCGTGCGCAGCATCGAGCGCTGGGAAGCCGAAATCGGCCGCTACCCCGAGGTGCTTGCGCCAGTGCGTTCGGTCAAAGACATCCTGGCGGCGAAATCCACCGGGCGCACGGGTATTTGCTACGGGCTGCAGGACGGCGTCGCTTTCGAGGACGACCCCGAACGACTCGACACGCTGGCCTGGCTGGGTGTGCGTGTGATCCAGCCGACCTACAACCGCCGCAACCTGCTCGGTGACGGCTGCATGGAGCCGGCCGACGCGGGTTTGAGCCGGACCGGCCTGCAGGCCGTCGAGCGCATGCAGTCGCTGGGCATCCTGGTCGACCTCAGCCACTGCGGCCGGCGCACGGCGGCCGACGCCATCGCCATCACCAAACGCCCGGTGGCCTTTACCCACACCGGCTGTTACGCACTGGCGGAGCACCCACGGCACCGGACGGATGCAGAGTTGAAGGCCGTGGCGAACACGGGCGGCGTCAGCGGCATCTTCATCATGCCCTACCTCTCGAAGGGCGAGCAGCCCACGGCTGCCGATGTCATCGCGCACCTCGAACACGCCATCGACGTGGCGGGTGAGGACCACGTCTCGATCGGCACCGATGGCACGATTTCACCGACCGAGCTGACCCAGGAATTCAAGGCGCAGTTCAGCAAGACCACCCGCGAGCGCAAGGAGCTGGGCATCGCTGCGCCTTTTGAGACCGAGGAGGGCTACCTGTTCGCCAACGACCTGAATACCCCGCGGCGTTTCGAGACCCTGGCGCAGCTGCTGCTCGACCGCGGCCACGGCGAGGCGCGGGTCGAAAAGGTCCTCGGCGGCAACCTCCTGCGCGTGTTCGGGGAGGCCTGGACGTAGGAGCGAACATTGTTCGCGAATTCTCAAGCGGCAGCCAAACCATTATTTCCCGAATGAATTCGGTCCTACAATATTGGCATGCGTGCTCTGCTCACTTTGCTGGCCGGCCTGGCCCTGATCTACGTGGCGCTGGGGGTGGCGCTGTACCTGTTCCAGGGTTCCATGGTGTTCCTGGCCAACCTGCCCGGCCGTGCGTTGGAGGCCACGCCCGCAGACATCGGGCTGGACTACGAAAATGTGCATTTCGACACAGCTGACGGTGAACAACTGCATGGCTGGTACATACGGGCACCGGACGCGCGCGGCGTACTGCTGTTTTTTCATGGCAACGCCGGCAACATTTCGCACCGCCTCGAAAGCATCCTGATCTTCAACCGGCTGCGACTGGATGTGCTGATCGTCGACTATCGGGGCTATGGCCAGAGTACCGGCAGGCCGAGCGAGCGCGGAACCTACCGCGATGCGCAGGCTGCCTGGGATTACCTGGTGAGAGATCGGCGCGTGGCGCCGGGCAATATTGTCGTATTCGGGCGCTCGCTGGGGGGCGCCGTGGGTGCCTGGCTGGCGGCCCAGCTACCGGCTGAGGAACAGCCGGCAGCAGTGATCATCGAGTCCAGCTTTACCTCCGGCGCCGACATGGCCCGCCGCCTCTATCCGGTCTACCCCGCTCGGCTTCTGACCCGCCTGAAGTACCCGGTCATCGAATTTGTTGGACGGCTGCGGTGCCCGGTGCTGGTGGTGCACAGCCGCGATGACGAGATCATTCCCTTCGCGATGGGCCGCGCGATCTACGACGCCGTGGGGCAGCCCAGGGACTTCATCGAGCTGCGCGGCGACCACAACGCGGGCTTCTGGATCAGTCGCGAGCACTACGCAGCGGGGCTGGACGCGTTCCTGGGAGAGCATTTGTAGGAGCGGCTGAAGCCGCTCCCACAAGTCACTCCTGCATGCCGTGCATCTCGGCCTGGTGCTTGGCGAACTCCTCGGCATTGATGCATCCGTTACCGTCGAGATCGAGGTCTTCGAAGGTCGGCATTTTCATGCCCTCGTGCATGCCGTGGTGCCTGCCCATGGCCTCGCCGCCGGCCATCCCCGCATGCGCTTCGCGCATAGCCTTGTGGTGCGCCTGCTGTGCGGCGGTCAACTCGGCCTCGGTCAGCTTGCCGTCGCCGTCGGCATCGACGTCGCTGAATGAGGGGGCGGTGGCCATGCCCTTCATCGGTTTGCCCGCTTTCGCCATGGCCTCATGTCGCGCTTCGCGAAACGAATTGAACTCGGCCTCGCTGACAAATCCGTCGCCGTCCCGGTCGAATTCGCTGAACGCCGGTGGCTGGTGGCGCCCGTGCGACTCGGCCTTGACCGCCAGCGGCAGCAAGGCGAGCGCGAACAGCACCGCGATGGCCAGGATGGTTTCGAAAACGGTCTTATCGGTACTTTTCATGTCCATTCTCCAGGCACAAGTCTGGTTATGATTGCCCCGACCGGCACCAAGTTCATTGATCTGGGGCAAGTCAGGGTTAACGGTAACCAGCGGCCTGCAGCAGGAACAGCCGGGCGTAGTGACCATCGAGGGCCATCAGTTCCTCGTGGCTGCCGCGCTCGATGATGCGGCCGTTCTCTATGACCACGATCTGGCTGGCCATACGCACGGTAGAGAAACGGTGCGAGATCAGGATGGCGATGCGGTTCTGGGTCAGCTTGCGGAAGTGCTCGAAGATGGTGGCCTCGGCCGCCGCGTCCATCGCCGCGGTGGGTTCGTCCAGCACCAGGATGTCGGCTTCGGTGCGCATGAAGGCGCGGGACAGTGCTATTTTCTGCCACTGCCCGCCAGACAGTTCCTGGCCACCCTTGAACCACTTGCCGAGCTGTGTTTCGAAGCCGCGCGGCAGGTCAGCCACGATGGCGTCGGCCATTCCTTTCTCGGCCGCCTCCCGCCATCGCCCGGCGTCTTCGAAATAGCGCACGTCACCCGCCCCGATGTTTTCGCCCACCAGGAACTGGTAGCGGGCAAAGTCCTGGAAGATCACGCCGATGCGCTGCCGCAGCGCATCCTCCTCCCACTGCTCGAGGTCCATGCCGTCCAGCCGTATGCGTCCCGCATCGGGGCGGTAGAGCCGGGTCAGCAACTTGATCAGGGTAGTCTTGCCGGAGCCGTTCTCACCGACCAGCGCCAGCGACTCGCCCGGCCGTATGTGCAGATCGATGTCGATCAGGGCCGGTTTCTCGGCCCCGGGGTAGGTAAAGGAAACGCCCTCGAAGCGGATGCCATCGGCCGCGTCCGGACCCTGCAGCAGGTTACCGCGCCCGGCGGGCGCCAGTGGGACAGGCGTCTCGAGATACTCGTAAAGCGTGGACAGGTACAGGTTGTCCTCGTACATGCCGCCGATGGCGCTGAGGATGGCCGAAACCGCCGACTGGCCCTGGCGGAACAGCATCAGGTACATGGTCATCTGGCCCAGGGTGATGCGGCTCAGAACCGCCGTGGCCGCGATCCAGGCATAAGCCCCGTACAGGGCAGCGGTGCCGATCAGGCCGAGCAGAAATCCCCAGCCATCACGGCGGATCGCCAGCGAGCGATCACGCGTGTACAGGCGGGTGAAGATGTCGCGGTAGCGTTGCAGCAGCAACGGCCCGAGCCCGAATAACTTCACTTCCTTGACGTTGTCCTCGCGCGCCAACACGGTTTCGAGGTAGATCTGCATGCGCGTATCGGGCGAGCGCCAGCGAAACAGCGAGAAGGCCTCGTCCGAGAACCTGGTCTCGGCGATGAAGCTGGGCAGGCCAGCGACAATCAGCACCAACACCGCCCAGGGTGAAAACTGCACCAGCAGGACGCCGTAGCTGACCAGCGACACCAGGTTCTGGGCCAGGCCGAAGGTGCGGTTGACCAGCGACAGCGGTCGGCTGGAGGCCTCGCGGCGTGCCCGGGTCAGCTTGTCGTAAAACTCGGAGTCCTCGAATTGCGCCAACTCCAGGGTCAGCGCCTTTTCCAGGATCATCACGTTGACCCGCTGACCCAGCAAGGCCCTCAGCAGGGCCTGGCATAGCGAGATGCCGCGCTGGGCGAAGGCTAAAGCAACGACGATCAGCGCTTCCAGCGCGACCAGCAGGAACACCGGTCGGAAGTCCGCCACGCCCGTGTCCCGATAGGTCTGCGAGGCTGCCACCACCGCGTCGATGATCAGGGCGCCGACGTACGCCATGCCGGCCGGCAGAACGCCAGCCAGCAGTGTCAGGGCCCCCAGGGCCACGGTCAGCCCCCGGCTGGTGGTCCATACCAACTCCAGCGCCCGGCGGCTGTAGCGAAACACGCCGAAGAAACTGCGCCGCATGGCGGCCTGGGGAGCGTCGGTCGGCGATGTGGGGGTGGGATGGGCCATGGGCTAACAACATGCGGGCAAAGCCGGCGCCGGGCAAGCCTTTCCCGTGGGAGACGCTGCAGGAGTTGCTCTGGTTTTATGTGGGAGGGGCTCTGGTTTTATGTGGGAGGGGCTTTGGTTTTATGTGGGAGGGGCTTTAGCCGCGAACAGAATCGCGGCTAAAGCCGCTCCCACAACTCAAGCCGCTCCCACAGCTCAAGCCACCCCAAAGCTCAAGCCACCCCAAAGCTCAAGCCACTCCCACGGCCACCTCCATAACCGCGCATGCGGTATTCTGCAGGCATGTCCACCTACGACACCATCGTCCTGGGCGCAGGCGCAGCAGGGTTGATGTGTGCGCTGACCGCCGGCGCGCACGGCCGGCGCGTACTGGTGCTGGAACGCTCGAACAAGCCCGGCAAGAAGATCCTGATGTCGGGTGGCGGCCGCTGCAATTTCACCAACCGGCACTGTGCGCCAGACCGCTTTCTGTCCGCCAATCCGCATTTCTGCAAGAGCGCGCTGAGTCGTTACACGCAGTGGGACTTTATCGAACTGGTCGAGCGTCACCGCATCGAGTACTTCGAGAAGGAAACGGTCAACGGCCTCAGCGGGCAGCTGTTCTGCCAGCAATCCTCCAAGCAGATCGTGGCGCTGCTGCTGGCCGAATGCGCCAACGCCGGCGTTGAAGTACGACTGGATTGCGAGACCAGTGCAGTTGAACAGGCAGACGGTTTTCGCCTGGTGACCGACCAGGGCCAGTTCTCGGCGGCGACCCTGGTAGTGGCCGCGGGCGGCATGTCGGTGCCCAGCCTGGGCGGCTCCAGCTTCGGCTACCGGCTGGCGGAACAATTTGGGCTGCGGGTGCTACCCACTTCGGCGGGCCTGGTGCCGCTGACCTTCAGCGGTGCAATGCACGAGGTGTGTCAGCGGCTGTCCGGTCTGTCCTGCGAGGTGGTGATTGCCAATGGTCGCGCATCTTTCAGGGAAGACATGCTGTTCACGCACAGAGGTCTCAGCGGCCCGGCCGTGCTGCAGATCTCGAGCTACTGGAGGCCGGGTGAAGCCGTCTCGATCGATCTGCTGCCTGGGCATGAGGCAACGCGGCTGCTCCACGGCTGGAAACGCGAACAGCCGCGTGCTTTGCTGCGCACACCGCTGCAGCGCCTGCTGCCGAACAAGTTGGTAAACGAACTGGAGGCGCTGCACTGGCCCGAAGCGGCAGAGCGGCCATTGGCCGATTGGCCGGACCGGCAACTTGAAGCAGTCGCCCGTCGTCTGCAGTCGTGGGTGGTCAAACCGGCCGCGACCGAAGGTTACCGCACCGCCGAGGTCACGCTGGGCGGTGTGGATACCCGGGACCTGTCGTCCAAAACGATGGAATCGAGGGTTCCCGGCCTGTTCTTCATCGGCGAGGTGGTCGACGTCACCGGGCACCTCGGCGGCTTCAATTTCCAGTGGGCCTGGTCGTCCGGCCACGCTGCCGGTGAAGCGCTGTAGGAGCGGCTTTGACTTCCTGTAGGAGCGGCTTCAGCCGCGATTTCTGGTTTCTTGACCAAAACCTATCGCGGCTCAAGCCGCTCCTACAAGGCAGCCGCTCCTACATGAAAACTCATGACCTGCGGTGCAGGGCGTCCTTGGCTCGCCTCAACTTTTCCATACCGTGGGTGCCCAGCGCCATGGCATAGGCGACCTGCAGCACGTCCAGCACGGCGAGCTGGGCCAAGCGGGAACTCATCGGCGTATAGATATTGGTGTCTTCGCGCACATCGACCAGGATCGCGGTGCTGGCGGCGGCAGCCAGCGCGGACAGGGGCGAAGTAACGGCGATTACCTTGGCGCCGTTGCGGGCAGCGCGCAGGCAGGCCTCCACCACCGGCAGCGAGTCGCCGGTCTTGGACACGGCGATCACCGCATGCGACTCGTCCGCGATGGCCGCGGCCTGCAGCATGGTGGGCGCGTCGCAGAACACGGCGCAGGGCGTGCCGAGCCGAAAGAATTTGTTCAGTGCGTCCTGCACCACGATCCCGGAGGCGCCCACGCCGAAGAAGTCGATCCGCCGGGCCTCCGTGAGCGTAGCCACCGCCTCCTCGATGCGGACGGCGTCCAGCGCTCGCTGCACCGACGACAGTTCCCGAATGCTGCCACCCATGACCTTGGCCAGGATATCGTTGGCGTCATCGCCCGGGCGCACATCCGCATGCACGACCGTATTGCTGCCGGCGAGATCCTGCGCGACCCGCACCTTGAAATCGCTGAAGCCCTTGCTGCCCACGGTGCGGCAGAAGCGCACCACGGTAGGTTCGGATACACCGACTGCCGCCGCGATCTTTACCAGCGGCAATGCGACCACTCGGTGCGGATTGGCCAGCACCCAGTCGGCTACGCGCCGTTCCGCCGCGCTGAGCGACTGCCGGTTGTATTCAACTCTATCCAGCATAATGTAGCAATATTACACTCTTTTGGTACTAAATCGTGATACTTTTCGCATAAAGCCAGTTTCTATGTAGTATTATTACACGCATTAGGATAAGCAGAGGTTTGATAATGGCGCAATTCGTTCCCGCCGAACCGTTCGACCTGGTGATCTTTGGCGGCACCGGCGACCTCAGCCAGCGCAAGCTGCTGCCGGCCCTCTTCCACCGTGACCGTGACGGACAGTTCAGCGACGACAGCCGCATCATCGCGGTGTCTCGCGGCGAGCTGGCGGCTGCAGACTTCACCGGCTTCGTCCATGACAGCCTGCGGCGGCACCTGGCGGATGATGAATTTGACGAAGCCACCTGGCAGCGCTTCTCGCGGCGGCTGCACGGCCAGCGGCTGGACGTCACCACGGCCGATGGCTGGGACGGCCTGGGCGCAGCGTTGGCCAAGGAACCGGATCACATCCGGGTTTTCTACCTGGCCATGCTGCCGTCGCTGTATGGCTCCACCGCAAGCAACCTGGCCCGCGCAGGGCTGACCAATGCGCGGTCGCGCATCGTGCTGGAGAAGCCAGTCGGCAGCGACCATGCCTCGGCGCGGGCGATCAACGACGAGGTCGGCTGCGTGTTCGAGGAGAACCAGGTCTACCGCATCGATCATTACCTGGGCAAGGAAACGGTGCAGAACCTGGCGGCGCTGCGCTTCGCCAATTCGCTGTTCGAGCCGCTGTGGCGGCACGGGGCGATCGATCATGTGCAGATCACGGTGGCCGAGGACCTCGGCACCGGCAACCGGGCTGAATTTTACGACCGCACCGGGGCGCTGCGGGACATGGTGCAGAACCACATGCTGCAGTTGCTGTGCCTGGTCGCCATGGAGCCCCCGATCAGCCTGAGCCACGAGGAGCTGCGCAACGAAAAAATCAAGGTACTCAAAGCGCTGCGCCCGATTACGCCTGATAACGTCAAGCAGGTCACGGTGCGCGGCCAGTACACCTCCGGCGCGGTGGCGGGCGAATTGGTCAAGGGCTACCAGGAAGAACTCGGCCCGGAGACTGCCAGTGACACGGAGACCTTCGTCGCGATCAAGGCCGAAATCGACAACTGGCGATGGGCTGACACACCGTTCTACCTACGCACCGGCAAGCGACTGGCGAGCAAGTCCTCGGAAATCGTGTTGCAGTTTCGGCCGGTCGCCCACTCGATCTTTCCGAAAGACTCGGGTGAGCTCGAGCCAAACCGGCTGGTCATACGCCTGCAGCCCAACGAGGGCGTGCAGCTCAGTATCGTCACCAAGGAGCCCGGCCCCGGCGGCTTCAGGCTGCGCTCGCTGCCGCTCAACCTGAGTTTTACCGACACCTACCAGGTCCGTTACCCGGATGCCTACGAGCGCCTGCTGATGGAAGTGCTGCGCGGCAACCCGGCGCTGTTCATGCACCGCGAGGAAGTCGAGCGCGCCTGGGGGTGGATCGACGGCATCATCGACAGCTGGCAACAGAGCCGCATGAAGGCACAGGACTACGTGGCCGGTACCTGGGGGCCCACTGACTCAGTCCGGCTGCTGGACCGCGACGGCCGCGAGTGGCGCAATCCACATGATGACTGACGTGACAGGCTTGAATGCACCCCACCTGCTGAGCTTCGACACCCGCGAGGAAGCCTCCGCCAGCCTGGCTGCCGAGATCTGCGAGACCCTGACAGACGCGCTGGCGGCACACGGCCGGGCCACGCTGGTGGTCAGCGGCGGCAGCTCGCCCGTGGCGTTCTTTCGACACTTGCGGCGCCTGCCCCTGTCCTGGGAGCGCATCACCGTCGTACCCAGCGACGAACGCGTAGTGCCCCTGGATCACGCTGATCGCAACGAGGCGATGATTCGGCGCGAACTGCTGCAGGGACCAGCCGCCGGCGCCAGTCTGCGGGGTCTGCTGCCGGCCAGCGGCTCGACCGCCAACCTGCCGCAGCTGGCCGAGACTCTGCCGGCGTCATTCGACGCGGTGGTTCTGGGCATGGGTACCGACGGCCACACGGCATCGCTGTTCCCCGGCGCCCCGGAACTGGAAGCAGCGCTGCGCAGCCCCGAACCGCTGGCCCTGCTGAACGTACCCGGGCTGGGCACGCAACGGGTCAGCCTGACGCCAGCGGCCCTGCTGGCGACCCGCTGCATCGACCTGTTGATCTTCGGACCGGACAAGCGGGCTGTCTACGAATCGGCCGCCGCCGGCGACGAGGCCGGGGAATACCCGGTGCGTTGCGTGCTGCGCCAGAACCGGGTGCCGGTGCGCGTGTTCTGGGCGCCCTGATCCCAAGCCTCAATTCAAGTACTGACACGAAGGATGGAATGAACGATGGCACTGCACCAAACGATTGAAACCGTTACCGAGCGCATCCGTCGCCGCAGCGCGAGCAACCGGGCTGGCTACCTGCAGCGGGTGGCGGAAGCACAACAGGGTGAGCCCCATCGCGGCCAGCTGTCCTGCGGCAACCTGGCGCACGGCTTTGCCGCCTGTGATATCGAGGGCAAGCAGGCCCTGAGGGGCACGCAGCGGCCCAACCTGGCCATCGTCTCGGCCTACAACGACATGCTGTCGGCGCACCAGCCGTTGCAGGCCTATCCGGCCCTGATCAAAGACGCGGCCTGGAAGGCCGGTGGCGTTGCGCAATTCGCCGGCGGCGTGCCGGCCATGTGTGACGGCGTGACCCAGGGCCAGCCGGGCATGGAACTGTCGCTGTTCAGCCGCGACGTCATCGCGATGGCCTCGGCCGTCGCCCTGTCCCACAACATGTTCGATGCGGCCCTGTTCCTGGGCGTGTGTGACAAGATCGTGCCGGGCATGCTGATCGGCGCGTTGAGCTTCGGCCACCTGCCGGCCATCTTCGTGCCGGCCGGGCCCATGGTATCCGGCCTCGGCAACATCGAGAAAGCCAAGGTGCGCCAGGCTTATGCGGCGGGCAAAATAGGTCGCGACGAACTGTTGGAGGCCGAGTCGAAGTCCTATCACAGCGCCGGCACCTGCACTTTTTACGGCACCGCCAACAGCAACCAGCTGGTGCTCGAGTTCATGGGGCTGCAGCTGCCCGGCACCTCCTTCGTCAACCCCAATACCCCGCTGCGCAATGCCCTGACCCGGGCGGCCGCGGCTCGGGCCGTGGCAATGACCCACGCGGGCGGCGAATACACGCCCGTAGCACAGGTCGTCGACGAGCGGGCGCTCGTCAACGGCATGGTCGGTCTGCTGGCGTCGGGCGGCTCCACCAATCACACGATTCACCTGGTCGCCATTGCGCGGGCCGCGGGCATCCACATCGACTGGGGTGACTTCGACGAGTTGTCGGAGGCCGTGCCGCTGCTGGCCCGGGTCTATCCGAACGGCTCCGCCGACGTCAACCATTTCCAGGCTGCGGGCGGCATTCCTTTCATGATGGGCGAACTGCTGGAGGCCGGGCTGCTGCACGAAGACGTGAGCACCATTGCCGGGCCGGGACTGCGGCACTACCTGCGGGAGCCGTTCCTGGACGGTGACCGGGTCCAGTGGAGAGAAGGACCGCTCCAATCCCTCGATACCGCCGTGCTGCGCGGCACCGACCAACCCTTCGATCCCACGGGCGGCCTGCGCCTGCTGGCCGGCAACCTGGGCCGCGCGGTCATCAAGGTGTCGGCCGTGGCCTCGGCCCACCGTCTGACCGAGGCCCCGGCCCGTGTATTCTCCGGCCAGGACCAGGTGATCGCCGCCTTCGAGGCCGGCGAATTCACGGACGACGTCGTGGTGGTGGTAATCAACCAGGGCCCGCGCGCCAACGGCATGCCGGAACTGCACAAATTGACGCCATTGCTGGGTGTACTACAGGACCGTGGATTGCGGGTGGCGCTGGTCACCGACGGCCGCATGTCCGGCGCTTCCGGCCGGGTGCCTGCGGCCATCCAGGTCTCGCCCGAGGCGGTGGCCGGTGGGCCACTGGGGCGGCTGCGCGACGGCGACATCATACGTGTGGATGCGGACGCCGGCGTGCTCGAGGCTGAAATCGACGAAGCCACACTGCTCGGCCGCGACTGCGCGCCGGGCCCGGACGGACGGGGCGCTTATGGCCTGGGCCGCGAGCTGTTCGGCTTGTTCCGCACGCACGCCCGGTCGGCCGAGGAAGGCGGATCGCCCTTGCAGGAGACCCCGGCATGACCGAGATCATCCCCATCCTGCAACGTTCGCCAGTCATCCCTGTGGCTGTCATCGGCGCCGGCGTCAGCGCCTGTGACCTGGCCCGGGCTCTGCTGGCCGGCGGCATCTCGATCATTGAAATCACGCTGCGCACTCCGCAAGGGCTTGCAGCGATTGAAGATGTCAGGCGCGAGGTCAGCGGTATCTGCATCGGGGCCGGCACCGTTTGGACCGCGCAGGAAGCGCTACAGGCAATGAATGCCGGGGCCGAGTTCGTGGTGTCGCCCGGCCGCTCCGACGAGGTGTTCAAGGTCTGCCGCATGCGCGGCGTGCCCTACCTTCCAGGCGTGCAGACCGTCAGCGAGGCGGCTCACTGGTCGCGGCAGGGCCTGCCGGCGGTGAAGTTCTTCCCGGCGGGTGTGGCCGGCGGCATCGCCGCCCTCAAAGCGTTCAGCTCGGTATTGCCCGATCTGAAATTTTGCCCGACCGGCGGCATTTCAGCTTCCACCGCGCCTGATTACCTTGCCCTGCCGGCCGTCCCCTGCGTCGGCGGCAGCTGGCTGCTCGACCAAAAAGCGATCGCGGCCGGCGATTGGAACCGCATCACGGAACTCGCTGCCGAAGCCGCGCAACTGTAGGACCGAGTTCACTTGGGACCAAGGACTGCCGTAGGAGGTGCCGGGTACCCTATTGGCAGACAATCGGGCTGTCGGGAACAGCCGATTAGCGCACAGGGACGTCTTGAGCGTGTCCGCCATTAGGGTACCCGGCACCTCCCCGCAAGCAAAAAACATTTCCCGAATGAATTCGGTTCTACAGTTGCAGGTAGATATGGCCTTTTTCGTGCAGCTGCCGCCGCGTTTCGCGCCAATCCGGGTATAGCTGATCCTGCAGGGCGTAAAAACGCGGGCCGTGATTGAGCTGGCGCAGGTGGCAGACCTCATGCGCGATCACGTAGTCGATGCATGCCGGTGGCGCCCTGAGCAACAGCGGATTCAGCGTGATGACGCCCTCGGCCGAGCAGGTGCCCCAGCTCGCTTTCATCCGCCGCAACCGCATCGGCGGGAGACGTCGGCGCGTCCAGGGGGCATCCGCGCATATTCCTTCGAGGCGCTCGGCAAAGTCATCCAGCGCACGCTGCCGGTAACCCTTCAGCAGCAGATCCCGAACGGCCTCGACCTCCGGCGCCTCCGGAAAAGTCAGCCGGATCCGATCGTGCATCCACTCGAGGCGCGGCCGTGCACCCTTGGCCCGCCAGATATCCAGGGGATAGCGCTTGCCCAGCAGCAGGTGTCTTTCGCCATCGACATAGCGCAATGGCGCCTGGGTGGCCTGTTGTTCGCGGGCCCGGTCGAGAAACCGTGCCACGTAGGTCGGGTTGCTCAGCAACGTGAGATGTATGTCCCGCAGGCTCATGCGGCGCGGCGCCACTACCCGCAGTCCACCGCGCTCACTCAGCTCCAGGTGGACCCGCCGCGTAACGCGGGCGCGCCGGGCTATTTCGTAGTCGATGACCCGGTCTTCCAGCCGCAGGGGGCCATAGCGTGAGCGGTGGGGTGTCATTTGCGGATTGTATGAGTCAGATTTGCAGTCGGCAAGACCCCCGTTCGCAGCAACCGCGGGCACCGTTTGTCGCGGGTCGTCGCGGCTGAAGCGACTCATACAGGGGAAAAACGAATCTGCTAGCATGCCTGCATGAATCACGAGCCGCTAACCGTGCTGGGCTGGCGCGAATGGGTGAGTCTGCCCGGGCTTGGCATCGATCGCATCAAGGCGAAAGTCGACACGGGCGCGCGTAGCTCGGCGCTGCACGCGTTCGAGATCGAGGAACTCGATCAGAACGGCCGCCAGCGGGTCCGCTTCAAGCTGCACCCGATGCAGCGTAACCAGGCCAAAATCGTGCAGTGCAGTGCTGACGTCATCGACCGGCGCATGGTGAGTGACTCCGGAGGGCACCGCGAAATGCGCTGGGTGATCGCGACCGACGTGGTCATCGGGCCCCATACCTGGCGAGCGGAATTCACGCTTACCGCGCGGGACGATATGCTATTCCGAATGTTGCTGGGCCGCACCGCGATTGCCGGACGGGCCACCGTCGATCCGGCCCGATCCTACCTGGTGGGCAAAAAGCCCCGCAGTAAAATAAAGAAAGGAACATAGCGTGGCAGCACATCACAAGCCACTGAAGGTCGGCGAGGTCGAAGTCCGGCCGGGCCAACGCGTGACCGTGGACCTGCCGGTCGCCCGGCTCTACACGGACACCTCCCTGAGCATGCCGGTCAAAGTCATTCGCGGCCGCCGGGCCGGGCCGGTTCTGTTCATTTCCGCCGCCGTCCACGGCGACGAGTTGAACGGTGTCGAGATCATCCGGCGGCTGCTGAAGCGACCCTCGATCAAGTCGCTACGGGGTACGGTCATTGCCGTGCCAATTGTCAACGTCCATGGATTCCTGGATCAATCCCGCTACCTGCCGGACCGCCGCGACCTCAATCGCTCCTTCCCGGGCAGCCCGAAGGGCTCGATCGCAGCCCGCCTGGCCAACACGTTTCTCAAAGAAGTGGTTTTGAAATCCGATTTCGGCATCGACCTGCATACGGGCGCTATCGACCGCGCCAACCTGCCGCAGATCCGGGCCAATCTCGACGATCCGACCATCACCGAACTGGCTCAGGCCTTCGGCGCGCCGGTGATCGTCAACGCCAGTATGCGCGAAGGCTCCCTGCGTGCCTGCGCGGCTGGGCACGGTATTCCGGTGATGATCTACGAGGCCGGCGAGGCCCTGCGTTTCGACGAAGTCTGTATTCGCGCCGGCATCCGCGGCATCCTGCAGGCAATGCGCAAGCTTGACATGCTGCCCCCGGGGCGCGGGAAGCGCATCAGTCACGCCGTAATGGCCCGCTCCACCAGCTGGGTGCGGGCGCCGTCAAGCGGCATTGTCACCGGCTCGGTCGAGCTCGGCAGCCGGGTCAAGGAAAACGACCGGCTGGCGCTGATCAGCGATCCCTTGGGCGACCGCGAGGACGCGGTGCAGGCGCCATTCGACGGTATAGTGATCGGCTGCAGCCGGCTCCCGCTTGCCCACGAGGGCGACGCGCTGTTTCATCTTGCCGCCTTCCGCAGCGTTGGGCGCGCGGAGGATGCGGTCGAAGAATTCGCCACCATCCACGACCCGGCGCTGCGGCGCACGGTCGAACCCGACCTGTTGGAAACATGAGCAGGCCACAACCGATGAATTTGGAGAACTGAATTGAAAATCGCTGTTCTTTCGGCAAATCCCAGGCTTTACTCCACCAAACGCCTCATCGAGGCCGGCAGGGAGCGTGGTCACAAGATGCTGGTGCTGAACCACAAGCGTTGTTACATGAACATCACCACCATGCGCCCGAGCATTCACTACAAAGGCGAGCCCGTCGAGGGCGTCGACGCCGTCATCCCGCGCATCGGCGCCTCGGTCTCATTTTACGGTGCGGCAGTGGTACGGCAATTCGAGATGATGGGCGTCTACTCGGTCAATGAATCGGTCGCCATCACCCGTTCGCGTGACAAGCTGCGGGCTTCGCAACTGCTCTCACGCAAGGGCATCGGCCTGCCGGTGACGGGGTTTGCCCACTCCCCCGACGACACCCAGGACCTGCTGGACTTCGTCGGCGGCGCGCCGGTGGTGATCAAACTGTTGGAGGGCACGCAGGGGGTCGGCGTGGTGCTGGGCGAGACCCGCAAGGCAGCGGAAAGCGTGATCGAGGCTTTCCGCGGCCTCAATGCCAACTTCATGGTGCAGGAGTTCATCAAGGAAGCAGGCGGCTCGGACCTGCGCTGTTTCGTCATCGGCGACAAAGTGGTGGCGTCCATGCTGCGCACCGGCAAAGAGGGTGAGTTTCGCTCCAACCTGCATCGCGGCGGTTCGGCGAAATTGGTGCGGATCACGCCGGAGGAGCGTTCCACGGCAGTGCGCTCGGCGCGCATCATGGGGCTCAACGTCGCGGGCGTCGATCTGCTGCGCTCCAACCACGGCCCGGTTGTGATGGAAGTGAACTCCAGCCCGGGCCTGGAGGGCATCGAGAAAGCGACCGGCAAGGACGTGGCGGCGCAGGTCATCCAGTTCATCGAAAAGAACGCGCGGCCGGGCCGGACCCAATCGCGTGGGCGTGGCTAGCCCATTCCTACACCATCCTGACGTGCATGGTGCCAATCACCTTGTAGATGATCAGCAGTGGCTTTTTGTTCGAGAAGGTGATGATCCGGTTGCCACCACCGTAGACCAGGTGGGATGTCAGGTAGAGGTGCACGGCTTCCGGGCTTTTCAGTATCTCCGCGACCGCGTCCAGCGCTCGCTGCTCCTGTTTCTTTTCCAAGGCGATGCGCAACGCACCGATCTCGATGCAGTCTTCCCGGAAGGTCAGGGTCGGCGTGTGCTTGTGCAGGAGAACTTCCCGGTAAAGCGGTTTGATCTTCTCCTGCGGGAGCACCAGGCCCAACTGTTGCTCCGCCAACAGCCAATCGATCCCGCTCGCCTCGCACTGGATGCCATCGTGCTCGCCAAACGCCTGGCACCAGCCCTTAAAGTAGGCTGAGTAACGAATTAATTCGCGTTCGATCATCCTGGTCAGCGGAGTTAGTAGGCCTCTCTGAGAGTGTATCCTTTCTCGCCGTACTTCCCAATCATGCGACGCAACAGGAATATCGCGCGTCGGTATTGGCAAGGAAAACCAGGAGTGCAACATGGACCTTCCGCTTCGTCTGGCGGCTTTGCTACTGATGCTGGGCCCGGTCAGTGCCCGTGCCGCAGAGCTGGGAGACATCCTGACCCGCAATGCCATGGCCCATGGTGGCGTCGAGGCACAACAGCGCGTCGCGAACGTGCGGTATCGCCTGCACATACGAGAGCCGGCCTTCGAAGTCCGGGGAACCTACGTTGCCACCCGTGAGGGTGAAATGCGCATTGACGTCGAGGCGGACGGGCAGCGCGTGTTCAGCGAGGGGCTGGATAAGGGCAAGGCCTGGCAGTGGACTCCGACTGGCGGCGTGACCCAGCAAGACGAAGCCGGGGCAGCTACCCTGCGTCACGGCATCGAATTTCCTGGCCGATTCTTCACGCTGCCAGAGGTTCGAGAGCGCGGCGCAGTGATCTCTCTGCTTGGAGAGGTCATGGACCGG
>Ga0209536_100006097_pt1 | contig 18530 bp, 14 predicted proteins | sample DeeMarSeWOR28_12_FD_187461 | JGI IMG/M metagenome (GOLD analysis project Ga0209536, IMG submission 187461) | Marine sediment microbial communities from White Oak River estuary, North Carolina - WOR-2-8_12 (SPAdes) (version 2) | ecosystem: Environmental > Aquatic > Marine > Intertidal zone >... | reverse complement strand
TCTTGCTATGGCCAACTTATGGCCACGTACATTTTCAGAGATTGTCAGATAATGTGTTATGTGCGTTCACTTCGAATCAATGCCGAGCTTCTTGAGTTTACGCCATAACGAAACACGATCAATGCCCAGCATTTCTGCCGCCTTGGTACGATTACCCCCTGCCATTTTTAATACATTGAGGATGTGTTCGGTTTCCTGCTCTTCCAAAGTACTGGGCGTGGCGGCCATTTCCGGTTTGAAGACACGCACGGTGAGTGAGCCCAGACTTTGCGGTAAATGTTGAATATCCAAAGTGCTTTCCTGCGCGAGTGCGACGCCACGCTCAATGAAATTGGACAGTTCCCGAATGTTGCCGGGATAGTCGTATTCAACCAGCCTTTGCATCGCTTCGGGGCTGATTTCATGGACGTCGCGATCCATCATGGTGGAGAATTTTCGCAGTAGGTAGTAGGCCAGCAACGGAATGTCTTCCCGGCGTTCGCGTAACGGCGGTAATGTCAGGGTGACCACGTTGAGGCGGAAATACAGATCATCGCGCATTTGGCCTTCTTCCACCGCGGCCTTTAGATCTCGGTTACTGGCGGCGACGACACGCACATTAATGGGAATAGGCTGGGTTGAGCCTACCCGCATCAGCTCACGTTCCTGCAGTACGCGCAACAGTTTTACCTGCATCAACAGCGGCATTTCCGCGACTTCATCCAGAAACAAGGTCCCGCTATCGGCGGCTTCGAACAAACCAATCTTAGTAGCAGTGGCGCCGGTGAAGGCGCCTTTTTCGTGACCGAATAATTCACTGGCCGCGATCTCTTCGTGCAGGGCGCCGCAGTTAAACGCAACAAAAGGGCCGTCGGCCCTTAAACTGTGTTGGTGAATGAAACGCGCCAACAGTTCCTTGCCGGTACCCGATTCACCATGGATTACCACGCTGCAATCGGCTTCGGCGATTTGACGCGCTGTCTCCAACAGCCGTTGCATCCCCAGGTCTTGGCTAATAATGGTTGTCTGATGAGACAGGTGTTCAATGCGTTGTTTGAGTTCCTGGTTCTCCCGTTTTATCTTGCGCAGATTTAATGCGCCTCGAACCACCTCGCGGGCTTCATCCAACCGAAAGGGTTTGGAAATGTAGTGGTAGGCACCGGCCTTCATTGCGTCGACTGCTGAATCAAGCGAAGCGTGGCCGGTTATCATAATAACGGGGGTTTCCGGGGTGGTTTCGCGCATGTACCGCAATACATCCATGCCATCGATCCCCGGCATACGCAGGTCGGTGAGTACTAGGTCAAACTCCTGCTTTTGCATCTCGGCGAGCCCGCTTTCGCCATCTTTGCAGGCTGTGACCTGATAGCCTTCTTTTTCGAAGACATGAGTCAGGTTGGCCAGCGCAATGGCCTCGTCATCAATCAGCAGGATGTGCGGTGTATCATTGCTCACAGCGCCTCCTGGGTTTGTGACACCGGTAGCCAAATCATAAATCGCGTACCTCTTCGCTCCCGGTTTTCTACTGACATGCAACCATTATGTTCGCTGATGATCTCTTCGACAAGATATAAGCCTAAACCGGTCCCTTCGCCACTGGATTTAGTGGTAAAAAACGGATGAAAAATCTGCGCTAGATGCTCCTTGGAAATGCCGGGCCCGTCGTCCTCAATATTAAACAACATCACGCTGGCGGCGTGTTTAATTTGATCAATTTCCCCAACCAGGTAGTCTGTGTTGGCCGGCATACTTTCTTCCCAGGTCGTCTCACGACCGATGACCGATATATTGATTGCACCGGCGTCAACAGCGTTTTGAATGAGGTTAATAAAGACTTGTTGCATGCGTTCGCGATCCACTAACAGGGGCGTGTTCGATACATCTTCAATGTGCAGGTGGATAGTGGGTGGCAGCTGACGGTGAACGAGCAAAACGGCGGATTGCACCACAGTATCTGCGCTATACGATTGAAAGCGCAATTTGGGATGACGCACGCTGTCCAGCAAACGGCGCACAATCCGCCGCGCGCGTTCGCATTCGCCGTCCACATGGGACAACCACTGACGGCGTAGTTCCTCGCGGGTTGACCCGTCATCTTCAAGCAGTAGTTGGACCGAGGTAGAAATATTGGACAACGGATTGTTTAATTCATGGGCCACACCGGAGACCAGTACACCCAATGCGGCGGCTTTTTCGTGTTGTCGCATTTGGTTTTGCTGGGTCCGCAATTGCTCCAGCATGGAGTTGAAATGATGGACAAAGGACTGAATCTCTTTGTCCTGGGAGATCAAAGTTAAGGTTTGTTCATTACCCTCGGCCAGTGCATCCAGTTGTTTTTCTAGCTGACTCAACGGGCGCACCACGCGGCGTACCATGTACACGGCGCTGGCTGCCCCAAGTAAAATTACCGTTAAAGAGGCAATCAAGAGCGTCATGGCGGCAACTTGGGTGGTCCGGGTAAGTACGGAGCGCTCTCGACGATTAAAATCTCGTATTAACTGGGAAAGGGCATGGCCCGATACCCGTATCTCATCTTGTTTTGCCAGGCGTACTTGTCCGGTCAGCCCTACGTACTGATTCAGTTGCTCGCGGTATGTGCTCAATAATGTGTCAACCTGCTTTAGTTCCCCTGCACTGGCGATCTCTGAGAATACGCGGTTGCCCTCAGCGAGTATATTTTGTGCATTGTTCAGTTGCTTGTGGAGTTTTTGTAGATCTGAGTTGTCGTGATAGAGAAAGAAATTCTTCTCATCAAAGCGAATTTCCTGGATCACTGTGAAAAAATCATTGACGGCTTCACCTTCCAAGATTTGGGTTTGTAAATAGTGGAGATCTGCAATCACCACCCCCACAAAGATCAGCAAGGCAATCTTGGACAAGCCATAAGAAGCGGTGATCTTGCTGCGCAAACTGGTCATATATTAATCCAATTACGGTGTTTTCTGTACAACTGTTGTGATCTGCAACACCTGTTACAGGTAAGAATGTCTAACATACGTGCAATTGTTTCACATTGTAACAGTTTTCAATGGGGAATTATGTAACTAATTGAATTTATAGAATATTTGTTTTGGCATGGCCGTTGCTAATATTGAAAAAAATTTTATAGTTTGGAGCAAACCATGAGCACACTGAAAAACATTCTGCAACAAATGATGAACGGCTTCGAGCATGCCAACGCGGGAGAGTACATGAGCTTGCGCCAAAAAGCAGCCCATTTGAACAATGCGCCGGCAAATGCCACGCCCGTGACTAAAACGACGAGCTTTGACGCCAATGTTGGTAGTAAACGCCGTCGAGTTGCGCTGTTTATTGGTAGTGAGCTGCCGGGTGTGATCATGGATTATGTTATCCAGACCTGTGTGAACCTGAAACACGAGTTGACTGTAATTACCTTTCAGACCGAAAATACCACCCGCGCCTTACTGAAGTGCTACGAACCGGCTTTAACGGATGCAGGCATTGACATGGATCTGGTTGCCTTGACTGGTGATCCCATCGCTCGTCTGAACCGCTATTTAAAAAGCCATCCGGAAATTGCGTTTTTGGCATGTAAGGATACTGGTTATCTGGCCCACCGCTATATGGATGGTCCCAAGGACAAGAACTTATTGCCGGTACCGGTTGTTGTTATAGAAACCAAACAGGGCGAAGCAACCAAACAGCATCCTATGGAAACACAGGAAGCGGTTGTTGGCAGCAATAACAAGATCGCCTAATCTCAGAAGTTTGCCTCGATAACACGCCGTGCTCATGCGTGGGCGCGCAGGTACCGATCAGTTGTATAATGTACTTGTGCGCCTGTAGTCGTTTTAGTAGTAAAATAATAATAAATGATGATATGGACTAAACTTTTTCCTTTCTTAAGGTGGTTTCCACCGACTCGTGAAAATCTACGCGCGGATCTGATTGCCGGTATCACGGTGGCCATGGTTCTGGTGCCGCAAAGTATGGCCTATGCCACTTTGGCAGGGTTGCCTGTGGTCTACGGCTTGTACGCGTCTTTCCTGCCGGTAATGGTGGCTTCGATGTGGGGGGCCTCGCGGTTTTTACATACCGGTCCCGTCGCCATGTTGTCATTGATGTCGGCCGCCGCCATCGAACCACTCGCCACCCGCGGCAGCACTGAATTCATTCAATACTCGTTGACCTTGGCACTATTAGTGGGTGTGCTCAGGTTGTTATTAGGCCTGTTTCGAATGGGTGTGCTGATCAACCTGGCCTCCCATCCTGTTATTGTTGGTTTTACCAATGCAGCTGCGTTGATTATTGGGTTGTCATTGGTGAACAGTTTTTTGAATGTGCCCATGCCACGGTCCGACACTTTTCTGTTGGATTTATGGCAGGTTGTTGAACAAATTCCCATTGCGCATTTGCCTACCTTGATATTCGGCATAGGCACATTGATTGCCCTCAAACTATTGCGCAAGTATTTTCCGCAATTGCCTGGGGTATTGGTTGTTGTCATTCTAGGTATTGTGGTCAGTGTGTTGACTGGGTTCGAAAAGATTCAGACGGTTTCACACCAGCAAGTGCTGGATGCGCCCGTCAGGGAACAATTTGAGAAGCTGCTAAACGATGAAGCGGCGCTGAAAAAAATAAAACAGGAACAGCAGGCTATTAGTCATCAGCTCGAATCGCAATTAGATCAAAATGAAAAATATGATCTGCAGGCAAGATTACTGCGCCTAAAAGGCGAAGAAAAGGGATTGAAATACAGTTTAAATAAACAGCGGGTTGCTGCTTATCAGATCGCATTGGTTTCCGAGACCCGCGCGGATGGTCGTGTGGTGTTTAAACGTGCCGAGGATAGCGGTATTTTTACCACAGTTTGGCGTTGGTCAGGGACGCAGAGTGATCAATTCAAACTGTCTGGCGGTGGCCGGGTGGTTGGGAGTATCCCCAGCGGTATACCCAGTTTCACTTTGCCATTGTTTGATTTTGGGCTGATTTCGGGTTTGTTCGCCACCGCGTTTATCATGGCCATGATCGGGTTTATGGAAGCGACTTCCATTTCACGGGCATTGGCGGCCAAAACTCGTGAAAAACTCGATCCCAATCAGGAGCTCATTGGTCAGGGGCTGGCAAACATTGTCGGCAGTTTCTTTCAGTCTTATACGGTGAGCGGTTCGTTTTCGCGCTCTGCGGTTGCCGCTCGCGTCGGTGCTCGCACTGGCTTTTACGCCATCGTCAGCGCCATGGGCGTTACCCTGGTGATGTTGTTTATGACCGAGTATTTGTATCACTTGCCTATGGCGGTCTTGGCTGCCATTGTCATGAGTGCGGTGTTCAGTTTGATCGACGTCAAGACCTTGCTATGCGCGCTCAAAGTGCGCAAATCCGATGGGATAATCGGAATCGTCACCTTTGTAGCGACCTTAATCATGGCGCCCAAACTGGCCGATGGCGTGATCATCGGCGTGATCCTGACGGTAATCGTGCTACTGCTCAATACCATGAAACCCCGCAGTGAAGTGATGGGCCTGACGGCGACGGGATCACTTGCGGGCGCAGTCACCCATGATCTACCGCCAATCAGTAAATATTTTGTGGCGTTGCGCTTTGACGCTGCCTTGGTTTTTATCAACGCGGCGCATTTTGAGCAGGCCATTCTGAAGGCTTTAAGTGAGTTTCCACAATCCCGCGCTATCCTGGTGCTTGGCCATGGCATCAACTGGATCGATGCCACCGGCATAGAAAAGATTCGCGCGATGGGTAAGGAGTTGAGTGAGGCCGGTGTGACCCTGGCGCTAGCTGGTCTGAAAAATCCGGTACGCGAAGCCCTGGAAAATGCCGGTATGGATAAGGTGATCGGTACCGAAAATATTTTTGCCAGCAAAAACACGGCATTGCGGGAGCTCGAAGCCCGTTATGCAGTCGAGGAAGAGAAAGAAGCAACACAAACGCAGTAAAACACCCGCTGCTCTGGTTTTAACGGGCGAACCGAGCACCATAACACACTTCTCGAGCTCCATAGTGATGTTGAATGGAGTTAGCAGCCGAGCAGATTTCGCTTGTTAATTGTTATAGTTTTAAATCTATTCAGTAGAATTATTGTATAGACTATAATCTAACAAACAGCTAAGCCCTGTACATTTCACCGTTGAGTAAATTAAATACGGACAAGCAGATTGGGTATGCAGTATGACTAGCACACCAGACACCAGTTACACCACGCCGGACGCAATACCCGATTATTTGATTCGGCACGCAACCCTGCGCCAATTACAAGTGTTTGAGACCATCGTCAGGCTTGGCAGTGTTACCCGTGCCGCTGAAGAGCTGTTTTTAACCCAGCCAACGGTGTCCATGCAAATCAAGAAACTCGCCAATGTGATTGGGCTGCCCCTGTTCGAACATGTTGGTCGACGGGTAAAACCTACTGAAGCAGGGATGGAGTTGTATGAGGCATGTCGGGATGTATTTGCCACCCTGTCCAATTTGGAGATGAAGATCTCTGACTTAAAAGGCATGAAACGGGGACGACTGCGGTTGGGTGCGATTACTAATGCCAAGTACTTTGCCCCGGAGTTATTAGGACAGTTTAGTATTCTATATCCCGGTATTGAAGTGGCCCTCAAGGTCACCAATCGCAACAGCATCATAGAGCGGATGCGAAATAATGAAGATGATCTATACATCATGGGACAGGCGCCACCGGATGAATTTGAAGTCGAAGCCATACCGATTGCACCGAATCCTCTGGTGGTATTGGCACCCCGTGGTCACCCTCTGGACGGACAGAAAAATATCCCTTTAGAGCGCATCGTCGAAGAGGCGTTTATCCTGCGCGAACCGGGTTCCGGTACCCGCGACGCAACTCTGCGGGTCTTTGATGCTCACCAGCTTCGCCCACGGGTGCGTATGGAACTTGGCAGTAATGAGGCTATCAAACATGCCATCGTGGGTGGTTTGGGAATATCGGTATTATCGCTTCACGCGCTGACCCTCGAAGGCACAAACGGACCGGTAGCAGTTCTGGATGTGCAGGGATTTCCGATCATGCGTCAATGGTATCTTGTGTATCCAAAAGGAAAAGAATTGTCGCTGGTATCCCGAGCGTTTGTGGAATTTGCCATGGAGATTGAACCGCATATGCGCGAAAAAATGACTGCGATGTGGCCGGACATGAGAAAAATTTTCCAAAAAGCGAATCCATCCTCGAGGCATCGTAACAAGAAAAAAACCACTTGATGGAAAATTTTTTTATTGGCAGTGTCTGTTATCCATTACTTAGCTAAATTTCCGGTAAATCCTCAATAATTGTCCGCCCCCAGCTCAGGCGCTGGCCAGCCATGCGCTCTTGATCGATAATGTTTCCTGTCGCATGCAAAAAAGCGGTTGATCCTGTGCGTGACTAATTGCATACTTTAACCATGAAATCGCGTCTCAATGATGTACCAATTTTAAAAACCACGCCCACTTGCATCGAGGCGATGTATTATAATCGCGTACGTATAGCACTATCGCGTATTGACAATCCGTTGCGCATTGAACTTATAAATTTGCGCGGGCTCGATATCGTTATCGATGATGATGTGTGGGTTTGTGTTGATCGGACTTTAAACGATTTACCTATCTTTGCCTGGACCGACTTTGAACACAGTGCCCGCAGCAATTTGTTTGAGCCTATCGCGTGTCAGCTGCGTTTTTATCACAATCATGCGGATTTAATTTGTGGCACCGTGTTAGATTTGATCAACCGCAACTTAGAGGCCCGTTTTTCTCGCTTGCAAGAGCAAAATAAGCCCTCCAAGATTTCATACTTACGTATTCGAAAAAGACATATAAGTAAAAATACGTAATCAATTTGCCGGTAGTAATTTCCTTGAACTCCCGCTGTTGCTGGTTTTGCCTATATCCATATACTCAACTAAGGTTTTTCTTGTAGTCTGGAAAAAAATTTTGATAACCTTGCGTTCTTGAACATGAGGATTTACGTGTTAAGTAGAAGTCTCGTCTTAGGATGAACGCAGCAAGTAATACCTTAATAAATCTAAACAACTTAGTCTTTTTAAGAGGGGAGTCTAAATATGAAACATTTGTTAGCCGCAGTCATTGCCACATTAATTTGTTTCTGCGCTTTTCAATCTCAGGTATTCGCGGGAGAACAACATGAAGCTGAAGGCGTGGTTAAAAAAATCAAAACCAGCGACAAAAAACTCACCATCTCCCACGGTCCAATAAAAAGCCTGGGTATGGACGGCATGACTATGGATTTCGCCGTTTACGACCCGTCGATGTTGGATGAAGTCGAAGAAGGTCATAAAATCAGCTTTGTGCTTGAAGAAGACAAATCCGGCAACTTAGTCATTATGGAGCTGGAAGACAAAGGCATGGCCTCAGGTGACATGGGCGGTAGCGGGGAACATGCCCACCATCACGACCACTAATTCAGCCGGTGTAAATATAATTCTAACTGTTTAAACCATCGATGAATGCCCGTTATCCAACGCGGGCATTCTGCGCTTTAGTGATATTAAATTGGAATATACGGGGAGGGAGTAAGGGAAATAGCCCTTTAACTGTGTTTTTGATTAACAATAACTATTGGGGAGAAGTACATAATGAAAATAATATCGCAACTTGCATCACAAAAAGCACCTCTACGCTTTTTTCAAAAACCATCGCGGGCGGTTATTCCACTTCTTGGTGCGGTGAGCTTAGTGTGCGCGCAAGCCAGCATTGCGGCTGAAGAGATGAGCCACGAACACCACCAACACCAAGAACATCAAGAACATCAAGAGCACGCCACCCATGCTGGCCATGGGCCACAGGGCTCGCATATTCATCACCAGCATGGCAAGGGCGGATTTATGTTCGAACTCCGATATATGCGCATGGAAATGGACGGCTTGCTTGACGGTACCGATAAGATTGGAACCAAAGATATCTCCGGGGCGTTAATGGGGCAGCCAGGCCCACTTCCTGGTAAAGACTATAGGATGGCGCCTACCAAAATGACCATGGATATGATTATGGCCATGGCTATGTACGGTTTTACCGACCGACTAACCGGCATGTTGATGCTAAACTATTTGTCCAACGAAATGGACATGGTCATGCACATGTATATGCAAAATAATATGGGCATGACTATGCCTATGGGTGATATGTTCGGCTCCATGGACACCAGCGGTGTAGGTGACACTCGTGTGTCCGCCATGTATACCGTCAATCAAAAATGGACGGGAACTCTAGGATTGAGTTTGCCCACCGGCAGTATTGATGAAAAAGTCGACATGAAAATGACTGGTGCTGGAATGATGCCGGTTACGACAACAGGCATGCAAGCCCCTTACGCCATGCAACTGGGATCCGGAACCTACGATTTGATTCCTTCGGTAACCTACAAAACCGAGTCGGACGACTATGGGTGGGGAGCTCAGTTTGAATATACCTTCCGTCTGGGTGAGAATGACAATAAATACACACTGGGGGACAAAGCCGAATTGACTGCTTGGTTTGCGCAGAAATTGGGTAGCTATGTGCATTTTACCGGCCGTTTGGATTACCTTAACTGGCAAAAAATTGAAGGCCAAGATCCCGACATAAATCCCATGATGTCTCCCAGCAGCGATCCTGAAGCGACCGGTGGCCAGCGGTTGGATGCTTTAGTAGGTTTTTCCGGCGTTTTTGGCGCTCATCGTATCGGGCTGGAAGTGGGTAAACCCATATATCAAGACTTAAACGGCCCGCAAATGAAAACGGATGTCATCTATACCCTTGGCTATCAATTCATGATGTAGTCATTGTTGCCAGACTTCCGGCCCAACCGTCGGGCCGGAAGTTTGCTTTTCTCGCCTTGATTCCTCCCATTGATTTACAATATCTTGATTTGGCCAAGCAAAATAATAATTTTGGGGGTAATATGTGGAACCGGTCACAAAGAATGTCAGTCGCCGGGAGTGGGTTAGCGACAAGAACGTCGGGGCATTGGAGAAAATCTCGCGCTAATCCATCATTAATAATCGTTGTATGGCTAGCGGCTATATGGATGGGCGCCGTGCAGGCCGAGACTGGATCATTGACATTGCCAGATGCGGAACGTTTGGCGATTCACAATGATCCCCTCATCGCCCAATCGAAAGCGGTTGAAGAGAGCTTTCGCGAAAAAGCCGTAGCCGCCAACCGCTGGCCGGACCCAAAATTAAGGTTTGGGATTTCCAATCTGTCTATGGAAACCTACAACTTTGAGGACGAAGCCATGACCCAACTGGTGGTGGGGGTTTCGCAGCAGTTTCCCGCAATGGGTGAACTCAAGGCCAAATCAGGTCGTTTCTCCGAATTGGCCGAGGCCTCGGCAGTTGAGGTCAAGGACCGCGAGCTGCGCACCCGCTTGTCTGTGCGCAAAAGCTGGTTGGAAGTCTACTACCAATACCAGGCGGAACAGCTGGTTAAACAAAGCATAGAGGTTTTCGATCAACTCAAAGAGATTACCCGTCTTCAATACCGCGCCGGCAGAGGCAGCCAGCGAGATGTGGTCAGCGCACAATTGGAAAAAAGCCTGTTGCAGGACAAGCAGACTCAGATTCACACTCAATGGCTCTCGGCCCAAGCTCAATTGAATAAATGGCTGGGGCATCCGAATTTGATGGAAGTATGGGACAGCCAATTTCCAGAGATTGCCAATCCTCCGTCTAATCAACAGCTTATACACGGCCTCGACAAGCACCCTTGGTTGCTCGCGGCCAAGACGCGTGTCAATGCTGCAGAAAAAGGTGTAGACTACGCCCAAGCTCAAAAATGGCCGGGGTGGACGCTAAACTTACAATACGGCCAACGGGGGGCGGAACGAGCCGATTTGGGTTCGGCGCTAATCAATGTGGACTTGCCTTTATTTCCCGGCAACCGTCAAAACCGCGAAATCAAAGCCAGTCAGGCAGAACTTACCGCGACTATACGTACAATGGAAGACCAGCGCCGCCAGTTTCACGAACAGGTGGGTGTTCAATGGGCTATATATGAACAGGCGGATGAGCGGTTGAGGATATATGAAAACCAAGTGTTATCAGAAGCAAAACAAAATACGGAGGCCGCACTAAGCGCTTACCAGGCGGGTGTTCTGGAGTTCGGTGTGTTGGTGCGCGCTAGATTGACAGAACTCAATAGTGAGCTGCAATATCTAAAGCTGAAAGTCGACAAAGCCAAAGCGCAGGTAGAGTTGTTGTACCTAAGCGGGAGTTAAACTATGGGAAGCGGGGATCCTTTTGGTAACGAGAAATCCACTATCGTCGATAGTCTTAAATGGTTGAAGTACAAGATCGACCAAGGCGAGGCAAAGCGTTCGTATAAAAAAAACACGGGATTCGGTGACGTTCAGCGGCCAACCCCGGAGGGCGGTTACGCAGATGTGTCCCAACCAAAAACATCTGTTTTTCGCAGGAATACCGTCATTCAAATCATTATAGCCGCGATTGTTGCGGCCATTCCCATTACTTTTTATTTGGCGCAAACCGACAGTTTGGAAAAAGCTGTAGTCTCTGTCAGTGATGAGGTTGTCGGACGCGGCGGCCAGAAAAATCCACAACGGCAAAATCTCCTGAATAATTCAAAGCAACCTACCAAGGATAATGTGGGAGCTATTGGCACTGGTGCCCCCAGCGAAACTCTCGCTGAGGCCATCGACGACACCGCATTGGAGCACGCGGCTAAACATGCCCAAACCAATTACGTATGCCCTATGCACCCCGATGTGATTACCAACGATCCTAACGCCACATGCCCTATTTGCGGCATGGACTTGGTGCCTCTGGAAGCCGGCGGTGAAGCGGGTATCGTCAAATTAACACCCACGGTAATGAACTCCCTGGGTGTCAGAACGGCTAAAGCCAAGCGTCGGACCTTATACCGGCGCATCGACAGTGTCGGTTACATCAACGTAGATGAGAACAATTTGCGCACTATCAGTTTACGTTCCGAAGGCTGGGTGGAACGTTTAGTAGTCAAAACCGTCGGTGAGCGGGTGACCAAAGGGCAATTACTGATGGAATTGTACTCGCCCGTATTGGTGAATGCCCAGGAAGAATACCTGCAAGCCATGCGACACAACAATGTGCTATTAATCAAAGCCTCCCGTGATCGGCTAACGGCATTGGGAGTAGCTGAAGAGCAAATTGCCGCGTTGGAAGAAAGTAACAAAGTAGAGCCATTGGTCAAAGTCTATGCGCCTCAGTCGGGTATTGTCTCGGAGTTAAATGTTCGCGAAGGCATGTTCGTCAAGCCATCGCAAAATCTGCTGAATTTGGTGGACTTGGCCAGTGTGTGGTTGATGGTGGATATTTTCGAACGTCAAGCTGACTGGGTGAAAACTGGTCAGCGCGCCGAGGCAACGTTGCCGTTTATGCCTGGCAAATCCTGGGAAGGAAAAGTCGAGTATGTCTACCCCAGTTTGGATGCCTCCACGCGCAGCTTAAAAGTGCGCTTGCGATTCGATAATTTCGACGAAGAACTAAAGCCCAATATGTATGCCGATGTGATTATTTACGCCAAACCCAAACGCGAAGTGTTGACAATCCCGCGAGAAGCGCTGATCCGCACGGGCAACGAGAAGCGCGTTGTGGTGGCCTTAGGTGAAGGCAAGTTTATTCCCATGCCAATAAGCACTGGAATGGAAACCGATGACCGAGTGGAAGTGCTTAGCGGTTTGGCAGAAGGGGATGAAGTCGTAACTTCCAGTCAATTCTTGATCGATTCTGAAAGCAGCTTAAAAGCGGCGCTGGCGCGAATGGCTGGAGGTTGATAGCGTAACAGCGCATCCGGGGAGCGCACGCTATAAACAGTAAATTTAATGGGTCGCTATAGCTTGATTTCTTAGTCAACCTAATTCAAGGAGGATAGAGAGTTTCAAGGAGTTGTTCGTTGGGGGTACGCAGTATAAAGGGATAATAATAACATCGTGATTGCGCATATCATTCGTTGGTCTATTGAAAACCGTTCGCTGGTATTGATTTTTACCGTGTTGTTAACCGCATGGGGATTATTTGCGGTTAAAAACACACCGCTGGACGCCATTCCCGATTTATCGGACTTGCAAGTGATTATCAAAACCACTTATCCGGGGCAAGCGCCCGAAGTAGTGGAAGACCAAGTCACTTATCCTATCACCAGTGCTATGTTATCGGTGCCCAAAACTACGGCTGTTAGAGGGTATTCGTTTTTCGGTGATTCCTATGTGTACGTGATTTTCGAAGAGGGCACGGATATCTACTGGGCCCGATCCCGGGTGTTGGAATATCTCAACCAGGTGGCCAGTGCTTTACCCTCGTCGGTGCGGGCCAATTTAGGCCCTGATGCCACCGGTGTCGGCTGGGTCTATCAATATGTGTTGGTCGATCGCAGTGGCGAACACGATATTTCCCAACTGCGAAGCCTGCAGGACTGGTTTTTAAAGTTTGAACTGCAAACTGTTCCCGGCGTATCCGAAGTGGCGACGGTCGGCGGTATGGTTAAACAATACCAAGTGGTGGTGGACCCGGATCGCTTGCGCGCTTTTTCCATTCCGTTAGCCAAAGTGCGTTCGGCGGTACAAAAAGCGAATCAGGAGGTCGGTGGCTCGGTGATCGAACTGGCGGAAGCCGAATATATGATCAGAGCCAAGGGTTATATTAAAAGCCTGGATGATTTGCGTCATATTCCCATTGCCAAAACTGACAAGGGTATACCGGTATTGTTGGGGGATGTGGCTGATATTCAGTTAGGACCGCAAATGAGGCGCGGTATAGCCGACTTTAATGGCGTCGGCGAAGTGGTTGGTGGCATTGTGGTGATGCGTTGGGGAGAAAACGCCATGAACACCATCGATGCGGTGAAGAAAAAAATCGAGGATTTAAAACGCGGTTTGCCAGAAGGCGTTGAACTCATAGAGGTATACGATCGCTCGGAGCTGATTGAGAGTTCAGTGCTCAACCTGCGCGATAAACTGGTGGAAGAATTTATTGTTGTCGCTATTGTCTGTCTAATATTTTTGTTTCACTTACGATCGGCGTTAGTGGCCATTGTAATTTTACCCTTAGGGATTGTGACCTCTTTTATCATCATGCAATGGCAAGGCATAAACGCGAATATCATGTCGTTAGGTGGTATCGCCATTGCCGTGGGTGCCATGGTGGATGCGGCCATTGTAATGGTGGAAAATGCGCATAAACATTTGGAGCGTCAAAAAACCTTAAAAGAAGAAATCAGCCGCTGGGAGATCATGCGTCGTGCCTCGGCTGAAGTGGGCCCGGCACTGTTTTTCTCTTTGTTAATTATCACTCTCAGTTTCTTACCGGTATTTACCCTAGAAGCGCAAGAAGGCAAGTTATTCTCGCCGTTGGCCTTTACTAAGACCTACGCCATGGCAGCGGCAGCGGGCTTGTCAATCACCTTAATGCCGGTGCTGATGTACTACTTTATTCGAGGTCATATTGCACCTGAGCACAAAAATCCAGTAAACCGTGTGTTAATCGCCATGTATAGGCCGGTTATCAACCTCGTATTGCGCTATCCCACGGCGACTATTATTTTGTCCGTACTGACCGTGGCCAGCTTATATTTTCCGCTGAAAAAACTGGGTTCTGAATTCATGCCGGAACTGGACGAAGGCGATTTGATGTATATGCCTACTACTTTTACCGGTGTATCGGTGGGTAAGGCAGGGGAACTGTTGCAAATTACCGACCGCTTGATCAAAACCATTCCGGAAGTGGAAACCGTATTTGGGAAAGTGGGGCGCGCGGAAACCGCGACAGATCCTGCGCCCTTAACCATGATTGAAACCACCATCCAGTTAAAACCGCGCAGCGAGTGGCGCCCCGGTATGACGACAAAGCGCTTAATTGAAGAACTGGATCGCACCGTTAAATTACCGGGACTGACCAATGCCTGGGTTATGCCCATAAAAACCCGTATCGACATGATATCCACAGGCATCAAAACTCCATTAGGGATTAAAATCACGGGCCAGGATTTGGCGGTCATTCAACGCTTGGGCGAGGAGATTGAAAAATCCGTTAAACAAATCCCCGGAACGCGATCGGTATTTTCTGAGCGAGTGGCCGGCGGCAGATATATCGATGTGGATGTAAACCGCAAAGCCGCTGCCCGGTTTGGGCTGAATATTGCGGATGTGCATGAAATCGTTTCCAAAGCCGTGGGCGGAATCAATGTCACCGAAACGGTGGAAGGCCTTGAACGCTATCCGGTGAATATTCGATATCCGAGAAACATTCGTGATTCTATCGAAAGGCTACGGGAACTGCCTATCATTACCAACGAGAAAGCTTATATCCCACTGGGCGAAATCGCTAATATCGAAGTGGTCGATGGCCCCGGTATGGTGAAAAGCGAAAACGCCCGACGCACCGGCTGGATTTATGTGGACATTCAAGGGCGGGATTTAGGTAGTTATGTCAAAGAAGCCCAGCAAGTGGTGGCGGATAGTGTAAAACTGCCTGCAGGATACTCTGTGGGGTGGTCCGGACAATATGAATATATGTTAAGAGCCGAGGAACGTTTACGGTACGTAGTTCCCCTTACTTTGGTGATAATCCTGCTGTTATTGTATTTGAATTTTAGAAACTTCGCCGAGTCGTTTATGGTAATGTTTGCCGTGCCTTTGGCGTTGGTGGGCGCATTTTGGTTTATTTACCTGTTAGGTTATAACCTTTCCGTGGCGGTAGGTGTAGGACTAATCGCGCTCGCCGGGGTGGCGGCTGAGTTCGGTGTGGTTATGTTGGTTTATCTGGATCAAGCGTATAAAGACAAAAAACCGCGGGATCTGGCGGAGCTGCGCGAAGCGGTAGTCGAAGGGGCGGTCATGCGGGTGCGTCCGAAAGCCATGACCGCGGCGGTTATATTGGCGGGTTTGTTTCCCATTATGACCGGCACCGGCGCCGGTTCCGAAGTCATGCAACGCATCGCTGCGCCGATGTTAGGGGGTATGATCACGGCACCTTTGGTTTCCATGGTGTTGATTCCGGTTTTATACATCATGTGGCGTGGCTGGCAGATCAAGCAAGGCCGGTTTTATTTTGCTTAGTGATACGTGACACTGCTCTGTGTGCTAACAACCCGTTGTAACATCCGCTATACTACACAACGACAGCGCAATCCTTATAAAATACACAACTTCATTGGGATAATATGATCGAAATAATTCCTAACTGGCATCCGATTTTTGTCCATTTTTCCGTGGGATTATTGGTAGTCTCAGCGCTATTCCATGTGGCCGTGATGTTGGCCAGTAATGAGTCGTCGAAACAAGCGCTTACCCACGTAGCAAACTGGAATCTATGGCTGGGGACGCTCATCACGGTGGCTACCGTTGCAGCGGGTTGGATTGCATTTAACTCGGTGGATCATGACACGCCCTCCCATCTGGCTATGATCGAACACCGGAATTGGGCCATGGCCACTTTTGCCAGCTATGTTGCAGTTGGATTGTGGTCTTTATTGCGCGCTAAAAAGCACAAACCATTGCAGTGGCCGCTAGTGGCAGCGGTGTGCGCGGCAGGGCTCTTGCTGATGTCCACGGCATGGCACGGGGGGGAATTGGTTTATCGCCATGGACTGGGGGTAATGTCGTTGCCCAATACGGATGATCATGCGCACGAAGAGGGTGCCGCGCACGATCACGGCGAACACCCCCACGAGGATCTGCGCAGTGAACAACAAGAGCATAGTCATGGACACGATCATGAAACCGTAGACCAATCCGCCTCAAAGAGCGATACTGTGGAAAATACTGCACCGGTCTCAGAGGCGTCTGATGAAGCGATAGATAAATCCGATCAGACGCAACATGAGCATGCTGACGAACCGGGGCATGAACATCACAATCACAAGCATTAGACTGGAATGGTAATGTCTGGCTTGTTGACGCACCGATCGAAGTTCCCAGTCTTGCCGGTGTTACTATTGATGTTGATTGGCTGTGATCAAAATCCTCACGTATCCAGCAGCAGCACGGGAATAAATGCGGAACGACAGTACGATGCGGCGGCATTGGCGGCTGGGAAGGAAATTTTTGTGGCACATTGTGCGGAATGTCACGGTCAAAACGCCGAAGGCCATGCGCAATGGCGCAAAGTGGGGCCGGACGGCAAATATCCACCACCACCGCTAAACGGCAGCGGCCACGCATGGCACCATTCCAGATCGGTGTTGCGTAATGTGATAAAAAACGGCAGTCCGCCTGCACAAGGTAACATGCCAGCGTGGGGCGGAAAATTGTCCGATCAACAAATCGAACAGGTGATTGACTATTTTCAATCCTTATGGCCGCCACAAGTGTATGCGGCTTGGGTGGAAATGCAGCAGAATCAGCGGTAAGTATTTAACCACGAAGGCACGAAGAACACGAAGAAAAATACTTACTAAACTTTTTTATTTAATCTTCGTGTTCTTCGTGCCTTCGTGGTGAATAAATGGATTGATGCCCTCCAGCGCTAGAAGAGTTAAAATTTCGCAAACCATTCAACCAACAGGAGATAAACATGTACGGATTTTCTGTGAAGTTTTCAGGCGGATTCGATGAAGCCGTGGAAAAAGTGACCGAAGCGTTGAAGACCGAAGGTTTTGGTGTATTGACCGAAATCGACGTCAAAGCCACATTGAAGAAAAAAATTGATGTAGATCGTCCCCCCTACAAAATATTAGGCGCTTGCAATCCCGCTCTCGCCAATCAAGCCATTACCGCCGAACCGGATATCGGTTTATTGCTGCCGTGTAACGTGGTCGTGCGGGAGGAAGACGACAAAAGCATTACCATCGCCTTTATGGATCCTGCGGCGGTCTTGCAATTAGTGGATAACGATAAAGTGGGTGAGCTGGCCGAGCAAGTGCGCGCTAAATTAAAAAAAGTCAGCGAGCTGCTCTGAGGCTTATACAATCAGCCAATGCTCAACGTGCCGGCGGAACAACATCCGGTTGTTAGTGTTGTTTTGCCAGTACGTAATGCGGCGCAAACCATCGATGAGTGCCTGAGTTCAGTTGCAAGACAGGTATTTCGGCGCTTTGAAGTTATTGTTATCGATGATGGTTCCACAGATGAGTCGCTAAGTATTATTAAGCGCTGGTGCGATCAAGACCGGCGTATCAAGTGCTATCCACAACCGGCTTTGGGTTTGGTTCCTGCCCTGAACAAAGCAACGTCGTTGGCAAAAGGTGAGTATATCGCCCGCATGGATGCCGATGACATCATGTTGGAAAGTCGCCTGCAGTCCCAAGTGGATTTTCTCGCGAATCATGCTCATATCCATCTAGCGGCCACCCAAGTCGAGTTGTTTCCAAACCATTTAGTGTCCGATGGCTCCCGGGAATACATCCGTTGGCAAAACCAATGTTTGACACCGCGGGATATGCAAGATGAAATCTATGTGGAATCCCCCATCGCTCATCCTAGTGTGATGATCCGCCGCGCAGTGTTGGCCGAACTCGGTGGTTACCGGCAAGGTGATTACCCGGAAGACTATGATTTGTGGCTGCGCATGATAAGCCGGGGATTGTGTTTGGCCAAAGTTCCACAAGTACTACTAAAGTGGCGGGAAAGCCGCGGCCGGGGCGGCGGA
>Ga0209536_100006096_pt1 | contig 18534 bp, 17 predicted proteins | sample DeeMarSeWOR28_12_FD_187461 | JGI IMG/M metagenome (GOLD analysis project Ga0209536, IMG submission 187461) | Marine sediment microbial communities from White Oak River estuary, North Carolina - WOR-2-8_12 (SPAdes) (version 2) | ecosystem: Environmental > Aquatic > Marine > Intertidal zone >... | reverse complement strand
ACCCTGCTCATCTTTATTATGCTGCCCATACTGAGCCTGGATGCCGGCCTTTCGGGAGATGATGAGAAACACTACCAGCATGCCATCAAGGTATACCGGTACTTCACTGAAGACGATCCTGCGGCCCTGGATGATCCCAGGTATAAACTGAACTTCTACGGACAATCATTTGACTTCTTCACCTACCTGCTCATCAGGCTGTTTCATCTGGAAGATAATCCGTATGAAGCAAGACATGTGATGGTGGCCATTACCGGTGCCGCGGCCATCCTCTTCACCGGATTACTTGTCTGGTTATTTGCAGGATACGGCTGGGGATGGCTCGCCCTGGTCCTCATGTTTCTTTCCCCCCGTTTCCTGGGTCATGCGTTCAACAATCCCATGGATGTGCCGTTTGCACTGGGGAATATTTTTACACTCTATCACATCATCCTGTTCCTGAGGAAGCTGCCGCGGATCAGTGTCAGGTCCGCCATCTGGATCGCAGTGGGAATCGGGTGGTCCAACGGGATAAGAATCGGGGGCCTGCTGCTGGTGCCGTATCTGTTTATGTTTGCCGGACTCTACCTGCTGCTGCATCCATGGCCCTGGAGGTTCTTTTCAGCAGGGTGGTGGAGGTTTGCCATGAAGGGCCTGGTCACCCTGGTAGCGATCTCTGTGGGCGGATACTTACTGAGCATCCTTACCTGGCCCTATGCCCTGCAGGACATCATCAACCATCCCATCCAGGCTTTCAAGGTGATGACAAACATCCAGGTATCCATCAGGGTGTTATACGACGGACTGATTTACTGGTCCGATCAGCTTCCCTGGCACTACATCCCCAAAAATGTCTGGCTCACGGTTCCGGTGATCATTCTGCTGGGCTGGCTGGCTTCTGCGTTCACATGGACGTTCAACAGAGAAGAAAAACAGGGGTACTGGTATTTCATGCTATGGTTCACGGTGCTCTTTCCGGTGGTATTTATTATCTACCGCGAATCGAATGTTTACGGGGGCTGGAGACACATGATGTTTATTTATCCCTCCATGCTTGCCCTGGCAGCCATTTCACTCACCCAACTGATCAGGCGGAGCAACAACCGGTGGATCCGGCTGGCCGTCCTGGTGATTGTGGGTGCCGGATTACTGCATCCCCTCAGGCACACCATCGTGAATCACCCCAATACCTATATCTATTTCAACGAATGGTCCGGGGGGATCAATTCCACCTATGGCAAATTCGAAACGGACTACTATGCAAACAGCCTGAGGCCGGCCACCGATTATTTCCTTGAAGAACTGCTTCCTCAGGCATACTCGGGACCGGGAGATACCATCAGGGTGGTCAGCAATTCGGACATCAGCTACTATTTCAAAGACCTGAGGGACCAGGTTACCCCTTTTTACAGCAGGTACTACGACAGGGGTAAATATGACTGGGACTATGCGATCCTCTACTGCAACTACATCCATCCCTACCAGCTTGAGCATGATCTCTGGCCACCTAATAATACCGTAGAGGAGATCAGGGTGGATGATGTGGTGGTAGCCGCTGTGGTGGAACGCAGGAACCGGGATGATCATTTTGGTTCCTCCCTCCTGGCAGAGGGGATCAGGGACCAGGATCCTGAAAAAATGTCGCAGGCCATTTATTACCTGGAAAGCTCCATTTCGTTCGACAACCACAATGAAGCAGCCCACCTGGAACTGGGAAATGCGTATGTGGCATTCGGGCGTTTTGATGAAGCGAGGAGCACCATGGACCGGCTGCTGGAAATCTATCCTGATTATGATAAGGCTCTGAACCTCAAAGGTTACACCTACCTGGTGGAAAGTGAGGTGAAAAAGGACAGGTCCTACCTCGATCAGGCCATACTATATATCAACCAGGCCATCCAATCCAATTACAAGTTCTATTCCGGTTACTATAACCTGGGCTTATGTTACGGCATGAAGAATGACAAAGACAATGCCATATACAACTTCAGGCAGGCCATTCGTTATAATGGAAGGTTCAGGGCAGCATATGAGAAACTCGCAGAGGTTTACGAATATTACGGGGATACAGAAATGGCCAACAACGTTCGTGCCCAGCTAAACCGATTATAAGCATGAAGGTAGCAGTGATTGGAGCCGGGCCGGCGGGAATGACAGCGGCATATCAGATTTCTAAAAGTGTGGGGGAACGCATCACCCTTCTGGAGGTGTACGAGAAAAGCGACCGCGTGGGTGGTTTATCCAGGTCCCTTGACCTCTGGGACCAGCGGGTCGATCTGGGACCACACCGGTTCTTCAGTCACGATCCTGACATCAACTCCCTGTGGCTGGAGGTGGTTCAGGGACATTATGGAATCGTGGACAGGCAGACGCGCATCTACTACAAGAAACGATTCTTCGATTATCCCATCAAAGCGTTCAATGCCCTGAAAGGACTCGGGGTTTTTGAAGCCGCCCGTTGCGTATTAAGTTACATGATGGAAAAGTTCCTGCCCACCAGGGATACCACAACATTCGAAGGATGGGTGACCAGCAGGTTCGGGAAAAGACTTTATACCATCTTTTTCAAAACCTATTCTGAAAAGCTCTGGGGCATCCCCTGCACCGAACTTGATTCGGACTTTGCCGCACAGCGAATCAAGAAGCTCTCCCTGTTTGAAGCGATCAAGAATGCCCTGGTGAAAGGAAAGGGGAACAAGCATGCAACCCTGGTGGATCAATTTGCATATCCCGAAAGAGGAACAGGATCGGTATATGAATCAATGAAATACCAGGTGGAATCCAGGGGAGGCAAAGTATACCTTGATACTGGTGTGAAAAAGGTGCTCGCCGGAAATGGAATGGCCTATGCCCTGGAGCTTGAAAACGGAGAGCAAAAGGAATATGATCACATCATCTCCACCATGCCCCTGTCGCTGCTCCTTGAACGTTTGCCGGGTATCCCTGCAACGATCCTAGAGCTGGCTGAGAAACTGACTTTCAGAAACACCATACTGGTCTACCTGAGGGTGGACCGGACCGATCTTTTCACCGATCAGTGGCTCTATATCCATGATCCCACCATCGAAGTGGGACGGGTGACCAACTTCAGAAACTGGCTTCCCTCCATTTACGGTGACTCCGAATCATCCATCCTCTGCCTCGAATACTGGTGCTATTTTCACGATCCCCTGTGGAAACTTGAACCGGAGCAGCTGATCGAGAAGGCCGGGGAGGAGATCGTAAAAACCGGATTGGTCAGAGAGGGCGAAGTGAAGGATGGATCGGTGGTGCATCTTCCGCGCTGTTATCCTGTATATTTCAAAGGATACAGGGAGGTAATGGAACCTGTGGAGCAATACCTCGATTCCATTGAAGGACTGCATCCCATAGGCAGGTATGGTTCATACAAGTATAACAACCAGGATCACAGCATTCTCATGGGGATGAGGGCGGCCGAGAACATCCTGGATGGAACCAGCCACAACCTTTGGGAGATCAATACCGATTATGAGACCTACCAGGAGTCTTCGGTGATCACCGCAACAGGGCTGGCAACCTATGCAACCCCGGAATGATTGAATAAGTTTTACCTTTATGCAAACCATATAATATGAATTTCTGGAGGTTCTTAACGACAAAGAAATTTTTAAAGCACCTGGGGCTCGCTGCCATTGTCACCATTGTTCTGCTATTCGGGACCATGGTCTGGCTCAGGATATATACCCACCATGCGCAGTCCATCACCGTTCCCGACCTGTCCGGCTTAACTCTGGACGAAGTGGACGATGTGACCGCTTCCCGTCAGCTGCGCTTCGAGGTGGTGGACTCTGTCTTCTCATCCGAGATGCCCAGGGGGACCGTCCTGAAACAGAACCCAAAAGCCAGTTCCCAGGTAAAGAAGAACCGGAAGATCTTTCTAACCATGAATGCAGTGAATCCGGAAACGGTTTCCATGCCGATGCTGATGGGTTTATCCATCAGGCAGGCGAGGCTCGCGCTTCAGAATGCCGGATTAATTCTTGGAGAGATCACCTACAGACCCGATTATGCCATCAATAATGTGCTACAACAATATTACGGCGACTCCGTTATACATGAGGGAACCGAGGTCACCAAGGGATCGGTCATTGACCTTGAACTGGGAATGGGATTGAGCAATGAAATGACAAGGGTTCCGGACCTGGTGGGACTGGGTCTGCCCGAGGCTTCGGAGCTCATTGCCGATTATTACCTGAATATCGGGGCCATTACCTACGATGAGAGTGTGTTGGAGTCAGAGGACAGTGCAGAGGCGTTCATATGGAGGCAATATCCCGAATTCGAAGAGTTCCGAAGATTGAACATGGGATTGGAGGTCGATATATGGCTAACCATAGATTCAACCCTGCTCCCTTTACCTGATTCAATTCCTGAGGGTGAGGAGACACAATTCATTGATGAGTAGCATTTTCAGAGTAATTTCCGCCCTGATATCCAGTGCGGCATGGTTGACTGCACTGTCCGCACAGGAGGTGGTGATTCCCATGTTTGATAATCCTGCAGCAGCCAGGGCCCATTCCATTTACAGCGCCCGTAAAAAAAGTGTTCATGCCGTTCCCCTGGTGCTCCCGATTTTCGACGATTTCAGCACCAGCAAAGCATTGCCTGATCCTAAGATCTGGGAGGACCCATTTGCTTTTATCAACAATAACTTTGCATTGAACCCGGTAACCAACGGAGTAGCCACCCTGGATGCCCTTGATGCGGATGGGAGCATCTATCCCCATGCGGTAAAGGACCCGAATACTTTTGTGGCGGATTACCTGACCTCTCTCTCCATAGATTTGACCTACCCTCCGTCAGACAGCCTCTACCTGAGCTTTCTCTACCAGCCTGCCGGGTTATGTGATCCTCCCGAGGAGCAGGATTCTCTGATGGTCGACTTTTATGCGCCCGATTCCGCTGTGTGGCACAACGTTTGGCGTACCCCGGGCACCGATAGCACACAACCTTTCAGGCAGGTGATGATCCCCATCAGAGATCAGCATTTCCTGAAAGATGGATTCAGATTCAGATTCCGAAACCGGGCCAGCCTCGCCCGCAATAATGATTATGCGGATATGAGGAGCAACGTGGATTACTGGCACCTCGATTATGTGAGGCTGGACAGGAACCGTTCCGCAGCCGATACGGTGCTTAGGGATGTGGCATTTAACACCCCTCTCAGTTCCATCCTCCAGAACCTGACATCCTTGCCCTGGTCCCACTTTGAAGCAGCATACAACACCGTGCTGGACCAGTATGCTTTTGCACGTTACAGGAACAACGATACCATTACCAGAAATGTAACCAGGTCACTTACCATTACGGAACCTTATTACAACGAAACAAACACCCCGGAGGATCCCACCGCCCAGGACCTGCCGGCCATGACCGATACAGTTGTGAATTTCGGATACCTCTATCCCCTGGATATCAGACGCGGCGATTCTGCTTTACTGAGGTTCAGGGCTGCGCTGAGAACCGATGAATTCGATCCCAAGGTGAACGATACCGTGGTGCACGATCAGTATTTCAAGGATTACTATTCCTATGATGACGGAACTCCAGAAGCCGGTTACGGCCTGCGTGGCGGGGGTACGCGCAATGGCATGGTGGCTCTGAAGTTTCAATCCTACGAGCCGGATGAACTCGGTGGTATGTATATGCTCTTCAACCATGTTTACGATTCCCTGAACCTGGGTTACTACTTCAAACTGATGGTTTGGAACGATCTGGAAGGGAGGCCGGGGAAGGTGATCTGGGAGGATGAAGCGGACCACACCCCCGAATATGCTGAAAGCTATCCCGGTTTTATCAGGTACGATTTCACCCAGCCGGTCCCGGTCGACGGTACCTTTTATGTGGGCTGGATGCAGTACAACGAATTCCTGCTTAATGTGGGACTCGACCTGAACAACCGTCCCCCTTCCGTGATGTTTTACAATATTAAGGGGCAGTGGGAAAACAGTGAGGCACCGGGAGTGGTCATGATGAGGCCGTTTATCTACCGCGAACCCACCTCCGCAGAGAATTATTCAGAGGGAACGGAGAACCTGATCATCTATCCCAATCCGGCCAGTGAACGGATCCATATAGTATGGCCCGGGAATGGCGGCCCTGATGATCGGAGGGTGGACATCATGGATACCTCGGGAAGGAGGGTCTTCTCATCGGTGGATCCTGCCGACAGTTACGATATCTCCTCCCTCAAGCCGGGCATCTATTTTATCAGGGCCATGCAAGGTCGAACCATATACAGGTCCAAACTGGTGGTTAATCCCTGAGCAATGAGTGAAGACCAGACCGAAAACAACGATCTGTTCGAACACTTCCGTTTCAGTGTCGATCCCGGACAATCACTGTTGAGGATTGACAAATACCTCTTTAATAAAATTGAAGGTGTCTCCAGGAGCAGGATCAAAGCAGCTGCCGATGCAGGTAATATTTTTGTAAATGGCACCCTGGTCAAACCCAGCTACAGGGTGAAACCGGAGGATACCATCACCATATTGCTACCCCACCCGCCAAAGATCTTAAAGCTCGAGCCAGAGAACATCCCGCTTGATATAATACACGAGGATGAGGCGATTGTTGTGGTGAATAAACCGTCCGGCATGGTGGTGCATCCGGGGGTGGGCAATTACACCGGGACCCTGGTGAACGCCCTTATGTACCATCTCAGGGACAACGCACTTTTTCATGACGGTGAGGAACGCCCCGGTCTGGTGCATCGGATCGATAAAAATACCTCCGGATTGCTGGTTGTTGCAAAAAATGAACTCTCCCTGAGCAAGCTGGCCAGACAATTTTTTCACAAGACCACCCGGAGAAACTACCAGGCGCTGGTCTGGGGAGATATGAAAGAGGAAGAGGGTACCATCAGGGGCCACATCGGCCGGAATCCGAAAGAGAGGAAACAGATGTTTGTGTTTCCCGGAGGCGAACAGGGCAGGGAGGCAGTAACACACTACAGGGTTCTGGAGCGGTTGGGCTATGTGAACCTGGTGGAGTGCAGGCTGGAAACCGGCCGGACCCATCAGATCAGGGTACATTTTCAATATATCTCACACCCTGTTTTCAATGACCCGGAATATGGGGGGAACCGGATCCTCAGGGGTACTACATTCACAAAATACAGGCAATTTGTTTCCAATTGTTTTTCACTTCTGCCCGGTCAGGCGCTGCACGCCAGTACCCTGGGCTTTGTTCATCCATCCACCGGAAAAGAAGTGCTTTTTCAGGCAGATTTACCAGAAAACTTCCAAATGGTCGTTAAAAAATGGCGCAACTACCTGCAGGGAAGGACAGATACTGGGGTGTAATTACCATACCAAAGCGTATATTCGTGTATATATGTTACCATTCGTCAAAATGGAACCCTCTGCATCAGTGGGTTATACCTTAAAGGTTGTAAATTTATATGAGGGTGCCGGATCAATCACCGAAAGAGATGAACATTGCCATATTCACGGGTGGGGATTCTTCTGAATATGTAATCTCCATGAAAAGTGCCGAGCAGGTTAAAAACTGGCTTGAAGCGGCGGGTCATACCTGCTTCCCTGTGGAGGTGAGGGGACCGGATTGGAACGTGAATACGGGAAATAAATTAGTCCCCCTGGATAAGAACGACTTCAGCTTCAACAACGGAAAGACAAAGGTGGTCTTCGATTTTGCATGGAATACGATCCACGGAACCCCGGGGGAAGATGGCAAATTGCAGGGTTATTTTGATATGATGGGAATCCCCTACAGCTGCTCAAACCACCTTTCCTCAGCCCTCACCTTTAATAAATATACATGCAAAAGTTTCCTGAAACAGCACCAGATCCTCACACCTGAATCGAGCCTGGTCAGAAAGAACCTGGAAACCGATCTGGAAGCTGTGGCAGAGATGGTAGGTTTACCCTGCTTTGTCAAACCGAACAGCGGAGGATCCAGTTTCGGTATCGCCAAGGTGGTCCGGTTCGAGGAACTGCAGCCTGCACTGGATGATGCGCTCAGAGAGGACGATGAGGCCATTGTGGAACGCTACATCAAAGGCAAGGAAATCACCTGCGGGCTCATGAAAACCCGCAGGGGATTTACAGTGTTTCCGGTCACTGAAATTATTTCCAAGAACGAATTCTTCGATTACGAAGCTAAATATACGGCAGGCAAGGCCGAAGAGATCACACCTGCGCGGATCAGTAAAGTGTTGGAGCAAAGATGCTCCGAACTTGCTGTTAATATCTATAATCTCACCAATTCAACCGGGATCATCCGGGTGGACTTCATCATCAAAGGGAACCAGATCTATTTTCTGGAACTCAACTCTATTCCCGGAATGTCGCGGGAAAGCATCATACCCAAACAGGTAGCCAGCATGGGCGAAAAGATGGAGCATGTGATGCAGCAGGTGATCGATTACGCCCTCGATGCTAGATCGATCTGAATCAGTTCCTCTCCAGTATCACATCCAGCTTAACGATCATATCGTCGTCAATGAAACTGTCCTTCAGACCCGCGAAGACCGATTTGGATTTGTGGTTCACTTCCCACTCGGTACGGTCCAGGCTGATTTCTCCAGTTTTGGCATAGATCGCCCGGTCGGTCATACTGATGTCCGCCGGAAAAGATACCTCTCTGGTGTTGCCCCGGATGGTGAGTTCACCTGTAATCTTATGCGAGGCGGGATCTGCTCCGGAAACCGGTTCCACACTTTTGATTTCGAAGGTCGAAGTAGGGAATTTATCTACGTAGAAGAAGTCTTCTGACCTCAGGTGATCCAGCAGCCTGCTCCTCATCCCTTCATTTTCGATGTCATCGTTTTTGATGGAACTCATATCAATCTGGAAAGTACCACCCACAATCCTGTCACCGTCTGTAACGGCACTCCCATTGATTACCTCAATGGTTCCGAAATGTTTTCCACCCGGTTTTGAACCCTCCCAATAGAGGGTGCTCTCCTTCTCATTAAAAGCGTAAGCAGGTCCGCTCGCAGCGCCGGGACTGCTTTCCGGTCCGTCAGCCTGTGCCCGGATTACGGTGGCAACCAAAACTAAGGCGGCAACAACGGATAAAAGCTTCTTATTTTTCATGGTTGTGAAATTTATTGTTTAATATTTAGCTGTCCATTGTTAAACAGAAAAGCCGTGTAATTGTTTAAATACACCCACCCATTTTTAACATATTTCACATTTTTTGTTACATTTACCGGCGCTGATGAAGAAGTTGGTCCCGGTCATACTTGCAGGAATCTTTCTCCTTTACCGTTCCTGTTTCTACGCTGAAAGTGACGTCTATTTTGTGGATGTGGTTCCAGGTGATCCACCCATATTCTCAGTCTCGGTGAACCTGGATACCATCGTGGAACCTGAAGTGAACGACAGCCTTGAGGTATTTTACGGTGCCGAAATTGAGAAGGGTGAATTTTACCTTGCCCAGGCTTTCGTATCGAAAAGTGTGGTATTTGAATCAGATTCCGTGGCGAATAGCTTCTGGCTCTTTCCGGGCGATGTTCCATATCCGGGCGTGGATACGCTCTACATCATTTTCTACTACAGTACGAACACCAACAGCCTGGCAGACATCGTCAGGCTTGAGGCCAACATCGTCCAACGGAAATACGCTTTACAATTTAATTAGGGTCAACTCCATGAGGAACCGGCTGATCATACTGACCATTCTACTTTCAGCGGCGACCGCCTCCCACCGGGTGCAGGCGCAGGATCTCGGCATCTATGCCTCGATAGGTGTGGCCACCATGCGGATGGACGACATGAAATACCTGCTGGAGTCGATCATAGAGACTTATCCGGTGGAGGCCAGGGTGATCAGCTCATTCCCGCCCTATACGGCATCATCCTTCGGATTTCTTAAGAGACTCTACCCCCATCTGAAACTTGGAGCCGGTTACGGGTTCACAACCTCGGGGGCCAAGGCAAACTACTCCGATTATTCAGGCTCCCTGACCACCGAAATCACGGCCGTTTCTCACCGTGTCGGAGGTTTGGTTTCCTATTCTCCCATCAGCGGGGATAAGATTGAATTCTCCCTCCTTGGACGGCTTGATCTGAATGTGAGCCGGATCGATATCTCCACCCTGCTGATCGCCTCGGGATTCTCAAACGGCGGAGAAAGTACCTATACAGCTTTTTCACCCCAGGCCTCAGGTTATGCAGAGATCATGTACAACTTTGGGAGCTTCTCTTTCGGTCTGGAAGGGGGCTATTTGCTGGACCTTCCTGGAAAACTGAAAGAAAGCGGGGGGAGCTATCTTTCTGATCCCAACGATCCCCGCAGCGACCTCACTTCCGACTGGACCGGATGGAGGGCAGGAATCAAGGGGATCCTCTGGCTGAAGTTCAAAGAGAATTAATTTCCCCTGACCATCTCCATAAACTTTTTGACTTTTCCTTGCAGTGTTCCCTCCGCATTCAATGATTTGATGAATGCGCTTCCGATGATTGCTCCACCGGCATACGTGGAAGCCTTTCTAAAAGTCTCCCTGCTTGAAATACCGAAACCGATCAGTCCTGGCAGAGGCAACTCCATTTCACGGATCCTGTCAAAATATTCAACCTGGTGCGGTCCGATGGCTTCCCTGGTTCCTGTGGTGGATGTTTCGGCTACCAGGTAGAGAAAGCCGCCTGAAAGGCTGGCAATCTTTCTGATCCTTTCCACGGAAGTATGGGGCGTCACAAGCATGACGTTGTATATGCCCCTTTCGGCAAACATTTCCCGGTAATGCAGTTCGAATTCATCGGGTGGAAGATCGGGGATGATCACCCCGTCGATCCCTACCCGTCTGCAGTTATCGAGGAACAATTCCATACCCATCCTGAAGATGGGATTCAGGTATCCCATCAGCAGGACCGGGATCTGAATCCCGGGCCGGATGGACTCCAGCTGGCTGAACAGCAATTTCAGGGTCATTCCGTTCTCAAGTGCCGCTTGACTGCTTTGCTGGATAACCGGACCATCGGCAAGGGGATCCGAAAAAGGGATCCCCACCTCCACCATGTCAGCTCCATAATCCTGCAGGGCGTGTAGTAAGGGAACCGTATCCTCCAGGGCGGGATAACCCGCCGTCATAAATATGGAAAGGATACCTGATGGTTTTTCCTGAAACATCCGGTCGATTCTGTTCATGTTATTCAGATTCCAAGTTTTTCAATATAGGTTTCCATGTCTTTATCCCCTCTTCCCGAAAGATTCACCACCACGATATCCCCGGATCCGGCCCCGATCTTCCCAAGCACTGCGAGGGCGTGGGCGGTCTCCAGTGCCGGAATGATCCCTTCCAGGCGGGTGCAGAGCAGGGCAGCTTCAAGTGCATCCCGGTCAGTAGCCGACATTACGGTGGCCCTTCCCGATCCCATCAACCAGGCATGGATGGGTCCCACACCCGGATAATCGAGTCCTGCTGAGATGCTGTATGGTTCCAGTATCTGGCCATCGTCGCTCTGCATCAGCAGGGTCCTGCTGCCATGAATGATACCGGTTGAACCCAGGATGGAGGTCGCAGCGGTCTGCCCGCTTTCGATCCCCAGACCGGCAGCCTCCACTGAGATAAGCCTTACCCTGTCATCATCCAGGTAATGGTAATAGGCCCCCGCCGCATTGCTCCCTCCGCCCACACACGCCACCAGGTAATCGGGATGATCCCGGCCCGTCCGTTCCACCAGCTGTTTTCTGATCTCTTCAGAGATCACCGACTGGAACCTGGTGACCATATCGGGGTAGGGATGCGGACCCACCACGGATCCGATCAGGTAATGGGTGTCCACCGGGTGATTGATCCAATCCCTGATCGCTTCATTCGTGGCATCCTTGAGGGTCCGGTTCCCGCTGTAGACCGGCACCACCTCAGCCCCTAACATTTTCATTTTCTTTACATTGGGCGACTGGCGCTCCACGTCAAGCGCCCCCATGTACACCACACATTGCAGTCCCGTGAGGGCACACACCGTTGCTGTGGCCACGCCATGCTGACCCGCTCCGGTTTCGGCTATGATCCTCTTTTTTCCCAGATGCCTGGCCAGGATAATCTGCCCGATGGTATTGTTGATTTTATGTGCCCCCGTATGATTGAGGTCCTCCCTTTTGAGAAAGACGCGCGTGTTAAAATGGTCTGACAACCGCCCTGCCGGAAACAATGGGGTAGGCCGGCCCGCGTAATCGGAAAGCATCCGGCTGAACTCGTCACGGAACTGTTCCGATTCAATAATCCTGAGATAGTTCTCTTCCAGCTCCCTGATGTTGGGATAGAGCATTTCAGGGATATACGCTCCACCGAATTCCCCGTAAAAACCGCGGTGATCCACACTGTATTTCATGCCTGATTCTTTTAAATATCGCTTAGATCTCTGATCTCTTCCATAAACCTTTTCAGAAGCAAACTATCTTTCATCCCAGGGGAAGTTTCAAACCTGCTGTTCAAATCGACTCCGAAAAACTGCAGGATATCCACCCCCTTCACCACCTCTGCATCCTCCGGACCGATTCCACCGCCCAGTAAAAAGGGAACCGGAATGCTGACCTCCTTCAGAAGGTCCCATGTAAATTTTTCGCCACTGCCCCCTGTTCCGCGCCCTCCGCTGTCGAACAGAAGGTAATGCACCACGGGTGCATAGTGTTCCGGTTCATGTTGGAATCTTTCCCGGTCCGTCCGCCTCTCCCCGTCTCCGGGATGGAGCACCTTCATCACCGGTATGCCCTGCTCAACCAGTTTCCCGCAATATGCAGGGGACTCCGATCCATGAAGCTGGACCAGGTCGAGCGTATACCGGTCAAACTTCTTCATCACCCCTGACAGCTCCTCGTCGACAAACACCCCCACTTTGGCCGTCTGAGCTCCCGGGATCGTGAAAAGGGACGGATCGGGACGATCACCCACAAACCTTTTGGATCCACTGTAAAATATAAAGCCGATGAAATCGGGATCCAATGCACTCACCTCAGCCACATTTTCAGCATGACACATTCCGCACACCTTTACCTTGACGGGTCTCTTCAATGTTCCTTCTGTCATGGTTCCCTTGTAAGTGCCTTGATGAATTCGCCGCAGGCCACAGCTGGATCAGGCTGGCTCATAAAACGCTCCCCCATCAGGAACAACTTGTATCCTGCCCGGTAGAGCTGATCAACTTCGGAGGGATGACCGATCCCGCTTTCGGATACGGGGACCACCCGGGGGGGCATCTGCCGGATCAGTTCCATGCTGAGCTGTCTATCCACCCTGAAGGTTTTCAGATCCCTGTTATTCACACCTACATATGAAATGGAGGGGTGCCATTTTTCCATTTCATCGATCGCGTGTACCTCGAAAAGTACTTTCAATCCGAGAGAACCGGCTTCCATTGCAAGCTCCTCCACCTGGCTTTTTTCCAGGAGTGCGGCAATGAGCAATATCATATCGGCGCCGTATGCACTCGACTCATGGATCTGGTATGGATCCATAATGAAGTCCTTTCTGAGCAGGACGAGGTTTTCAAATGCATCCCTGATCATGTGGAGATCCCTGAAAGAGCCTCCGAAAAAATTCCGGTCCGTAAGCACGCTCATGGCCGAAACACCTGCTGCACGGTAACCTCCTGCTGTCCGGACCGGATCGGCTGTGGGATTCAGTACACCTTTTGAGGGGGATTTCCTTTTAAATTCCGCGATGATCCCTGGTCCGGTTTGCAGACTTTTGAGATCGATCTCATTGGTGATCCTGCGATAGTGGGGAAAAGTGGAAAGATCGCCAAGTGGCCTTTTTTGCTTCCTTTTCAGGATCTCGATCTTCTTATGTTCAGAAATTGCATCCAGTATATTCATGACCATTTACCTTCTTATTCTTGACTAACCAGTTGTTTAAAAAGGCGCAGGGCCCTGCCCGAATTCAGCGATTGTGAAGCCCTTTGGATGCAGTGCCTCAGATCCACCGACTCATTCATACAATGAAGCGCCATGGCTGCATTGGCGATAACGACCTGCTCCTGCGATTCAGTTCCATTGCCTTCCAGAATGCGAAGAAATATTGTAGCTGCCTGCTCCACGGTCTCTCCCCCGTGAATATCCGCAGCAGAGGTGATCCCAAACCCAAGGTCACCCGGGGTGTAGGTCCGTTCAGTCTGGCGTGTCAGTGCCCTGAATGGCCCGGTCAGCGAAATTTCATCGTATCCATCGAGGGAATGGACAATAGAGTATTGTTTGGAAGATTCCTGGTAGAGGTAGTTGTATAACCTGGCCACATCCAGACTGAATACCCCGATCAGCTGGTTTTGCGGAAAAGAAGGATTGACCATGGGCCCCAGCATGTTGAAGAATGTTTTGATCCGCAGGCTTCTTCTTACCGGTGCCACGTTCTTCATGGCCGGATTGAACAGCGGTGCATGCAGAAAGGTGATGTGTGTGCGATCGAGCTCCCGCTTCAGCTTGTCAGCATCGTTGCTGAACCGGTAACCGAAGTATTCCAGGACATTGGAGGAACCGCACGCAGATGAAACGCTGTAGTTGCCGTGTTTGGCCACTTTTTCACCTGCACCGGCCACCACAAAGGCCGCCAGGGTGGAGATATTAAAAGTATTCTTCTCATCCCCTCCCGTTCCGCACACATCTATGGTATTGAATTCGGAGAGATCCACCGGGTTGCACAGTTCAAGCAGCGCATCCCTGAAACCGGATAATTCATCGACTGTGATGCTTCGCATCAGGTATACGGATATGAAGGCTGCTATCTCGGCATCATTGTATTTACCTTCAGCCATGTTCCTGAGGATCAGCTTTGCATCGCTTTTATCCAGGGTTTTGTGATCGAACAGGTATTGCAACGTCTCTTTCATAGGTATGATCTGATTATATTTCTTCCAATGCTGTATCCAGTTTAGGTCGCTACTTATACTGAAGGGGTATGCCTGAGCCAGTTCAGTATGATCTTTCCCCCGTATTCGGTTAAAACCGATTCGGGATGAAATTGTACTCCCCTGACATCATGTTTTTTGTGACGCAGAGCCATGATATAACCCTCGTCATTTTCTACCGTTATCTCCAGGTCCGCAGGAAGTGCGGAGGGCTCAACCACCCAGGAGTGGTAGCGCCCGGCCTCAAAATCTTCAGGGATCCCATCAAAGAGATAATCGCCATTCAATACCTGTTTCATCTTACCCACCACTCCATGATATACCTTCTTCAGGTTAATGATGGACCCTCCGTACGCTTCAGCTATGGCCTGATGCCCGAGGCACACACCGAGAATGCTTTTAACGGCCCCGTAGGTCCTGATCAGGTCAAGGGTAATTCCGGCTTCCACAGGAATACCCGGACCCGGGCTGATGATGATTTTTTCATAGGCATTCACCTCATCCAGGGAGATCTGGTCGTTGCGTCTCACATCCACTGTAAAGCCTCCTACCCGTTCCACATACTGGACCAGGTTGTAGGTAAAGGAATCATAATTATCCAGCACCAGTATCTTCATCGGCTTCTCAATTATTGTTTTTTAAACCCCTGGCCATCTCGATGGCCGATTTTAATGCGGCGAGTTTGTTATTCACCTCCTGCAGTTCCCCTTCTTCTGTGGATTCCGAGACAACCCCTGCTCCCGCCTGGTAATAGAGTACATGGTCCCTCGATAAGAAAGACCTGATCATAATCGCATGGTTGATGTCACCATTGAACCTGATAAATCCGATGGTTCCCCCGTAGTAACCGCGTCTTTTCCCTTCATAGTTGTCAATCAGTTCCATCGCCCTGTATTTCGGGGCCCCGGAAAGGGTTCCTGCGGGGAAGGATTCCGCCATGATCCGGATGGTGTTTGCATCCTCAGGCAGCGTTCCGGATACCTTGGAGACCATGTGAATGACGTGGGAATAAAACTGGATCTCCCTGTAAAACTCAACAGTCACCCTGGAGGTGGTCCGGCTCAGATCGTTCCTTGCCAGATCGACCAGCATGACATGTTCGGAGTTCTCCTTGTCATCTTCTGCCAGTTTGGTAGCCAGTGCCTGATCTTCCCTGTCGTTCCCGGTCCTCCTGAAGGTTCCTGCGATGGGATTGATATAGGCCTTCCCTCCTTTCACTTCTATCTGCGCTTCCGGTGAGGATCCGAACAACTTGTAATTTCCGTAATCGAAATAGAACAGGTAAGGAGAGGGATTGATGGACCTCAACGACCTGTACACATTGAACTCATCACCTGTAAATGGCTGTGAAAACTGCCTGGAGAGTACAATCTGGAAGACATCGCCCCTGAAGCAGTGGGCTTTCCCCCTGGCCACCATTTCCCGGAAGTCCTCGTCCGAGAGGTTGGAGCTCTCCGCTCCGTCCACCTCGAACCCATAGGTAGCTATGTTCCTGTTATGCAACAAAGAGGTGACCGCATCTATTTCACTCTCTCCTCCGTTCACCATATGTTCGAAGAGAAGCAATTCATTGGTAAGGTGGTTGATGGCCAGAACAAACCTGAAAAAATTGTACCGAATCTCCGGAATTTCCTCATTTGTTGGCAACCTGGACTGAAGTGTGATATCTTCAAAGTATTCCACTGCATCGTAGGTGGTATATCCAAAAATCCCATCCACGAGCAATTCATCGTCCCTCTGTTCTATATCGAATAGATCGAGAAACTGATTCAAGAGGTCCACCACCGTGTGCCGTTCCTCAATCGCGCTTTCCTCTGGAGCGGAGCCTGGCAGAGTAATGGTCGCTTTATGCCGGCTCACACAGAACTCCGCAATGGGATCCAGGCAGATGAATGAATATGAATTCTCTTTGCTGTGATAATCTGAACTTTCCAGCAACAAGGAATTGGGATATACATCGCGAACCTTTAAATAGATACTGACCGGGGTAATGATATCGGCCAGTATCCTTCTTTTCTGGATCTTTACCGGGACTTTTTTCATGGCATATATTTTAAAAAAAAAGGCTTCCGCCGAAGTGGAAGCCTTAGTGTATGTTATGGCACAATGGGGCTGACCCTATCCTCCGGCTTTTCGGAAACAGGATAACCACCACCAGTTTGTGCGAATGTTAATCATCTTATGCTCGGCTTACAGGAGCAAATTAAATGAAAGATTTCAAATCTTCCAAATTTCACTACTTTCACGTGAAAGATTTTTTTCCATGGCCGGAAAACTACCCAGGAACGTCGCTCTCTTCATTGCTATCTGGCTCATCGTCATGCTGATCTATACGATCACTCATGGTGTGAGCGACCCGGCCTATATGTGGAGATTCTTTCTCCTCCCCGCCCTGTTTCTCGGCCTGCTGGCCGCTCTGGCCACATCGCTTGAGACGTTTTTTAAAGTAAGGAAGGGCATCAACTGGATTTTTCTCGTAATCGCAGTGGCAGTTGACCAGGGGATCAAGGCCTACCTCTTTTCTCTTGATTGGGAATCGGTTTCTGTTCCACTGATCGAACCTGTATTTTACATTGAGCCCACACAAAACACACTGGGTTCCTACCTCTGGGTGCTGCTGGGATTTAAAAAGGGGTCGCATCTGGTGAACATCATTCTGTTCAGTGTCATTGGGATCCTGTTTATTGAGATCTGGAGATTTTATGTGTCCCGTAAGCGCAACAGCTTCTGGATCAATGGATTCATACATCTTTTCCTCGCCGGGCTGGCTGCCAACCTGATCGATAATGCATTCTGGGGCGGTTCACTGGATTATGTGACCATCAAGCCTTTCTACACCTTCGATCTGAAAGATCTCTACATTACCCTGTGTGAGCTCTTTTTCCTTACCGAACTGGTGGACAACCGCCTGCTGAAAAGGCTGTTGAACATGCCCAGGGAGGAGAGCCGGCAGCTCAACAGGGATTTTCTGGAATTTGTGAAGCGCGATTTTCGAATCATTAAGGGGACCAGGAAGGATCAGTAATCCAGTGCGAGCTCCATCAGCCGGTGGCACCTCTGCAGATCCTTGACCAGGGAGGAGGCCGACACGGTTCCACCGGACACCCCGTCAATATCCTTCCCCAGCTGAAGCTCTCCTCCCCTGTAACCTTTGAACTGTTTCAGCCAGCCTCGCTGGCAGATCCCTGCACCATGGTCAGAACGGTACCTGGTTACCGCCACCCCCAGCACCTGTGCCTCAGGGGAAAAAACAACCAGATAATCAAAGGCTTCGAACCTGCCCATGGCCCTGGTCTTGATCACATAGCCGGATTCCGTCCCTGATTCCGTCACCCCGTACAGGCAATCTCCTGAATGACGGTGAACCGTATCCGCCTCCAGATCTCCGGGCCACGGCATCGGCACCAGATCTATACTTCCTTCAAAATGTCTGCCAACCTCCTTATGTTCCCTGGTTGAGATGTCACATCCCATGGGATTGTGAAGGCCCTGATACCACAACCCGATGATAATGATCACTGAGAGCTTCATGCCTGTCTTTCTTCAGTTTAAAACCAAACAGCCACCCCGGTGTTGAACTGGTGCTTTCGCTCGGAATCACCCCGGTCACTGAATATCTGATAATCCATTTTCAGCATGGCCCCTGAGTGGAATTTATATCCCAGGCCCATGGTAATATCGGTGCGGTTCAGTGAAGGATCCTTCACTGTCTCCCCTGTTACGGACG
>Ga0209536_100006095_pt1 | contig 18534 bp, 15 predicted proteins | sample DeeMarSeWOR28_12_FD_187461 | JGI IMG/M metagenome (GOLD analysis project Ga0209536, IMG submission 187461) | Marine sediment microbial communities from White Oak River estuary, North Carolina - WOR-2-8_12 (SPAdes) (version 2) | ecosystem: Environmental > Aquatic > Marine > Intertidal zone >... | reverse complement strand
AAACAGTCGCAGGTTGAAAATACGCCGAAGTCATCGTGAGCGCAACTTCCACCGTGATTTCGCTGAAGATATCAAGCGTGGAACGTTGGAGCGCTCTCGGATTCTCGATGAGGACATCTGGGAAAATGGTCTGCGCGGCTTCTATCTGCTCGTTCTCGGCACCCTGATCTGGGGTTTTGGCGATCTGGCGGGTTATCTAATCTAGCCAGCAGTATGAATGAAGACTGGCGCAAAATGATGGTTAGCCCGCATTTCTCACCAGGAGGTGGGATCATCGCGCAGGGACCTGGATTCGCAAAGGCTTCAATGCCTTTCTGCAGGGTTGGCATTGCCCACCCTGCTTGCGTTGTGGATTCAAAGATCAAGTGAGGGCTTGTCCATCGGGTGAGAAATGCGGGCTAGCCTCTGCCTGAATTCAATATGCCGACTGCGTATCCTGACGTGATAAAATATCTAAATGAATATGCAAAAGACCATCACGGATAAACTCGAAGAAGCCTTTTCACCGGAGCATCTCGAAGTCATCAATGAGAGCCACATGCACAATGTGCCAGAGGGGTCTGAATCTCATTTCAAGGTTGTTATTGTCAGTGATAGTTTCAGGGACAAGATGCTTGTTGCCCGCCATCGCATGGTTAACAAGGCGCTCGAGCAGGAACTCAAGAGCGGCATCCATGCGCTTGCACTGCACACCCTGACCATGGAGGAGTGGTTTGAAAAGGGCAAGGTAGCGGAATCGCCTCTCTGCGAGGGCGGCGGCAAGAACTGACGATCCTCGTCTATACTATGATACAGACTCGGAGGAGATAACAAATGTCATCACAACTTGACCCTATCGTTCTCAACTTTCTGTATGTAGTGTTAGGCGGTATACTCACCTTGTTATTCATGAAACTGGGCTGCAGCATGTTCAACAAGATCGTCAGCTTCAACATCAGCGATGAGCTTGGCAAAGGCAATATAGCTGTCGGCCTCATGGTCATGGGTCTTTTTATCGGCGTGGGGACCGCATTGGGGCTGGTTATTGGCCTCGGCCTCAGTTGAGCCAATGCCAGTCTCTCGACAGTCATGCTGTTAGACAGAGCCTTTCTGCTGATTATCACCCTGTTCTGTATTTCCACAGTTTTTGCCATCAATGATTACACTGTCCATTCTGAAAGATGGACAGATGAGTATGATCGCCACTTTCGAAAATACAGCAAACGTTACTTCGGACCGCTATTTAACTGGCACTGGTTCAAAGCCCAGGCAATAGCGGAATCCAACCTGAATGCAGATGCAGTCAGCCACATGGGAGCCATTGGCCTTATGCAAATCATGCCTGATACGTTCAAGGAAATTAATGACAAGAACCCGCACTTCGCCGAAGTCGACAAGCCACGCTGGAATATTGCAGCGGGCATCTATTACGACCGTCTTCTGTATACCAAATTTCCAAAAACGCCCGAACAGGACAGACTCTATCTCGCCCTGGCCAGCTACAATGCGGGTTACGGCCGGATTCTGAACGTGTCCAGAAAGCTCAAAACCGACGCACCGCTGTGGCAGCAGGTGAAACAGCATCTACCGCGCGAAACCCGGGGCTATGTCGGCAGAATCAAGAGCTTGATGGGTACTGCCAGCTAACCGCAAAAAACGCAAACGACGCGAAAGAAAGACCGTAGGGTGCGCGCGCACCATGATGCTGTATTCGATGACCAACCCCGGTGCGCACGGCGCACTCAACAGACTGAATTTGATTCAAATCGACCTTCGGGTTTTATAATCATGCGCTTATTCGGGTTACGCAGTGGCCTGGTGAGAAATGCGTGCTAGCTGTTATCTATCAGTGCATGCGGTTGCAACAGTGACTTGTATATCCATACAACCTCTCCGCTCTCCAGCAAGCCAACCTGCAACCACTTGCCTTTCGCCGACAGCTCAACCATGGTTACGCCAGCTTCGAGCACTGTAACAATTTCTGCATCAAGCGATGGACGCTGGCGCGCATTAGCACGCTCGACCTTGACATCAAACAAGGGTCCCAGCAGATAACCGTAAGTACGAATGATTTCCTGTTTGCGCTGAGAGATGGCTTTATCGTTTCTGGCCAGCATGGACCTGATAATCATATTGGCGTCCTCGTGACCATCTTCCACAGCCATCAGATAGTAGGCGATCGCCTTGTCCATGTCCTGTTCAACCTTGCCTTCTCCCAGACTGTAGAGCATGGCAATCGAAAAACTTGCATCGGTATAACCCTGCTCCGAAGCCAGTTTCCACCACTTCAGGGCGCGACTGTCATTCATAGCAAGACCATAGCCATTCAGGTACATCCAGCCAATATTATACTGCGCCTCCGGGTCGCCCGCGTCGGCATAGGGTTTCAGCACGCAGTATGCTTCTGCATAGTTACCGGCCCGCATGGCGTCAATAGCATCCGCCACATCACCGGCTACTGACGATGACGTTATCAAGGCCAGATACGAAAACAGACTGCCGCGGATAAATATATTCATTTATTCATTTTAATTCTTATTAAACGAATCGCCAGTAATACAATCGGCAAACTGTGCATGAATAGATCAAAGACATCGATCGGGCGGACCAATTCGCCATGATAAAGCATTTTGAGTTTTTCGAATAAATGAGGCTCAGGTTGAAATGGTGCCAGTGCAAAAAAGACGGCCACTACAAGCAGCGCCTTTACAGGCAACCTGTCTATCCAGTTAAGCATGAATATCACCAGGGTTTTAGAGAAATTGATTATATTTTATGTGGGCACTACTGTGCAAAATAGCGTTTGAGAAACTCATCGAAATCTATCGAGTTCTCAGCTTCGATACGTTGCTTTTCAGCAATGGAATCCCTCGCGGCCTTTTCGAACAGATGCTTTCTCTCCGGGCTCAGTGTCATCGATTTAAAATACCGAAAATGTTGCATTGACATGCGTCTGGCGAAATGAAAAAAGCCCTCGTTATGTTTGCGCATTTCATCCAACATTCTCGCTGAGGTAGTCTTCCCGGGGTCAAGCACGCATTCATACTGAGCGGTTCGGCTTGCTTCGTAAGCGTTACAGTCATGTGATGCATCCAGCAGTTGTGCTACACCGCGCATTGCAGTTAACAGGTCGCCCGCCCACTTTTTCAACTCGACCGCTTCATCGTTGCGTGTGAGCTTTAGACCGGTTTGACGCCCCATGTGAGCAACCTGAACAAGGTTCATATCAATTTCGTTCATCTCATTGGCTGTTAACACCGGACTGTCCTGCAGCAAGCAAAACAGCACCCATACTTGCTGCCTGACCGACACAGTTAGTGACCACATCCGGTTTGATATAATTCATTGTATCAAGTATAGCCAATCCTGAAGAAACAATACCACCCGGACTATTTATATACACATATATTTCTTTATCCGGATCATCCGCTTCTAAAAACAGAAGCTGTGCAATGACCAGGCTGGCGATATAATCATCAATCGGGGTTCCTAAAAATATAATGCGCTCCTTCAGCAAACGGGAGTAAATATCGAATGCACGCTCACCTCTTCCAGTTTGCTCTATAACCATGGGTATTAATGCCATTTAATTTTCCTCAGTTATGGTATAATTTACTTTTTCTTTTTACTTTTTGCGGGTTTACCTCTCGGGTAAACTTCAGTAATCTCGGCATGACTTTTGAGTAAATTGATCAGCTTGCGTTCCACCAGATCTTCCTTTAAATGACCCAAATAATGTTGATCATTTTTGGCCTGTTTTTTTATCTTTTCATCCAGGCTAGATTCATCGATTAATTTTTGAATCTCCTCATCGGATACAGAAATTTTCTCCTGATCTATGAGTTTCTTTTTGATAAAATGCCAGCGAATATTATGAATGGCGGATGCCCGGTATTCCTTACGCAGAGTTTCCTGATCCACCGACTTTTCCTTCGATTGTTTTTGAATGTCCTTAACCATCTCCTGTAAATAGTTATCAACCATTGTCGGGGGAACTTCGAATGGATTATCTTTGAGGAGTTGATCGACCAGGCGATTCTGGAAAATTTGTTCGCTGCGGTTGGTGATATCAATTTCCATATTTTTACGGATTCTCTCCTCTAACTCGGCTAGATTCTCAATTTTCTCGTCATCAAGATTTTTCAAGAATTCGTCATTGAGTTCCGGAAATTCCTTTTCTTCGATTTTTGTTACATGAATTTCCAATGCAGTCCTCTGCGGTTTGCTTTCCTTGTTTGATGGATCAGCTGGAATTTCCTTTCGAACGATGCGCTTTTCCCCTTTTTTAATTCCTTCCAACTGGGATTCGATGTCAGGGTCAAATTCACCCTTACCCAAATTCACCTGCAGATTTTCATATTTCTTACCCACTAGTGGGACATCACCGCTGTCTAATTCCTGTGCTGTGAAGTAAAGATAATGGCCGTTTTGGGCCTGGTCTACTTCCTTTACGGTTGCATATTGTTCCTGCAGTTGGTCCAGGGAATCCTTCACCATTTCATCGGTGACTGCAACGATATCTTTTTCAACCTTTAAACCTTTATATTTTTTTATTTCTATCTCAGGTTCAACTTCTATCTCAATTTCAAATTGCATTCCGGATTGGATATCTTTGAATGTTAAATTGGTTATTTTTCCTTCTGAGACGGGAATGACTTTGGCCTCATCCAGGGCCTTTCCATAAAAATTTCGCAAAGCTTCCTCGATCAGGTCCTGCTGAATCAAATCGCGATGTCTTTGTTTGATGATATTCAAAGGGGCTTTGCCCGGGCGAAAGCCAGGAATTTCAGAACGTTTCTGATAACTTCGCAGTACCTTTTGCTCCAGAGGAAGTAAATCCTGAGAACTTATGTCCACCTTTAACTTTTTGGCATATGAATTGAGCGTTTCAACAACAGTTTGCATGGATATCCTTATCAGAATTATAAATATTTTTTACAAGTCAATAATTTAATATCACTGATCTTCCGTTGCAAGTCATGAGATATTCCCCACCCGGTCAATTCAAAATTATGGAAATAGTACAATATTAGACTTTTATCTGTGGAATATGCTTAAATATCTTCCGTATAAACCTCATATTTTTCATTTGCATTTTTCGCTAATTCTTTTAAATTGACTATCAATTTAGGAATTGCGGAAAGGCCCAATGTATAAGGGTGTTCTTATACTCTCTTTCAGTCTGTTTCTATTCGGATGTGAGAAACAAGAGCAGACAGGATTATTAAAAATCCCGCCCGGATCACCTGCCTTTTTTCAAACAGATCTTCCCAGACCCATCCTTAGTGAACATGATTATTTAAGTAATTTATACTGGGAGGCATGGAAGGTCTTATATAAAAAGATCAGCCAGGGAACCCCGGAGAACAATTTCGTACCTGAATATTTGGATGAGGGCTTTAATGAGTTGATTTATCAATGGGATTCCTGTTTTATGGCGATGTTTGCCATGTACGGCGGGGAGGGATTTCCCGCCATGCAAACGCTGGATAACTTTTATTGGAAACAACGTCCAGATGGGTGGATTTGCCGCGTTTATTGGGAGAATAACGGGGAACCTGCCCAGCTTCCGTCGGAGTCGGAACCGATGATCAATCCACCATTGTTTCCATGGGTGGAATGGAAATATTACTTGCTCACTGCTGACACTTCACGATTTGAGAGAATACTGCCGGTTTTAGACCGCTACTTTAAATGGATCGAAGCAGCGTGCAAGGGACGTGATAAGGCGAGCGGGCTTTATTATACCACCCATCTGGGCAGTGGGATGGACAATTCACCGCGGGAGGGCATCGAAAGAGGCGGATGGATCGATCTCTCTGCACAAATGGTACTCTATGCAAAGTTTCTCATGTTTATTGCGCGGGAAGTGGGTGATGAGACTATTGAATCCTTTTATAGAGCAAAGTATCAAAATCTCAGTCGAATGATTAATAATTACCTGTGGGATGAGCAGGAAGGCTTTTATTTTGATCTGATGTCCTCGGGTCAGAAAATCTCTGTCAAAACTGTTGCATCATTCTGGACTTTGGTGGGAGAGGTAGCGACCTTTCCGCAAGCTCGGAGACTGGCAGAACACTTACAGAATCCGGATGAGTTTTACCGTCAGCATTTGTTTCCTTCCCTGTCTGCAGATCATCCCGAATATGATCCTCGGGGTCATTACTGGAGAGGTGGTGTCTGGGCACCCCTGAACTACATGATCGTTAAAGGACTGGATATGTATCCATTGCGTGAGATGGCCTGGATTGCGGCCATGAATCATCTGCAAAACATGGCCGAAGTCTTTGAGAATTTCAGACCTGATACGAGCCTGATAGCTCCCGACGAACGTGATGGAGTTTATCGAACCATTTGGGAGAGTTATGCACCTGATGCGGCGGAACCGGCCTCTCGATGGGATGCCAGATACCTGGTCCGGCAGGATTTTGTCGGTTGGTCCGGCCTGGGACCGATTGCCCTTTTGCTGGAAAACGTGATCGGTTTACAGCCAGTAGCTCCCGAAGATAAACTATACTGGGATTTACGATTGCGTGAAAAACACGGTGTTGAAAATTACCGGTTTGGGGATAATATTGTTGATATCGTCTGCGAGTCGAATGATTTACCTGCCGGTCCGGCAGTCATAAAAATAAAGTCCGATAGCCCCTTCGAACTTATGATCTCTACCCAGATTGGTAAAAGAACTTTTCAGATTGAAGAAGGATCTCAAAATTATTTAATAGAGTTATAATATATAAATCACTATCGAAGATAGAGGAGGTTGTGACAAAACCATGTTTGTATTAAATGCAGTCGGTCCCGGAATCCGTAAAATAAAATTTGCAAAATATTTTGATCACACACTTTTGAAATCCGATGCCACTGAAACCCAAATTAAAAAATTATGCCAGGAAGCGTTGCAGTTCGACTTCGCGTCGGTATGTGTCAACTCTTACCATGTTCCACTGAGTGCCCGGCTTCTAAAAAATTCCGGGGTGAAGGTATGTACGGTTGTGGGTTTTCCTTTGGGAGCCAACCTCACGGTTGTGAAGGCATTTGAAACCCGCAAAGCGATTCAGGAGGGTGCTCAGGAAATTGATATGGTCATCAATATTGGGGCATTGAAAGACGGAAACGAGGAAAAAGTTCATTGTGATATATTTGAAGTGGTAAAGGAGTGTCGCTTAAAGAATGTACTTTGCAAAGTTATCCTCGAAACCTCGGTGCTTACCGAGACAGAAAAAAGAGTTGGATGCCGTCTGGCCAAAGAAGCGGGAGCACATTTTGTGAAAACCTCTACTGGATTTGGTCCGGGCGGTGCCACACCTGAAGATGTCCGTATCATGAAATCCGCCATCAGAGGTGGCAAGCTGGGAATAAAAGCCTCTGGTGGAATTAGGACTTTGTCTCAGGTTTTGGAATTAATTAAAGCAGGAGCTACTCGGTTGGGTACCAGTGCCACGGTAACAATCATGCAGGAGTATAACGCATCAGCTGGATGAGCAGGCAGAATTTATTTGCTTCCCTGATTTTTGTGAATTAAATTGCAAAAAATCTTTTAATAAATAATTGATTTTTCATGTAATGCGGACTTCCAAATGCCTGGTAGTTCCGATAAGAATCTTGCTTCCCACCGACACTCCCTTGAACGTTATCTAATCGAAATTAGTCAGATTCAGTTACTTACCCCTGAGGAAGAGGTCCACCTTGCCCGCAAAGCCCGCCAGGGGGATCATGAATGTTTAAATAAACTGGTTCAGGCAAATCTCCGTTTTGTGGTAAAAGTCGCCAAAGAATATCAGAATCAGGGTCTGCCTCTCATCGACTTAATTCACGAGGGGAATTTAGGCTTAATTAAGGCGACCAACCGGTTTGATGAAACCCGGGGATTTCGCTTTATTTCCTATGCAGTATGGTGGATCAGACAGTCTATATTGCAGGCTTTAGCTGAACATGCCCGCATTGTGCGCTTGCCACTTAATCGGGTGGGGCTGATAAACAAAGTGAACATTATTGTTCGTGAATTAATGCAATATTATGATCGTGAACCTACCAGTGAGGAAATATCCAATGTACTGGATATTCCAGCGCAAGATGTGAAAGAAGCGCTGAATACAGACAATTTCCATGTATCCCTGGATCAGCCTATTTATCATAATGAAGAAGGTTGTCTAAAAGAGTATCTGAGTAATCCCAATACTCAGATGCCGGATGCCAGCCTGTTGAGCGAGTCATTGAAGCAGGAAGTACGTCGGGTTCTTAAAACACTCTCTCCCCGGGAGGAGTGTGTCATAAAGATGTATTTTGGTTTGGACTGTGAACGTCCACTGACCTTGGACGAAATTGGTCTTCACCTTAAGCTGACCAGAGAACGCGTGCGGCAGATCAAAGAAAGGGCCCTGATCAGGCTGCGTCATCAATCTCGCTCCCAAAATCTTCGGTTGTTTCTCTAGTTTCTCTTCTTTATCTTTACCATTTAATTTCTATCACGATGCGGAGGCGGAATTGGCAAAAAATTTAATGACCAGTGTTTCAGGAATTCGGGGTATCGTTGGGGAAAGTCTTACACCTGAAATCATCGTTAAATTTGTTTCTGCTTTTGGGCAGAAAATGTCCGGAAAAAAGGTTGTGATTGGGGGTGATCCGCGGGTCAGCTCCCACTTTATCCGGCCACTCATTTTTGGCACCCTTCAGGCCTGTGGTTGTGAGGTTATTGATGTCGGTATTGCACCGACACCTACAATTGAAATTGCCGTAAAAACGCTTGAAACTGCCGGTGCCATTGCGGTGACTGCGAGTCATAATCCCATCGAATGGAATGGACTTAAGTTTATTGGCCCCGATGGATTATTCCTGCCAGAACGCGAAATATATGGGCTGTTTCAGGAAGCGGAAAAGCGTAAACGCACCTATGTAGGATGGGAAAAACTCGGAAAAGTTGAAGAGTATACTGAGGCGATTGAAGATCATCTAAAACTGGTTCTGAATTTGCCTTACCTGGACATTAAAAAAATACGTAAGAAAAAATTTAGAATTGCCCTGGATTGTGTCAATGGCGCTGGAAATAAAATCGTTCCCCTGTTATTAGAAAAACTTGGCTGTGAGGTATTTCCGATCAATGAAGAGCCAACCGGAATTTTTGCCCATAATCCGGAACCGGTGCCGCAGAATTTAGTGGAGTTGGCCAAGACGGTAAAAAAACATCATGCCGATCTGGGTATTGCCGTAGATCCGGATGCGGATCGACTGGCCATGATCTCAAATGAGGGTAATCCTCTGGGTGAGGAATATACCCTGGCTCTGGCAGCAAAATTTCTGTTGAGTAAAAAATTAGGATATGTGGTGGTCAATCTTTCTACCTCCCGCGTTATTGATGATATTGCGCAGTATTACAACGTTTTACTTTTTAAAACAAAAGTGGGGGAAATCAATGTCTCCCAAAAAATGCAGGAAGTTGATGCGGTTATCGGCGGAGAGGGGAATGGTGGCGTGATTTTACCGGAGTTGCATCTGGGAAGAGATGCTGCGGTGGGGATTGCCCTCATCCTTCAATTTTTAACAGAATTTGACGGAACCATTTCACAGTTAAAACAATCTTTACCCCAGTATTACATTTTGAAGGATAAGGAATTTATTCAAAATGTTGATTCTGATCGGGTCATTGAGCATTTCAGCGAAAAGTATAAGAATGAACAACTGGATTTAACCGATGGCCTGCGAATTGACCGGGCAGATTCCTGGATCCATTTAAGAAAATCCAACACCGAACCGATTATCCGGTTAATTGTAGAAAGTCGTACTCCGGAAATCTCATGGAGAATATTACAGGAACTCAAGGAAGAAATTCAGGGTTTGCAGACCCAATAAAAATGAAATGTATTTGTTATTCGGCGCCTCGGTGTTATCATGCCTGAGGCGTATTTTTTTTAATTAAGGATCAAAGACTTATCGGATCTACGCAATGACACCTTATGAAATTATTCGCAGGAAAAGAGACAACGAAACACTGAGTCAAAAAGAGATTTTTTATTTCATCGACGAATTTATGCACGGTGAAATCAAGGATTATCAGATGTCGGCCTTTCTGATGGCAGTTTTCTATCAGGGTCTCAATGAAGAAGAAACTTTGCTCTTAACAGAAGCATACCTACGTTCCGGAAAAACGATAGACCTAGATCATCTCACGGCCAAGAAAATAGACAAACATAGTACCGGGGGTGTGGGAGATAAGGTATCAATTGTTCTGGCACCTCTGGCAGCAAGCTTGGGTGTGCTGGTACCGATGATTTCAGGACGAGGATTGGGACATACCGGAGGAACCCTGGATAAATTGGAATCCATTCCGGGCTTTAAAGTGACGGGGAGTATACACCGTTTTAAAAAGCAAATGGAAAATATTGGAGTGGCCATGTATGGTCAATCAGAATTCCTGGTTCCTGCAGATCGAAAAATATATGCCCTGCGAGATGTGACAGCCACAGTGGATTCTATTCCCCTGATTACGGCAAGCATCATGAGTAAAAAGCTTGCGGCAGGGATTGATGGATTAGTGTTGGATGTGAAGGTAGGTAATGGATCCTTTATTCCAAAATTGACCCGGGCGGAGCAATTAGCCCGCAGCTTGATTCGGGTTGGACAGGCCTTTGGCAAAAGGGTTACCACTTATTTGACCTCCATGGACCAACCTCTGGGATGTAAGATTGGTAATTGGTTGGAAATTGAAGAGTGTCTGGACTGTCTGAATGGGGAAGGCCCGCGAGATCTGGTTGAATTAACAGTAGAGTTAACTAGCGAAATGATGATTCTGGCAGATCTGGAAAAAGATCCGTCCGAAGCTAAGAAGAAATGTTATCGGGCCTTAAAAGATGGAAGTGCTATGGAGAAGTTTTTGGAACTCGTAAAATTTCAGGGAGGAAATGTTGATACACTGTTACATCCGGAAAAAATGACGCCTGCTCGTTACACCAAAAAATTGACAGCTGCAAAGGATGGATTCATTTCGCACATTGATACTTACCGGCTTGGAATGGGGAGTGTTTACCTGGGCGCCGGTAGATCTCATGCAGGATCAAAGGTGGATCCGCAGGCGGGTCTTATTCTCTATAAAAAAATAGGCGATCCGGTGAAAAGGGGAGAAGTGATTCTGGAATTGCGAAACAACAAACAGGCTGCGCTGCAAGAAGCGGAGGTTCAACTGAAAAACGTTTTTAAGATTCAGCCTACTAAGGTCCCAATACCCAGAATGATCCGAAAACGTTTGGATCAAATTTAAAAGATTTGTAACCTGGATTTCGTATCGGAAAAATCTTCACGAAAGTATAGAACTTTTTTGCCGAATATTAATTTAACAAAATGTGATCTGCTTAATAGGAAAATGAAAATTTTGATTTAAATTTTATTTGTATTTTCTTTAAAATTAATTTGCATTTAAAATGATGTAATAATAAATTTCTGGGCCAATTAAAACATAAGAGGATGCGTATCGATATTTGTTAAGGATTTATTTTTAATATTAATTAGGGTTTTATTTTTTTAATTAACATTGTCCTTAGCAAAATGTGTACTGCATCCAATCATAGTAACCGAATGTACGATGGATCCTGTGCACATTCGGTTATTTTGTTTTTAAGACGGAGGTTTCGTATGAAGTGGTCGATTTTGATTTTAACAATACTCATGATTATGCCATCTATAATTACCGATGTACATGCTCAGGGTGAGGCAACGGTGCTGTTCCTGATAATCAATCCCGGCGCGCGGCAGGGGGGAATGGGAGAAGCCGGGGTTGCTTTGGCAGATGATGCCACTGCGATTTACTGGAATCCGGCAGGCTTATCATTTCAATATAATGATCCCGAACTGGATAAGAAGGGGGAGGCTTCTCTGATGCACGTCAACTGGCTCCCGCAATTTAATCTTTCTGATATGTACTACGATTATGCCGCTGGACGGTACTATATCGAGGATATCGGAATGGTTGGTTTGGCCATTCAATACATTAGTTATGGTGAGAGTATATGGACAGGAGAAGACAGCCCGGATGAATTAGGTCGCTTCAACAGCAGTGAGGTCTCCATTACTGGGAGTTATGCCCTGAAACTTAAAGACAATCTTGGTTTGGGTGTCAATCTTAAGTATATCCATTCCCGGCTTTCACCGATCGAAGTGAGTGTGGGAACTGAAAAGGGTAAGGGTATTGCTTCAGGATTTGGAGTTGATCTGGGTGTACTGTACCATCCGGGATGGGCGAGCAAGTTGAGTTTAGGTGCAAATATCAGTAATATCGGACCGAAAATTTCTTATGTGGATTATAAACAGGCAGATCCGCTGCCCACTAATTTAAGACTGGGCCTGGCATATCATCTGGTCAAATCCGAATACAATACGCTCACCTTCGTGTATGATACCAATAAATTGTTGGTTAACAGGGATAGTACCAGTGTAGACGGGGTTTTTGAAGCCATGTTATATTCCAGCTGGACCAGCGGCGATGCGTTCAGTAAGTTTACCCACTCCTTCGGACTGGAGTACTGGTATTCGCAACTGATTGCGCTCCGTGCCGGTTATTTTTACGAAGCCCCGACTGCAGGTGATCGTAAATTTTATACCTTCGGTGGTGGATTACGCTATTCTATTTTTGGTTTCGACTTTAGCTATATCCTGGGATCTGTTGATGACAGCCCCTTATCGGATACCATGCGTTTCTCTCTTGGCATAAAATTCTGACAACTTGGAAGATCCTCCTGAATTCCGGGAGGATCGTTTTTTAAAATTGAGAAATGGATTCAATGAATGAGGATCATAAGACATTTCCCGCTATTTTTATTTTTTTTGTTCGGTGTCATCCCTTCTGTCACTGCTCAATCCGTTGTCCCGGATTCCATGAAAATTCTGGCCATACGGGTGGAATTTGAGGAAGACAATGCCTCAACCACTACCGGTAATGGTAAATTTGATCTATCCAGTTCAACAATTCCTTATCAGATTGATCCTCCTCCCCATAGCCGTAGTTATTTTCAGGATCACCTGATTTTTTTACAAAACTATTTTTTGAAGGTTACATCTGGGAACCTTCTTCTGAATGGTGAGGTCTATCCCGCAGGGGAAAATGAGGCCTATCAACTGGATGAACCGATGACCAGTTATAATCCGAATCGCAGTCCGGATGAAAATAATGAAGGATTGGCAAGACTATTCCGGGATGCCGTCACAAAAGCAGACGAGGATCCCGCCATTTCATTCAGCGAATACCAGAGTTTTATTGTTTTTCATGCGGGGGTTGGTAAAGATATCGATCTTGGATTTGATGAAACTCCGCAGGATATCCCTTCTTTATTCATCACCTCGGATTTTTTACAAAAATATTTGGGTATCCCTGGTATTCCGGTAGAAAATGGAAATTTTACAGTTTCTGAAGGTACAATCGCACCGGAGACGGAAAGTCAGGCAGGAATTGAATTAGGCCTTAACGGCATCCTGGTGTCTAACTTCGGATCGCAGTTAAGGTGGCTCGATCTCTTCAGCCCGGAAACCAGGCGCTCTGGGATCGGACGGTTCGGATTAATGGATGCCGGCCTGTTTAACGGGGATGGGTTGCTGCCTGCATTACCCTGTGCCTGGACACGTATTGACGGAGGCCTGGCGGAACCTATCGATATATATTATGCCGCGGGAGACGAATACCAGATTTATTCTACTCTAAGTTCCAACTCTGAAAAAATATATCGTCTGCCTATCAATGAAAGGGAATACTTTCTGGTTGAAAATCGTTATGCCGGTGAAGTGAGTCTGGATAGTCTCCAATTCGAACTATCCCAGGGAAGAACCGAATTTGCCACCATGAAAGAAGTTTTACTGACTTACCTCCCGGATAAGGTGGAATTTAGTCCGCGGGGAGTATTGATTAATGTGGATAATCCCGATCGCGGCCTTCCCGGTTCCGGCTGTTTGGTTTGGCATATCGATGAAGCCATTATCGACGTCAATCGAACAGCCAATCGAATTAATGCCGATCCGGATCATCGCGGAGTGGATCTGGAAGAAGCCGACGGATCACAGGATATCGGTCAGGCCTACGATTTTCTCAGTCCTGGATTTGGTTCAGAAATTGGTTATCTGCTGGATCTGTGGTATGCCGGAAATAGTTCCCCCATTTTCAAAAATGAATTCAGTCCTGCCAGTATTCCCAATAGCCGCAGTTACTATAATCGGGCAAACAGTCATATTAGACTATTCGATTTTTCCAGTGCTGATTCTATGATGACATTTAGAGTTACTCTGGATATCCTGCAGCAGAATTTCCCGGTTTCTATCTCTCCCAACCTGTATGGTCGGGTAACAACTGCCAAAGTCAGTGATCTTGACGGAAACGGAAAAACCGACCTGATATTTACTACAAACCTGGGCAACATCCTGGTGGTGGACGAAAACGGATATTCCCCCTGGGGCAGCGATTCTTTCCGTGTTGGTAGTGTGGGTGAATCCGTCATTTTTCCGCCAGTAATTTTCAACCAGCCCTCGCAGTTGCCGGGTCGATCCAAGGGAATGATAATTCTGGCTGCATCGGGTTTGGTCAGCGGTTTTCGTTTTGATACCGGGGGAATGATTGACACCCTGTTTACTCCGTTTCGAATTGACGGGAATGTGAGCACCCACCCAGTTGCTTTTTACGGAGCGGATAGCGCAGTGACAATCAGCTGGGGAAGTTCTGAGGGTTGGGTTTATTCAATGGTTATTGATCCTACTGCAGTTCGGTTGGATTCCGTTCTGATTGATTCAGACGGAATCGCTTATTTGCATGTGAATTCTGATCAGCAGATCATAACCATTTCTGAATCAGGGAATGTCTATAGAAACGACGATTTTCTTAAACAAGCTCCACTTCCCAACGCAACACCGGTGGGAGATGAAGCAGCCGGTGTCACAGTAGACGGACATTTTCTGCTCTTTGCATCTGAAGGTGGATTATTTGCTGAGGATGGTTTGTACACTTTCGATTCCCCCGTGATTACTCACCCGTTTCAAAAAGATCAAAATCAACCACCGCAATATTTTATGCTTGGGAATAATCGGGTTTTCTCCTTTAATAATAATTTTACCAGCTCGGATGACTTTCCGGTCAGGGTTTATGACCCGGATGTGGAACTGACATTACCCCTATCTCCCCTGTTTAATCAATTTTTTATCTCCGGAAACTCCGAAAACTATGGCATTATTGTGAGTGACCCAGCAGGTGTTATTGACGGTTTTGATCTTGCCGGCCAGCGATTGGCCGACTTTCCTCTGGCAGCCGGAGATTCCGTAGGCGTAACGCCGGTTATTCTTGATCTTGATGCCGATGGCGATGTTGAGATTGCAGTGATTACCGGAAATGGATCGCTCTATGTTTGGGATCTGCTATCAGAATTTCAACCTTATGGATGGAATCAGTTGTATTATGACGCGCTCAATAGCAATCGCAATAATAATCCCCTCACCCAGGATCCGCTTAATCCCCCCCGGCAACCGGGGGGTGAAGGATTATTGCCTGAAAAGCGGGTATACAACTGGCCCAATCCCAATATAGATAATTTTACTTTTATCCGTTATTTTCTGAATGAAACTGCCCAGGTCAGCATTAAAATTTTTGATCTGGCCGGTGATCTTGTCGATGAATTTCCGGGTCCCGGAGAGGGGGGCACCGCCAATCAGGTCAAATGGGATTTGCATGACGTACAAAGCGGGGTATATCTGGCCAGAGTTGAGGCACAAAATAATCAGAATAAAGAGGTTCGAATTATCAAAATTGCAGTGGTGAAATAGAAATACGGTATTTTTCCGGTCTCTCCGCAGCATCCGTAAATACTGAAATGTTTCGAATGGCACAATAAATTCAAGTATGAGACGAAGAATCAGATTTAATAAATTTTTACACTTTTTCGATCAGTCACCGATGATTGTTCGCACCGTTTTACTTATCATGCTCCTGGCACTGATTAAAATTCAGGCCCAACCGCAGGATTTTAACCATCCCGAGCTGCAATGGCTATCCATTGAAACCGATCATTTCATTGTTCATTATCATCAGGGCACCGAACGGACGGCAAATCTGGTGGCAAAAATTGCTGAAGAGATTTATCCCCATATTACCGGCCTGTATCAACTCTGGCCTGAGAATAAGACCGAATTCATTATCCGGGATACCGATGATTATTCAAATGGCGGAGCCTATTTTTATGAAAATAAGATTGAAATCTGGGCAGAGAATATGGACTACATCCTGCGGGGAACTCATAACTGGCTGCGTGATGTAGTTTCTCACGAATACTCCCATATTATTTCCATGCAAAAATCTTTTAAATATGGCAAGAATTTTCCGGTGGGGTGGTTACAGGTATTCGGTTATGAAACCGAGCGCCGGCCGGATGTGGTTAGAGGCTTTCCTAATGCGCTGGTATCCTATCCGATTTCCGGCATCACGATTCCGATATGGTTTGCGGAAGGGGTGGCCCAATTTCAATCCCCTTCCAAAAGATTTGATTATCGTGATTCTCATCGGGAGATGATTTTACGCGATCGGGTGGTTAGCGATAAATTGCTCGATATAAATGAGATGAGCACATTTGGTAAAAACAGTATTGGCAATGAATCGGCTTATAATCAGGGATATGCCTTCGTCAATTTTCTTGCGCATACTTTTGGCGATACGGTGGTTGCTCAGCTGGCCAAACAGGCATCTTCCCCAACCACCATGAATTTCAACACAGTCCTGAAAAAGGTAACTGGTATTCCTGCCGATAGTATTTATACAATGTGGAAAGATCATTTAACAGAAACCTATTCCCGGCGCTTATCTATCGTTGATAAAAATGTGACCGAGGGAAGCCCGCTGGAAGATGAAGGCATCGGAAATATTCATCCTGTTTTTTCTCCCGATGGAAAGAGCCTGGCCTATCTGAAAAGCAGATCGGAATATATTTCTGCAAATGCCCTGGTGGTCATGGATTTGCAAACACGAGAGAAGAGGGTGGTGGATGGTCCCATCGCCTCCTCCATCAGCTGGTCACCAGACGGTCGTTATGTGGTCTATTCAAAACAGACTGAACTTCAAGCCAATGGAAGCAGTTATTATGATATCTATGTCTATGACCTGAAGCGAAAAAAGAATTTCCGCCTCACCAAAGGTCTTCGGGCAACCAATCCAGACTGGTCCCATGATGGAAAAAAATTGGCGTTTGTGGTACATAGCGATGGATTGGCTAATTTGTTTACCCTAACCCTGGATGAATTTGTCTGGATCAAAGACCGAAAGCTCTGGCATAATCGGTATTACGATTTATATGAGCATCGTTTACTTGACGATATCCCTGAGACTAGAAAGAAAGACTGGGAGTTATATTACCGAAAAGTGGAGGTGTGGGGGCAGGGAGTGCAACAGCTTACTCGCTATACAGATGGAAGACAGATATTTCATCCCCGCTGGTCACCCGATGACGACTACCTCCTGTTTGACACATCCACCGACTTTTGCCGGGATATTGCCAAAATTTCTGCTCAGGGTGGGGAACCCGAATTTATTCTGAATGAAATTTACGATGAAAGATATCCGGTGTTTTCTCCTTCCGGGGAGGAAATATTCTATGCCAGCGATCAGACTGGTATATTTAATATTTATTCATATCATCTCACTACCGGTAAAATTGAGGCGCATACCAATGTAGTGGGAGGAGCCTTCATGCCCAGCGTGAATGAGCGGGGAGACCTGGCTTATGCGCTATATAAAAATCAGGCTTATAATATTTTTTGGATTCAGAAGGTGAATGAACTGCCGGTGGAATCTCTGACCTATTATGAAGATTATGCAGAAATAATTCCGGAAATTCAGGCCAATGACCGGGAATATGAAGCGCTTCCCGCAGAACCATACAAACGGCGTTTCGGTCCGGTGGGAATTATGCCCCGGCTGCTGATCGATTATGGGACGATAAAACCAGGTTTTTACGTGTATTCCAATGAAATCATCGATAAAATGTTCTTCCTGGGGGGATTTGATGTCAATTTGAGGGGGGAATACAACATATTCGGCTTGACCGAGTTCAGACTGTTTAAACCCACAGTGTTCCTGGAATTCTATAACCAGTCCGCTAAAATAGAGGATAGTTATTTCGACCCGGATGGATTTACAGAATCGAACGACCGCATCGATGTCAATTTCAATTTACTGGAAGCAGATTTTGGACTGCGCAGTAAATTCCGGGAATATTTCAGTTGGGAATTTGCCTATATCTACAGTCTTTATCGTGCCAATATCGGGACCTATTCTTTATATGAATATTCGACCCAACAGACCTATGTGGTACCGGAATTTCGGTATTCATATCTGCGGGGTCACGCCCTCTCGCTGCGCCTGAGGCGGGATAAAATATTTCCGGACCTGGACCGGGCCATCAATCCCCGCAAAGGATATACTATTGCTTTCAGATACATGCATGAATGGAATCAATTTCTGGATGACTTTACTACCGAAGGCGGGGATATTGATGAGGTCTATACCAAATACAACTATAACCGCTATTATATTGACCTGGAAAGTTA
>Ga0209536_100006094_pt1 | contig 18534 bp, 13 predicted proteins | sample DeeMarSeWOR28_12_FD_187461 | JGI IMG/M metagenome (GOLD analysis project Ga0209536, IMG submission 187461) | Marine sediment microbial communities from White Oak River estuary, North Carolina - WOR-2-8_12 (SPAdes) (version 2) | ecosystem: Environmental > Aquatic > Marine > Intertidal zone >... | reverse complement strand
GGGTGGCGCCGGACGCCGTGCGCGGCCGCCTCGCCGCGGCCTTCGCCATTTCCACCACGGAGGCAGCGCGATGACCGCCACCGGCAACGATCCGTATCGCGGCTATCGCGGGCCGACGCGCGAGGTGATGGCGCGGTTCGGCATCACCGTCTGGTGTGAAGTCCGGGCGCGAACGACGCGGGGAGACTTCGAGGGGCTGCTGCTCCCACGCTCGGAGACGAGCGACGAGCTGCACCTGGTGCTCAAGCTCGGCAGCGGATACAACGTCGGGGTGCGGCACGACACGGTGCTGGCCCTCGAGAAGATCGGCTACCGCGAGGCGCACTACAAGATCCCCGAGAAGGAATTCCCGGTCGATCCGGCCAACCCCCGCGTCAAGCTGTTCGGCACGGGCGGCACCATCGCTTCGCGGCTCGACTACCGCACCGGCGCCGTGATCCCGGCTTTCAGCCCGGGCGAGTTGTACGGCTCGGTACCGGAGCTGGCCGACATCTGCAATCTGGAGACGGAGAAGCTCTTCGGCGTCTTCTCGGAGAACATGGGCCCGGAGCAGTACCTGATCCTGGCCGAGCGCGTCGGGGAGGCGATCCGCGACGGCTACGCCGGCGTCGTGATCGGGCACGGCACCGATACGATGCACCATACGGCCGCGGTGCTGAGTTTCATGGTGCAGAACCCGCCGGTGCCGATCATCATGGTCGGGAGCCAGCGCTCCTCGGACCGCCCGTCGTCGGACGCCGCGCAGAACCTGATCAACGCGACGTGGGCGGCCGCGCACGGCCCGATCGCCGAGGTCCTCGTGTGCATGTTCGGCCCCACGTCGGACCAGTACAATCTCCTGCACCGCGGCACCCGCGTGCGGAAGATGCACTCGTCGTACCGGAGCACGTTCCGCACCTTGGGAGACATCCCGGTCGCCATGGTCGAACGAGGCCGGATCACGCCGCTGAAGCCGGACGTGCGCCCGCGCCGCGACGATCGGGAGGTGCTCGTGCAAGCGGCGTACGACGATCGGGTGAGCATCGTGTACTACTACCCGGGCATGCACCCGGACGTCGTCGACGCACTCGTCGACCGCGGCTATCACGGGATCGTGATCGCCGGCACCGGTCTCGGACACGTCAACCGGAAGATCTACCCCGCGCTCGAGCGGGCACACGCCGCGGGCGTGCACATGTACATGACGCTGCAGACCCTGTGGGGATTCGTGCAGATGCAGGTGTACGAGACCGGCCGCGAGATCCTCGGGCTCGGCGTCGTCCCGCTGGCGAACATGCTGCCCGAAGTGGCGTTCATCAAGCTGGGCTGGGCGCTTGGTGTGCACCCGGACGACCCCGAGGCCGTCCGCACCCTCATGACCACTCCGATCGCGGGCGAGGTCACCGAGCGGGAGCCCCACGACGGCTATCTGATCTTCCAGGGCGGCGTGCCGGAGATCCAGGGATTTCTCCGCGAGGCATGGCGATGACGGTGTGGCGGGAGGACGAGCTGCCGGGATCGGCGGGACAGGGACTCGTGGCCGAGATCGGACGTCCCCGTCCGGCCTGGACGGTGGACGATCTCGTCGCCGTGGTCCGCAGCCGAAACGTGCGCGTGCTCAGTCTGATGCACGTGGGTGGTGACGGATGGCTCAAGACGCTGGATTTCGTGCCGAGCGGGGAGCGGCATCTGCGGGACATCATTCAGGGCGGCGAGCGCGCGGACGGCTCGAGCCTGTTCCGCGGCATGGGCATTCCGTCCGACGCCTCCGACATCGTGCTGCGGCCGCGCGTCGAGACCGCGTTTCTCGATCCGTTCGCATCGCTGCCGACGCTCGTGCTGCTGTGCGGCCACCTCGACCGGGACGGAAGTCCGCTGCCGCAGTCGCCCGATACTATCCTCCGGCGGGCGACGGCCCTGCTCCGGGCCGAAGCCGGCATCGACCTGTGGGCGCTCGGCGAGGTCGAGTACTTCCTGGGCAAGCGCTGGGACGACCACGACATCTACGGCGCGGACGACCGCGGCTACCACGCGACGTCGCCCTTCGTGTTCGGCGAAGGGCTGCGGCGGCGCGCACTCGCGATCCTGGCCGATCTGGGCGTCGGGGTGAAGTACGGTCATGCGGAGGTCGGCTACATCGAGGCGCGGGAGACGCAGGGGGTCGTCTGGGAGCAGCACGAGATCGAGCTGGCGCTGCAGCCCCTGCTCGACGCCGCCGACGGCATCCTCCTCGCGCAGTGGGTGCTGCGCAATCTCGCGCATCAGAGCGGCATGCGGTGCACGATGGATCCCATGATGCGCGAGGGGCACGCGGGCAACGGCCTGCACTTTCACATCGTGCCGGTCCGGGACGGTGAGCCGCTGGCCATTCGCAACGCGGACGGAACGCTCACCGACCCGGCGCGCTGGCTGATCGGGGGACTCGCACAGCTCGGCGGCGCGCTCATGGCGTTCGGGAATCGCGTCACCGGGTCCTTCGCGCGCCTGCGTCAGGCGAAGGAGGCGCCGAATACGATCGTGTGGGGCGAGTTCGACCGGTCCGCTCTGATCCGGCTGCCGATCGTGGCGCGCGACCTCGAGGGCCGGGAGGTCACGACGCCGACGATCGAGTTCCGGCTGCCCGACGGCTCCGCGCTGCCGCATCTCTTGTTGGCGGGCGCGGCCCTGGCCACGGCTCACGGGCGCGTGACGCCGGACCTGGACGAGCTGCTCGCCCGCACCAGGGTCGGGAGCGGCGGCGCCGGGCCGGCGGCCGAGCCGGTGCCAAGGAGCTTTGTCGAGGTGGCCGACGCGCTGGAGCGGTGCCGACCGGTGCTGGAGCGCGGCGGGGTGTTTCCGCCAGCCATGGTGGATTCCGTGCTCGCCGGGCTCCGCGAGCAGCTGCGCCTGCCAGGCTAGCGGCACAGCCGTCCCCTTCCCAGGCAACGGCGAAGACCACCGGGAACGTCCTTTGCCGGAATCCCGGCGGGGAGTTATGGTTTCTCCGACGGGCCGCATGTGGCGCTGCGCCCGGTGTTGAGGCGGTACTCACGAGGAGCGACGACGCATGACGGCCAGGCAGACGTCCGGGGGCGAGCGGCGATCCCAGCCGGAACGACTGTGCACGATGTGCCTCCAGGGGGTGTACGTCACCCGGCTCGAGACCGACGCCCAGTCGGGCGAGGGAGGCATGCAGCGATTCGGCTTCACCAACTCGGGCAACGTGACGTGGCACGTCGAGGCCTGCAATCGCTGCGGCCACGTCCAGGTGTTCCGGCGCGACTGGCGCGAGCCGCAGCACTAGGCGGTCGTCGCTCACATCATGGCCCTGATCAAGTGTCCCAAGTGCGGCCAGACGGTCCTGTCGGTGGCCTCCGTCTGCCCCAAGTGCGGGCACATGCTGCTCCAGAGTCCGACGCCACATGGCGAGAGCGGAGCATTCACTCCGTGCCGTCGCTGCGGCAAGATCGTCGCCCGGACGGCGGCGACCTGTGAATACTGCGGCTACCCACAGCGTTGGCGCCGACGGCTGCGACGCGCGACGCTCGGCGTATTCGGTCTGGCGGTGCTCGCGGCGGCCGTCGTTGGGATTCTCCGGTGGAACGATGGGTCTGCGCGAGTGCCGCAGATTCAGCCCAGCCCAGCCCCACCGATGCCGGCGCCCCCGGATACGACGTCCGGCGGCGGCCTCGCGGTCGACTCGGGTGCGGCGGCGGACACGCTGCCGCCGCTGGCGGACACCATCGTCGTGCCGCCGCCCGTCCGGCCCGACACGGCGATGCCCGAGTCGGCCCCAACACCCGAGCCGCGGCGAGTCACGACGTCGATGCTCAACCGGTGGACGCTGACCTGGACCAATCTGCGGGAAGGCCCCGGCTCGGAGTACGCCGTGGTGCGCGTCCTGCGGCCCGGAGCGCGCGTGCAGGTGGCCGACGTGACTCGGGGCTGGTGGGCCGTCTATCGGGACGGGGCGCTCGAGGGGTACGTCGCGAACTCGGTGCTCGGCGACCGGCCGCTCCCACCCGACTCGGTCCCCGGCCGGTAGCGAAGGCGCCGCGCCCGCGCCGCGCTCCGTCCCCCGCTGGCGCTGGCGCCAGGCGATCCACGGCCGCAGACTATCCCGGCGCCGGGACCTTCCCCGGCGCGGACATCCGAAACGAGGAATCGTCATGCGCGTCCGACGCGTCACCGTGACTGCCTGTGTCTGCCTGCTCGTCGCCGCCGGCGGAACCACCGCCCAGGAGGGGGCCGCCCCGTCCCCGCTGCACGGCCTGGCGCTCACGCCTCCCATGGGATGGAACAGCTGGAACAAGTTCGGTTGCGACGTCAGCGACCAGCTCATCCGGGAAGTGGCGGACGCGATGGTCGCCAACGGCATGCGGGACGCCGGGTACGAGTACGTGGTGATCGACGACTGCTGGCAGGTCGACCGCGACGCGGCGGGGAACATCGTCGTCGATCCGGAACGGTTCCCTTCCGGGATGCAGGCGCTGGCCGACTACGTGCACGCCAGGGGACTGAAGTTCGGCGTCTACTCCGACGCCGGGACGGCAACGTGCCAGGGGCGGCCGGGCAGCCGCGGTTACGAGTATCAGGACGCTCGGCAGTACGCGGCGTGGGGCGTCGATTACCTCAAGTACGACTGGTGCAATACCGGCACCCAGGATGCGCCGGCATCCTACGGTCTGATGCGGCAGGCGCTCGAGCAGGCCGGACGGCCGATCGTGTTCAGCCTCTGCGAGTGGGGTCGGAACAAGCCGTGGCTCTGGGGTGAGGGCATCGGCCACCTGTGGCGCACCACGGGTGACATCCAGGACTGCTTCGACTGCCGACGCGACTGGGGCGGTTACGGCTGGACCCAGATCCTGGATCTGCAGGACGGCCTCGAGACGTATGCCGGACCCGGCCACTGGAACGACCCGGACATGCTGGAGGTGGGGAACGGCGGCATGACGGTCTCGGAGTATCGCGCGCACTTCAGCCTCTGGGCGATGCTCGCCGCGCCGCTGATGGCAGGGAACGACGTGCGCGCCATGGCGGGGGAGATCCGCGAGATCCTGCTCAATGCGGAGGTCATTGCCGTGGATCAGGATGCGCTCGGCCGGCAGGCCCGGCGCGTACGCGACGACGGCGACCTGGAGGTGTGGGCCCGCGAGCTGGCCGACGGCAGCCGCGCGGTGGCCCTGCTCAATCGCGGCAGTGCCCCGGCCTCGATCGCGGTCGCGTGGCCGGAGATCGGCTACCCCGCCCACGTCGAAGCCGGCGTGCGCGACCTGTGGCTGCACCGCGACCTGCCGCGCGCCACCGGCCGCTACTCGGCGACGGTGCCGCCGCACGACGTCGTGATGGTCCGGATCGCGCCGTAGCCATCCCAACCGGATCCCTCTGTCACCGCCGGGACGTGCGCGCGCCGACGAAGCGGATGCGGGCGGTGCCGTGACCGCGCCCCACGCCGGTCCGACGCGGCCCGGGCCTCCGATGTCGTCGCTCCCGGGAGTCGACCGTCGGATCCTCGCCGGTCACGGCGCGCTCGCGCTCGTGCAGGTCGGATTCGGGCTGTTCCCGGTGTTCGGCATGCTGGTGTTCGCTCCCGGCGGGCTCTCCCCGCTGGCCGTCGGGGCGTGGCGCATCGTCGCGGGATCGCTCGCGATCGGTGCGCTCGCGGCTCTGCGGCACGGACGGCGTGCCGTTCCCCGCCCGTCGCATCTTCCGCTGTTCTTTGCCTGCGCGATGCTGGGCGTCGCCGTGAACCAGGCACTGTACCTCGCGGGCCTGTCGCGCTCGACGCCGATGAACGCGGGCCTCGTGATGTCGCTGATCCCCGTGTTCACCTTCGCGATCGCGGCCGTCGTGCGACAGGAAGCGTTCAGCGCCGTTCGGGCCCTCGGGGTCGCCGTCGCGCTGGCGGGCACGCTCCCGCTGCTCTTCGAGCACGGGCTCGGCGACCTCGGCGCGTACGGACTCGGCAATCTCCTGATGGTGGCGAACGCGCTCTCGTACTCGACCTACCTGGTCCTCTCCAAGCGGCTGACCCGCGAGTACTCGGCGCTCGTGATCACCGCGTGGTCCTACCTGCTCAGTCTGATCGCCGTGCCGGCCTTCGCCTTCGGGCAGAAGCTGCTGCCCGACCCCGGGCTCGCCACCGCGTGGTGGTCGCTGGCGTACATCCTCGTGGTCCCGACCGTGATCGCGTACGTGCTGAACATGTTCGCGCTGGCGCGGGTGCGGGCTTCGACGGTCGCCGTCTATGTGTACTCGCAACCGATCATCGCGGGACTGGCCAGCTGGGTCGTCTTCGGTGAACGGCCCACCCACGCGATGCTCGTCGCCGCGGCCGCGCTCTTCCTGGGGATCTGGCTCGTGGGGCGGCGCCCTCCGCCCGTGCAGGTCGTCGCCTAGGGCTCGACCTCGCCCGGTCGGACTCGGCGGAACGGTCCGAACCCCGCCACATCCAGTGCCGCGACCCTCCCCATCCGATCGAGGTCGAAGCTCACGAAGTCGCGGCCGAGGTAGCGGTCGTCCCACGTGGCGCGGAACGTGTTCAGGTGCCAGTGATCGAGCGTGCCGACATACGAGGGCCCGACCGAGAGACGCAGCGTGCCGTCCCGCAGGTCCACCAGCGCGGCTCCGTAGACGGCGCTCTCGTAGCGCCCTGCAAGTTCGGCCAGCGGGTGCGTGGGTTCGGTCCCGTGCAGACGCTCCGTCTCGAGCCGTCGCTCGGCCGAGTCGGCCCGCTCCCGATCGCGCCGGGCTTCCTCCAGCAGTACGGCACTCCAGTCCCGGTCGGCGGGCGCGAGAAACTGGTCGACGACGTACCACGCCACCGCCTGGGGGACGCGGCTCTCCGCGAGGTTGGTCATCACGACGACCCCCAGCTCCTCCTCCGGCAGGAGCACGACGTGGGTGCGCATCCCGTCCAGGGAACCCGAGTGCCGCACCATCAGCCGGCCCCGATAGTCCTCGAGGAACCAGCCGAGGCCGTACGCCCGCAAGTGGGTGTCGGGAAAGACCCGCTCGTCGTCCAGCCCCGTGCGGATGGCGGTCTGCGCGGTGCGCATCTCACGGATCGCGCTGTCCGACAGGAGCCGCCGACCGCGGTAGTCGCCCTCGCCGAGCTGCAGGCGGAGCCACTGCGCCATATCGTGCACCGAGGAAACGATCGAGCCCGCGCCGCCGACGTTGTCGAAGTTGCGCCACGCGACGGGGGTCACGGCACCCTCGATCCGGCCGTGCGGTGTCGCGAGGTTGCCCACCGCCTCCAGGCCGCGCACGCTCGTCCGGGTGCGCCGCATTCCCAGCGGCTCGAAGATCCGGGTCCGCAGGAACTCGTCCCAGCTCGTGTCCGTGACCGCCTGCACGAGTTCGCCCGCCGCCAGGAACATGATGTTCTGGTATCCGTAGGCGGATCGGAAGCTGGACGCCGGCTCGAGCAGACGGACGCGACGCAGCACTTCGGCCCGGTCAAATGGGGACGCGTACCACAGCGCGTCACCGCGCGGCAGGCCGCTGCGGTGGGAGAGCAGGTCCCGCACCCGCATTTCGCGGCTCGCGTACGGATCGGACAGCTGGAAGCCCGGGAGAACGTCGGCCACGCGGTCGTCCCAATGGAGCCGGCCCTCGTCCACGAGCATCGCCAAGGCGGCGGCGGTGAATGCCTTGGTGGTGGATGCGATCGCGAAGAGCGTCTGGGCGTCCACGGGCTCGCGCCCGCCGACCTGCCGCATGCCGTAGCCCCGCTCGAGCACGACGGAATCGTCCTTGACCACGGCCACGGCGATGCCAGGCGCCTCCCAGTCCCGCAGGACCCGCTCGACGTAGGCGTCCAGTCCGGCGAGCGGCGGATCCTGCGCCGGGGCGGGATGCGGGACGAGCAGGAAGGCGATGGCCATCAGCGTGCCGACGGACGATCGGGACATGGCAGGGCTCCGTTCGAGGGCGAGGACGCACCCGCGGCCGAGGTGTGCCCGGTCAGGCGCGGCACCGGGCCGCGCCATGCTAGGGCCGGATGATCTCTCCAAGCGGTCGCGCCGTCAACGCCACCCGCCCACGCGTCACCCGGAAACGGAACGCTCCCGCCCGCCGGAGTGGCGGACGGGAGCGTCGTCCCCGGGGCGAGGCGGGGACGCTAGAACATCGGCTCGCCGAAGGAGCTGCTCGACGCGTCCTCTTCGCAGCTGCCAGGCTCCATGCGCCCGTTGTTGAACTCGTCGAGGAGCTCCTGGAGCTGATTGAACTCCTTCTGCAGGTCCTTGTCATCCACGTCGTAGGCGGACGGGCTGCCGTCGTACTCCTGGAGCAGATCCATCGCCCGCTGCACGTCGGCCGCCACCGCGCTCAGATTGGCGCCGTGCAGCCCGTTCAGCCATGCGGCCATGAACTGGCGCGCGAGCTTGATGTAGGCGTTCCCGCCCTTCGGGGGCTCACGCATCAGGAACAGCCACGTCAAGCCCGTGTCGTAGAACGGTGTGTCCGCCCCGCTCGGGAGCAGTGCCCACGTGTCGTCGTACGGGGCGGGCCCGTGCTCCGAGTGGTTCTTCCAGTAGCCCTGGCTGAGCGTGCAGTCCTGCCCGCACGGAACGTTGACCTCAACGGTCCAGGTGGCCTCCCCCGACACCTCGGTATCACTCGTCTTGTACGAGACCGTGTTCGTCTCCGAGTACATGCCGCACGCGTCGTAGGCCCCGAGGGTGAGGCTGTAGGTAAAGGCCTTCGGGAGCCCGTCGGCGAGGCACGCGGTCCCGAGCTCGCCGTAGCGGTCGTCCGTCACGACGGCGCAGGCGTCGAGCAGGTTCGCGGGGTCGCCGAAGGTGACCGCGGCCGCCCCGGTGAAGTCCGTCGTTCCAGTCTCGGTCGCGGCGCCGGCCGCATCGATGGAGACGTTCTGCAGCGTGACGGACGCGGTGTTGCTGCGCTCCGTGACATCCGGGAGATCGCCCGCGTAGGTGCACTCGAGCGTTCCGCCGGCGTCGATCGTGACCGGGAACTCGACCGGGCAAGTCACGGTCATCGCGATGTCCGGGGACACCATGTCAGCCACGCCAAGGAGCTTCGCGGCCATCGGTGCCGGGTTGTCGATCGTAATCACCCCGCTCAGCTTGGCGTCGCCGTCGGCGTAGCCGGCGGTATCGACGGTGACCGTGTACGCCACGTCCCACGGGAAGCCGGCCGGCAGAATCAGGTGCGTCGAATCCGACGTCTTCAGGACCTCCCAGCCGAAGGTCCGGGTGAACTCGGTCACGGCGGTCTTGGCTACGGTGAGGGCGTAGCAGTTCACCGTGACGGTGGCCGCGGCGGTCTGGCCGGTCTCGACGATCGTCACCACGTTCTCGTTCTCGCCGGCGTGATCGTCACACACGAATGGCATGTCGTAGGTCTGGGATCCGGAGTCCTCGAACGCCCAGCTCTGCCCCGAGCTGTCCTGGACGTTCACGGCACGGTTGCGCTCGCCGGTGAGCGTATCGGGCAGCGTGAACGGCGCCGTCGCGGAAGCCGGCTCGGCCCCCTCGTCGAGGTTCGTGATCGAGACCGAGGCAACGTTCTGGTACGTCGCGTTCGTCTGCGGCGCGAACGCGATCTCGTACGGGAAGCACACCGTGGCGCCCGCCTCTACCTGCTCGTCCGGCGTGATGGTGATGGCGGCGTCCGAGAGATCCTGGAAGTTCCCGTCGCCAGTGTGGTACTGGACCTTGTCGGTGATGGTGAGTCCCTCGGTGGGGTGCGCACCCGGGTTGGTCACGCACACCTCGCCGGCCACCGCCGAGACGTTGACGGAATCCCCCCGAGTGAGGGTCACGGTGAAGGTGACCGCCGCCTGATCCCCGGTGAAGAGATCGAGGCTCTCGACCGCCGCCGACTTCTCGATGGTCCAGGGAAACGTCTTCGTGAGCAGCCCCGCCGCCGTCTTCGTGGCGGTCACGGTGGTCGGTCCCTGGGCCGCGTCGAAGCTCAGCAGATCCTCGAGACTTCCGGTCGGCTCCGAACCGCACGCCGCCAGTACGAGGGCGGTTGCAGTCATGGTGACGAACGATGTGAAACGCATGGCGCATCTCCTGTCCAGATCCAACGCGATCAGTACCGCGAATATCCACACACGCCTCGCCGGACGTCCGACGAGAAAGAGCAGACAACATACCACTCTAAGCCGTTGATGGCGATTGTTTTACACATGCTGAGGCACACTGCCACCATTTGTCGCCGAAGACCAACGGGCGATCCGCCCAACCCGCGCCCAATCCTCCCGATTCTCGCTGCGAATCGACGTACGCGCCCTTCAGTTGTAGATCGCGCGCGACGGGGCTACGACACGCCGCGCGCCCCGTTCCGGTAGCGGCCGAACCAACCGAGCACATAACCGACTTTCGCGATCAGATTACTTGGCCGGTCTGCGATGCCGTGGCCGGCGTCCGGGACCCTCACCATGGCCGCATCGATCCCGCGGATCTTGAGCGCCGCATAATACTGCTCGGTCTCCGCCATCGGCGTGCGGTAGTCCACTTCGCCGGTGATCAACATCGTGGGGGTCGTCACGTTCCCCACCAGGGAGATCGGCGACCGCGCCATGTAGTGCGCCTCGTGCTCCCAGGGCGGACCCGGGAACCAGTACTTGTAGAAGAAGGCCGGCCCGTCGGAGTAGAGCACGAAGCTGTACCAGTTGATCACGGGCTTCTGCACGACCGCCGCCCGGAAGCGGTCCGTCTTGCCGACGATCCAGGCGCTGAGCACACCGCCCCCGCTCCCCCCCGTCACGAAGAGGTTCCGCGCGTCCACGAATCCGCGGGCGAGGAGTGCGTCGACGCCCGACATGAGGTCGTCGTAGTCCTGTCCCGGATAGTTGTGGTGGATGAGGTTGCCGAACTCCCCGCCGTAGCTCGTGCTCCCCCGCGGGTTGGCGTAGAGCACGACGTACCCCGCCGCCGCGTACAACTGGAGTTCCGCCGCGAAGCGGTCGCCGTAGTTCGCGAAGGGACCGCCGTGGATCTCGAGCACGAGCGGGTACTTCCGGTGCGGATCGAAGTCCGGGGGCGTCACCACCCAGCCCTGAATGCGCCGCCCGTCGAACGACGATTCCCACCACAGCTCCTCCACCGCCCCGAGCGTCGTGTGTCCGAGGAGGTCCTCATTGAGGGCCGTGAGCACGCGGGGCTCCCGACCCCGGCTCCCCACGGCGACGTCGGCCGGACGGTGCACGGTCCCCGCCGTGAACGCGAACGCCCCCGAGCGGGCCACCGAAAACTGCCCTCCGCCGTAGGGGCGGCCCAGCGAGAGCCCGCCGACGTGCTCCGCAAGCCGCTCGACGGTGCCGTCGAGCGTCACGTAGGCGAGTCGGGTGTTTCCCTGGTCGTCGAACTGGAAGTAGATCCCCCTGCCGTCGGCGCTCCACACCGGACGCTCGACGTCGCGATCGAGGTCGGCGGCGATCACGCGCGATCCGGAGCCGTCCCGGTTCATGACATACAGCTGCGAGACCTGGTAGCCCTGATAGCGGTCATCGAACCCGGTGTACGCCACCATCCGGCCATTCGGGGAGACCGCCGGGTCGCCGTCGGGGCCGCGCCGGTCGGTGAGCGCGCGGATCGCGCCGTCGGCCACCGAGACCTCGTAGATCTCGCTGTCGCGCGGCTCCATCTCGCTGTTCGGATGCCGGTTGGCGGAGACGACGAGCGCGGCGCCGTCCGGTGTCCACCGGATCGGACCGTCGTGGTCGAACGGCCCGGACGTGACGGCCCGAGGCGTGCCGCCGTCGGCCGGCAGGACGAAGAGCTGGCGGTGTCCTCGCTCGAGGTATCCTCGCCCGTCGGCCCGGTAGTTCAGCGCATCGACGACCCTGATGGGAGGCCCCCAGTCGGCGCCGTCCGGGGCCCGCGGCATCTCGGCACGCACCCCCTCGGCGTCCTCCGGCACCAGCATCGCAAAGGCGATCCAGCGCCCATCCGGCGACCAGGACAGCTCGGACGGCGATTCGGTGACGTCGGTGAGCGGTGCCTCCTGCCCGGTGTCCATCCAGCGGACGAAGACCTGCGCCTGGCCGTTCTGCGACCGCACGTACGCCAGGCGCTGTCCGTCGGGCGACCAGCGCGGCTGCGACACCGTCCCGTTCCCGCTCACGAGCGCGCGATGGTCGGTGCCGTCCGCGCGCACGATCCACAGACTCGCCGTGGGACGGTCGGTCATGATGTCGAAGCCGGAGCGCACGTACACCACCCGACTGCCGTCCGGGGCGATCTGCGGGTCGATCGCGCGCTCGAGCGCGAAGACGTCCTCAGGTCGGAAACGTCTGTCCGCCTGGGCGCGGACCGCTCCGGCGCCACTCACCGACAGCAACACGACGAACATGAGGACAGTCCGCATCATCGAGGCTTCTCCTGGTATGGGGGGCGGGCCGCGCGTGACCGGGTCGGCGGCCGTCCGCCGCGACATCGAAGGCACGCGTGCTGCGCCCGGGGGCGGCCAGCTACGGCAGGGCCTCCGGCGACAGGCGGAAGCTGATCGCCTGGGCCGTGTCGACACACCGCACGTGGGGATCCGACGTCCCGGCATACACCAGCGGCGCATATCCCAGGGCGCTGCCCTCCAGCTCGAGGAGCGCCTCGTCACAGGCGCTCAGCGACCTCGTGAGGACGTAACTGCCGTTGGCGTTCGCCACCGCGCTCGCGAGCGGCGTTCGGGTCCCCACCGTCGTGTCGACCACGTAGAGCGTCACGCCGCCGAATCGCAGCGGATGCCCCGTCGTGGCCGACGCGAGTACGCCACTCACGCGAAGCCGAAGCTCCCCCGGGGCGGCGCCGGATTCACAGGCGGCGAGCGTCGCGAGCGACGCCCCGACGAGAGCGAGCGTTCCGGCCGCCCGGCGGCCGGATCTCACGATACCGTGCACTACCGGACTCCGCTCTCCATGGGCTCGGCGGGCAGCTCCTCGAGACCGTCCGGCGACTCCGGCGGCCACTCGAAATTCGTCAACTCGTCCGTCACCTCGAAATCGAACGACGGGTATTCGTACAGTGACAGGCGCGGTTCCGTCTGCCCCATCGAGTAGCCGTAGAGGCCCTCGCACTCGGCCGGATCCTCTCCCATCTCGGCCAGCTGTCGGAGGTACTCCCCGACGGACTTGGACTCGATCACGACGACCTTCCCCATCCGGTCGATGATCGGGCTGTGCGCCCGCGTGCGGTCGTGATCGAACTCCAGGATCCGCCGTCCGTAGCGCGTGATCCCGACGACCCGAAACGTCAGGCTCTTTCCCACCGCCGGCAAGTTCAGGACGCTGCGGTCCGTGGCCAGAAACGGGATGCACGCGCGGCCGCGCAGCGTGCTCACCTGGCGGATCATGGTCTGCGCCTGGTCGGACAGCTCGCGCATCGCGTCGAAGTAGCGCTCCGGGATGCGCCCGATGCACTTCTCCTCCAGCTCCTCCTGCACCACCCGCGCCACGGGGGCGTAGTTGAAGCTGTTCTCGCGGTAGCCCTTGAGCACGAACGTGTAGTAGGGCAGCACACCGATCTCGTTGAGCACCTCGCGCAGCTTCGCCGTGTGGCCGCGGCGGGAGGCGGCCGCCGTGAAGACGAGCTGGTTGCTGACGACCCAGCCGGCCGCGAGAAGCCGCGCGACGGCGTCCCGCGCCTCGGGCGTCACCTCCATGGGCGACTGGAAGTGCGTCTGGATCACGAACTGCCGCACGCCGTGGGCCGCGGCCGCCTCGCGGAACCGCGCGAGCACCGCGACCAGCTCGGGCGTGATGCGCTGCGGGAGGTACGCCGGCAGACGCGTTCCCAGCCGCACCCGCTGGATCTCGGCGTACTTGCGGTCGCGCCCCCGATTCCCCTCCCGCTTGGCCCGTGCCATCGCGAGCACGGCATCGAGAATGCGCTGCAGCGCCGAGTCGCTGCTCATGAGCGCGTCGCCGCCGGTGATCAGGATGTCGCGGAGCTGCGAATCATCCTCGAAGTACCGCATCAGCTCCCCGAGTTTCTGCGGCCAGGTGGGTCGCGACTCGAGCTCGTCGAGATCGAAGTTGAGGGAGCCGCGCTGGAAGTCGAACATTCGCTGGCACGATGCGCAAAGTCCGCCACAGGCGCGGCCGGTCGTATCGGGGATCAGAATCGCCACGTCCGGATAGCGGCGATGGACGTTGTCGTAGGGCGGGAGCATCCAGCCGGCGGCGTTGGGCCGGCCGGGCTCGACGAGGTCCTCCTTCTCCCACGCCCGGATGTGGCCGAACTCCTCGACGAGCTGCTGACTGTAGACCACGTAGTGGCGGATCGCGAGGTCGGCGCCGATGGCGAAGTACGGCACCCGGACGTGCAACAGCGACAGGTAGTACGGATTCACGAAGAACGGGATACCGACGTCGCGCGCGCGGTGCAGCACGCGCATCGCGTCAGGGTCCAGCGAGTTGCCGAGCATCTCGTTGAGCAGCTCGGGCGACCGCACCGCGAACCGCAGGTGAAACTGCGGGTCGGACCACCACTCGAGCGCCCGCGCGAGCTTGTCACTGCGGGACATCCCCGCCTCGAACGCGAACCGCTGGCTGCGCACCTCCCCACGATCCATCCGGTCGATGATGAGATGCAGGATCCGCTCCCGGTTCTCCTCCCGCAGCGCGACGATGCGCGGGTCGAGCCCGGAGGGATAGCGGTCCATCCAGGACTCGACCTCCTCCCGGGTCGGCGCGCGGCGCACCGACCGGCCGGTGAACTGCCGGAACAGGTGCAGCATGTCGTCGAAGAAGTCCGGCTTCGCGCCGCCGGTGCCCTGGTTCACGGCCAGCCACAGCTGCCGGACCGGCGTGCTGACCGCCACCTCGCCACGGAGGTTCAGATCGACGAACTCGCGGCCGCCGTGGTCGACGTAATCCAGCAGCCGGATCGCCGCGTAGTCACTCCAGGAGAGCGCCTCGAAGGCCGCGCGCCCCGACGACCGCCCCTCGTAGTACGCGAGGGCCTGGGGGCGCTGTCGCAACTCGTCGAGCACCCACTCCCGGATCCCGATCCTGGCCTCGATCTCGTTCTTCGAGTTGCGGAGGATCTCCTCGAGCTTGGGATTCTCCTTGAGCAGCTGCCGCAGGAGGCGATGTGCCTTCACGGTGATCGCGATGCGGTCGAGCTCGTCGATCGGATTCATGGCGGGCCTCCGGCTCGGTGACACGCAGTCCACGAGGCGCGGGGATCGGACGGCGACGCGGTGCCGAACCCCGAATGGCGGGATCGGAAACCACGAGCGGCGCCCGCACCCTTCCCGGGGCAAGCGCCGCCGTCGACCGTCGCACCAATGCCGGCAGCGACGACCCCGCCGCGTCAGGTCGGGCGCGTCCCTGTCCGTCCCCTCTGTCGAAACCTAGGCCGGCAACCGTGCGCTGGCCAGAGCCCAAGCGGCACCGGCGGCACCCACGGTCAGGCGGACGCGGCGGCGCGCACCAGTGGCTGCAGCGTCGTGCCGAGGTAGGCGTTGGGGTCGTGGTACAGCGCCCCCTTCGGGAGCCAGTCCCAGAACGGGCCGAGATCGCGCTGCACCCGCTGCTTGAAGAACGCGGGGAGCGCGGTGCTCTCGCCTTCGAAGTACGCCCGGAACTGCAGGTCGCTCTCGAGCAGATCCCGGACGGCCGTGTAGTACTTGATGCGTCCGAACCCTTCCGAGGACACCGCACGCAACACGTTCATCCACCGGGGAATCCTCGCGGACACCGCCCGGAACCGCCGGTAGATGGCGGGCCAGGAGAACGTGTGACGGGACAGATCGATCACGTGGTCGTAGAACTCCGGCCACGTGTAGTGGGCCGGCCGCACGTTCATCGCGTGGTTGTTGTTGAGGAAGTGGAACGGGAACGGCAGGACCCGTCCGGTGCGCTGATACTCGAGGTTCAGCGGTGCCGCTCGGCCGAAGGCCGAAAGCAACGAGTAGCCGGGGAAGGCGCCCGGGGTCATGTCGAGGAACCGCTTGGTGAGCTCGAAGGGCTCGGCGCCGACGTCCGAATCCATCCCGAGGACGAAGTTGGTCTGGAGGTACGGGATATACTGCTGGACGGTCCGCAGGTGTGCGGACACATGCTCGACCTTCCGCAGCCCTTCGGCCTTCCCGGTGCGCGACTTGTTGCCCAGGTCGAACCAGGACTCGATCCCCGGGAGCATGGCCTTGAAGCCGTTGCGCTGCATCCGTCGCAGATGCGGCTCGGACAGGAGCGAGAGACTGCTCTCGGCGATGAAGTCGATGCTGTCCGGCGGCACGGCCTCCTCGATCGCGCTCATGTAGTCGTCGAACCGGATGCCGAAATTCGGGTCGTGCCACGCCACGTGCGGACGCCGGAACTTGGTGCGCAGGAAGCGCAAATCGCTCTTCAGCACGTCGAAGTCGAGCGGCTGATACGGGACCGTGGAATCGATGCAGAAGCTGCAGGTGTACGGGCAGCCGAGGCTGCCGAGCATCGGCACGATCTTGATGAGCGGCGCCTTCTCGAGCGTCCGCGCGGCGAACTTCCAGCGCTCGCGCACGCCGGGCAGCGCCACCGGCTGGCTCGCCGCCTCGAGATGCACGCCGTACGGCCGCTGCGGCGAGGGATCCCGCAGGAGATCGTGGATCAGCGCCTTGTCGGTGAAGCCCAGGACGTAGTCGAAGTAGCGCCGCGCGTCCTCGGGGTAGCAGCGGGCGTGGGGCCCACCGAGCACGGTCACCGCCCCGCGGGAGCGGAGCAGTGCGCTCAACGCGTAGGACAGCTGGGCGGCCTGCGTGAACGCCCCGATGAACACGACGTCGACGCCGCGCGGCAATTCGGCGAGCAGGTCCTCGAAGCCGGTGTAGCAGACGAACGTGACCTCGTGGCCCTGCTCCTCGCACCACACACCGAGGACCTGGGGCATGATGCTCGCCAGATTGGCGTTCATCACGCGGCCATACAGCGTGGACGTCGGGCCTTTGCTGACGAGGTCCACAATACCGATGCGCAACCGTCGCACGGAAACTCCTGGATGAAAGTGCAGGCGTCGTTGACCGTGCCGCCGACCGCCGTGAGCGGCCGCCCGGACTTCCCCCCACAGCCCCTGCTTCGTGCGGCGTCGGGTGGTATCGAGCACGCCGTTGCGCTGCCCTGCTCGATCCCTTGAAACGCAGGCGGGGACCTGTGCGCATGCCAAGTCCCCGTTTCCGTGGCTGGATCTGCTTGCGCACCCCACCCGGGTGCGTCAAACACGTGGCAACAATGTAATCCCGAGGGGCCCCCACGCGCCAGTCGCGGCTCGCCAAGGGTGCGCCCGCGGGACGTGGCCCGGGCAGCGACACACGTTATCATTAGGGCAGACCCGCAGGCGGCCGCAGGCATCGCCGCCGACCCCGACGAGGAGCGAGAGATTCGACACCGACCTTCCCCGGCCGACCACGGCGCGAGGCGACCATGACGTCGCCGACGACTCCCCCGACGGCGGTAGACTGGAACGCGGTGATGGCCCCGTATCGGCGGCCACACCTGCGGCGCAGCATCGTGCAGATCCTGGACACCGCCCTTCCCTTCGCCGCCCTCTGGCTCGCGATGCTGTGGAGCGTGGACGTGGGCTACTGGCTCACGCTGCTGCTCGCGGTACCGACGTCCCTGCTGCTCGTGCGGCTGTTCATTCTCCAGCACGACTGCAGCCACGGATCGTTCTTCCGCTCACGCGCCGCGAACGCCACCCTCGGGAGCATCATCGGGGTGCTCACGCTCGTGCCGTTCGCCTACTGGCGCCGCACGCACGCCCTCCACCACGCCTCGTCGGGCAATCTGGACGTGCGGGGTTTCGGCGATATCGACACCCTCACCGTGCGGGAGTATCTCAGTCGCTCGCGGCTCCAGCGGGCGCTGTACCGGCTGTACCGCCACCCGCTGGTGCTGCTGCTCGTCGGCCCGACGTTTCAGTTCGTGGTGAAGCACCGGTATCCGCTGGACATGCCGCGCTCGTGGAAGCGCGAGTGGGCGAGCGTGCACTGGACCAACCTCGGCATCGCGGGGGTCATCGGGCTCATGTGGCTCGCCGTGGGGATCGAGCGGTTCCTGCTGGTGCAGGTTCCGCTGACGCTCCTCTCGGGATCGATCGGGGTGTTCCTGTTCTACGTGCAGCACCAGTACGAGGACACGTACTGGCGGTACAAGGAGGCGTGGAACTACTACGCGGCGGGGCTGGAGGGCGCCTCGCTCTTCGTGCTTCCCAAGGTGCTGCAGTGGTTCACGGGGAACATCGGGCTGCACCACATCCACCACGTGAGCCCGAAGATCCCGAACTACCACCTGCAGCGGTGCTACGACGAGAACCCCGCGTTGCACCAGGTCACGCGCCTCACCGTCGGGACCAGCATCAGGACGCTGTGGCTGACGCTGTGGGACGAGGGGGAGCGGCGGCTCGTGCGGTTCCGCGACCTGCGCGCGATCCGGCAGCGGCTGGCCGCCGAGGGCGGTGGAGGACCGATCGCACCCACCAAGCCGGACGCCGTCCCGAAGTCGTGGCAGTAGCCGCGGGTGGGTACCGACGCGACTCGGGCGCCCGGTAGCGAGCAGAACTGAAGACGCCTGGGGGCCGCGCGCCCCTCGCGGCCACCCTCCCAGAGCTCCCGTCCGGCGGG
>Ga0209536_100006092_pt1 | contig 18539 bp, 18 predicted proteins | sample DeeMarSeWOR28_12_FD_187461 | JGI IMG/M metagenome (GOLD analysis project Ga0209536, IMG submission 187461) | Marine sediment microbial communities from White Oak River estuary, North Carolina - WOR-2-8_12 (SPAdes) (version 2) | ecosystem: Environmental > Aquatic > Marine > Intertidal zone >... | reverse complement strand
TCTGTAATAGACGGCGGGACTGGCGACAGTAACGTCGAAGTCTAGGAACGAGGACTCTCGTAGAAGACGAGGTAAATAGGACGCGGGTGTAAGCACCGAGGTTCGCCGAGGTGTTCAGCTCAGCGTTACTAATGTCCGAGGCGTGCAGATCCAAAGTGTGCTTCGCACAGTACCTAGGGTTGTCTGGGAGTTCATTGTAGTAGCGAAGTAGTATCTCCATCCTCTAGTCTTACCTAATTGCCTTTTCTTTTTCTTAAGATTCCATGTAAAGACTCATATGCCGGATGAACAAGACTCTCAGTCCGATGCAAGGTGGTGGAGGAAGATATGAAGACGACAGCCTATGACGAACTCTCTGAGTTGGTGAAGGACATATATCTCTACCAATCAGCTTGGACCATAGTAACTTGGGATTCGTACACTGGACTTCCACCAGGAGGACAGACTCAGAGGGCCGAGCTGCAGGGATACCTTGGGAAGGTTCATCATCGAATGGCCTCAAACCCAAGGATTGGTGAGTTGCTTGCTGAGATTGAAAGGGGTTCTGAATCTTTTAACGATATTCAGATCAGGAACATACTACTTCACAAGAGATATCATGCTATGGCAACTGCTGTACCTGAAGAGACCTTCACTAGACTTGTGAAACAGGGAAGCACAACTCGAGTCAAGCGTGAGGAGGCCATATCAAAACAGGATTGGAGTATCTACGAGCCCGAACTCTCAAAGATGTTTGAATACAGTCTTGACTATGCTGGTCACCTCGAGGAAGTGACTGGTGTGTCTGACCCGTATGACATCCACTTTGATCTGCACGAACGAGGGATGCGAGCTGAGTACATCAAGAAAGTGTTCGCCGAGCTGACCAAGCATGTCGTGCCTATGATCAAGAAGTATGCCCCAATTTGTGAGGATGTCCGCACCGACTTCCTTGGCAGACTAGTCCCCATAGAGGACCAGCGAAGGATAGTTGAGGAGGTTGCCAATCTCGTGGGATACGACACCAAATCTGATGGTGCAATAGGCAGGATTGGTGAGACTATGCACCCCGTGTCGATGGGGAGATATGCTGACACAAGAGTCGCTATTCGTTTCGTGGAGGACAACTTTTTGTTCAGTTACAAGGCTACATTACACGAGTGTGGCCATGCTCTCTACAGCGTCAACCTCAACAGAGAGTGGATGTACCAGCCTGTTGGGATGCCAGCAGGTTTTGGTGTCAACGAGTCACAGGCCAAGTTCCTCGAATATGTCATTGGACAGTCTCCAGAGTTCCTTAACTTTTTCCTCCCAAAGATAAACTCGTTCACGAACAACCTCTTTGCTGATGTCACGCCTCAGGAATTATCAAGAGCTGCGAACATCGTGAAACCAGGACCAATCAGGATGGCCTCTGATGAACTATCATTCACACTGCACATCATCATTCGGTTTGAGATAGAACATGATCTCTTCGCTGGTAAGATTGAGATCTCAGACATCCCCACTGTATGGAACGAGCTCTATGAGAAATACCTCGGAGTGGAGGTCGCTAATCATGCAGAAGGTGCACTTCAAGATGTTCAATGGAGTGTAGGAGAGTTCGGTCATTTCCCATGCCACACCCTTGGGAACCTGTTGATGGCACAACTGGTTGAGAAGATGGCGAATGACTTACCAGAGTGGCAGAAGCAGATGACAGAGGGTGATGTTACCAGTACTATTCTTTGGATGAAAGAGAATATCCACAAGAAAGGGAGTCTCTATGATGCTCCCGATCTGATTGAGCATGTCACAGGGAAGAAGATATCGGCAAGACCTTTCCTGAACTATCTCACTACCAAGTACAAAATCCTTTTCCAGAGCTGACAGATATCTGAGATTGAGATCTATGATCCTGAATCTTTTCTAGTCTACATTCTTTGTTGTATGTTCATGAGCTCCGGCGAGGTATTCAGCTCACCGCTACTAATGTCCGAGGCGTGCAGATCCAAAGTGTGCTTCGCACAGTACCTAGAGTTGTCTAGGAGTTTGTTGGTGCACCTCCATCCTTTGTTAGTTATTTTTCATTATCATCCTAACATCAAGTGTATTTTTTTACAGATTTTTGAAAAACATCAGTCTTTAATAGTAGTTCATCATTAGAGTGATTTCTAAGTGGTGATTTGTGTGGTTTATTGTCAACATTGTGGACAACAGAATAATGATAACGCCGAGTTTTGTGCCCAGTGTGGTGCAGCATTACAGGCTGGAGTAGAAACACCAGAAGTCAGAAGACCTGCGAAACGTGGAGAACCAAAGGATGATGAATGCTTTGGGCTTCCAAATGGTGACGCCATCTGTGGAGTAATCTTTGGTGGAATAATCATCATAGTTGGACTGTCCTGGATACTTGGATGGGACTTCTCAACACTGTGGGATCAAGTGATTGGTCCTTATCTGATCATAATCTTTGGTTCACTGATCATCCTGGGTGCTATCTACAGCTCAACCCGCAAGAAACGTCGATATCAATAATCAAAGAAATTTCGATACTACCTATATGAGGTAAGCGCTCAATATGTGAGCGAATAAATAGAGGATTGTACAATCACAATAGTCCTCATTATTCAGTGCACAGGATGACTACACGTTTCATCATGGCATCTCTTACATATCCGATTATGCTCATCCTTTGACATTGCGATTCTAGTAATAATCCAGAGTAGGACAACACAAAGGATGTAGATATCAACACTAAGATTTCCTGTGATTCGATTTGCCCCCACAAAAACAAGGAACGCACCCACGACAAAAAAGACATTCAGTACAAAGCGAAAGAGGCCGCTACTGATAGATAATGTTCTGTAGATTTGGTGCTGAACAAGTCCCAAGAACACTCCTGAAAAGCCAACCCAGAACACGACCAGTTCATCGAGGAAGGTTAACCCAAGGAAGAAATACATAATACTGCCAAGAATCGAGATAACCGCCCCAGTCGTCAGACCGGTGCAACCAGCACAAAACACATTGTTATCAATTCGAAGAACATGGTCTGAGAACTCATCGCATGAATAGTGATGTCCTCTTAGAGCGGGTCTTTTCGGGAGGTCTTCGAGTTCTTGTGAGTCTTCCTCCTCATTCATTGATTTGCGAGAAACCGGCCGAGAGAAGCTAGAAGGACGGACTCCTGCAATCGCACCAAGTAAGCAAACAATAATGAAAATTGAACCAACAAACTGTGGTTGAGAAACCAGACCGAGTGGATTAGTCATTGTACGAATCACAATCAGTGGTATCAAGCCCAATCCTATGAGGGACAGGAACTGTAACCACCGTGATAATGATCTGAATGAAGACAATACTAGAACATTCCCCTCAAAGCTGAAACCACTCCTTGGCGAGTCATGTATCTGTATGTCCGTCTCTTTGTCTTGTTGCTTGAAAAAACACCTGATATTCTTCTATTCCATGAACCATAGAAACTTCTGTAGCACCAGTAAAGTTCCTCTTGAATCTCAGGGAGTGACAAGTGCTCTGTGGGCATTATTGCATGTATCATGTCGTATTCAGCCCAGTTCTTATTTTCAATCCAACCATTTGCATTCGCTTCGTTGTAGAGACTAGTTCCTGGGAATGGTGTCAAAATCATGTAAATAGCGATATCAGGATTAAGATCGTTGATGTATGCTCTCAAGCCACGAATTGTTTCATGAGAATCACTTCGTGCTCCAATGATCAGCGTGGCCTGTGCGAATATGTCATTCTGTTGCAGGACTTTTATGGCATCTCTAGATACTGTCGGGGTAATCTTCTTGTTAAACGATGCCAAGATTTCGGGACTATGACTTTCCACTCCAGCAAGAACCCACGTCAATCCAGCCTTGCGCATCTTTGGTAGATTCTCTTTGTGCCTGACAACATCATCACATCGTGCTTGCATGAACCACATGATGTCTTCGGCAATCCCTCTGCTGAGGATCTCATCACACGTTTCGTTAGTTCTTTTTCCTAGTCCAAAATTGTCATCGGTGAGCCAGAAGAACCTTATACCAAATTTGTCATAACCATACTCAATCTCATCAGCAATTCGTTTTGGTGATTTTGAACGCCATTTTCCTCCCCAGAATTTACATTGAGAGCAGAAGTTACAATCATGAGGACATCCTCTTGAAGCCTCAATAAGTGCATATGGCGTGTTATGACCAGCCATCATCGCGAAATGATAGTCTTTCATATACTCTTCGACCAAGTCATAGGCTGGAAATGGCAACACATCCAAATTATCAAAGAGCGGACGGTCTGGGTTTGCGACAATCTTGCCATCGTGTTTGAAAGTAATTCCCTTGACCTGAGAAAGGGACATTTTTCCCTGGAGTGCCCGAACGACTTCAAGGAGCGTCTGTTCTCCTTCTCCACGAACAACGATATCTAGTTCAGGATATGATTCCAGGCTCTCATGAGCCAATGTAGTATAGTGCTGACCTCCAACAATTGTTGTGATGGCTGGATCAATCTCCTTCGCCATGCCTATTGTCCGGAGACCCCTATATGCGTTGCAGGTGGCCAAAGAACTCGGTGCGACGATATTTGGTTGATATTGTTCAATACGTTCTTTCAACCCCTGCCAACTGATTCTCTCAGCTTGACAATCTACTATTTCAATCTCAAGCGAGTCGTCATGTTCTCGCAGATATGCGGCTAAACTGAGTATCCCCAGTGGTGGAGGAAGATACTCGCCCATTACAAACCATAGTTTCTTCGGAGGCTCTACAAACATTATTCTCATAGTGTACCTCTCACAATAGGAACTGCCTGATACTTACCAAGATAAAATTCCTTTCAGAGCTCAAGATATACCTAAATTCCATCCTCTGTCGTTTCCTCTGTGTCTAATCCATCCATAGACACAGTTTTTTCCAACCTCTTCGTATAATTTGTTTGACTAAATCAGAACTGAGTTTCCCACAATGATTCGGAGCGTTCTGTTGTTTCGGAACTTAGTAGATAACATACCAAAGAACGTTGGACTCTATTCTGTAGGAGTCATGATGCTTCTCTTGTTCGGTCTGACTTTCGATTACTTCCAAATCTTGCTCGGACTCCTCGCCTTTCTGATATCCTATTCCTCAGTATATGTGCTGAATGACCTATTCGATGTCGAAGAAGACAAATGGGATGAAAGAAAGATCTCGAGGAAACCATTGGCTCTGGGAGTTGCAAAAAGAAAAGACGCTATTGCAATCTTTAGTTCATTTCTGTTGTTAGGACTTCTTTTCTCTCTCATCCTCGGTTTACTCTTCTTCTGCGTTGTATTGTTGCTGGTTCTCATGAATCTCATCTACTCAGTCTCGTCAGCACGCATCAGGAAACAGGGTGTCGAAGATGTACGCCTTAGAAGTTTCAAGCACACGAATCTAGGACTGACCTTAGTCACCCTCATGCAAATTCTGAAAATCTTCCTGCCCTGGACATTCATTGAGCAGGTGTTTCAGTTCCCAGTCCTGTTTGCCATTGGGTTTTCACTAGTCTATGCGATACTCTTCAAAGGCTACAAAGAATATCTGACAATCGGACAATCTGTCATGCAAGCACCATTCTTCTTTGGTTTTGCATGTGCCTTCTTCATCTCATCAATGAGCCTCTATCCTGAACCAGTAATTCAGACAGCACTTGTGTTGTACATACTTACAGGCATCGTGTATTTCCGGAACTCACACCTTACTGACAGGAGAGTCCTGCTACAGAGTCCGGTCTACATTCTTCTAGGAATCATCATTCTCTTCATCATGATCTCACACGTCTAGTCCAAATGCAATCTATCCGCTCTGTTTTCACGAGCAATTTAAGACAGAGCTGTGGACTTGTCAAACTATGACCAAGATAGAAATCGATTCGGGAGGATCACCATTTCCGAAGCCCATTGCACTCTTGGGGTCTGTTGTTAAAGGGAAACCCAACTTCTTCACAGTCGCGTGGTTCAATCGAATGAGTAGGACTCCAAACATCTGGGGGGCAGCCGTAGGAAAGACCAAACACACTCTTCATGGGATCAAGAAGAATAAGGTCTTCAGCTTCAACTTTCCGGGTGCTGACCTTGTTGTAAAGACAGACTACTGTGGCATTCGGTCTGGAAAAGATGTGGACAAATCGGAACTGTTTGATGTCTTCTACGGAAAACTAGGGAAGGCTCCCATGATTCAAGAGTGCCCGGTCACAGTAGAGTGCACGTTACACAAACTAATCGACATGTCTACGCACTACCTCGTTCTCGGAGAGGTGAAACACATCTACTCTGAAGAGCGTTTCATGACCGATGGAGTTCTGGACCAGAAGAAGTTGAATCTCTTACTCTTCACAAACCCCGCTCGTCAGTACTGGACACTTGGTGATGTAGTAGCGAACGCATACTCGATAGGGAAGACGCTCTAGAAATATCGCCTACATCTTTACGAATGTTTAACTGATTTCTAGAGTAAAGGACATGTCATGTCCGAGAAGAGTGAACAGAAGGTCGAGAATTCCAGTCGAAAAATCATCCGACAGGTTGCGCAATGGATTGTCGTATCGGTTGCATTATTTGTCTTCATCACTGTGCTGTATCTTTCGCTAGGAGCATCCATGGGCCATAGTTTTCAAATCCCTTCTTTTGAGAGTCTACAGACTCCAGCAATCCTCACTGGAATTGTACTACTCTTAGTTGGATTTGTCTATGCCTTATACTCTTCAGGAGCTTCTAAGGATGGGGCATGGACCATAATGACCGGTCCTTATGTCAGATGATTACTCTCTCCTGAACTCGAGAAGTTCTAGAGTGTTTCCTGCAGGGTCCTTCATAGCCATGAATCTACCTGCCACAAATGGCTGTGGTCCATCGTGAATGAAGCTCACTCCTTTGGCTCTGAACTCTTCTGAGGTCTTCTCAATGTTGTCTGTGGCCACACAGAGTACAACCTGTGAACCGCCTGGGTATACTGCTTTTGATGGGTTGTCAACCTTCTCTAGTATAACAGTCGGTCCCTCACTCTTCAACTGGATTATACATCCATCTTCATACGTGTTCTCAACCTCAAAGCCTAGTGTATCACAATAGAATTCCCTTGCCTTGTCGACATCATCCACATAGATCCCAATCACTGCAAAACTCTTCATACTATCTCCTCGGTTCCTACTTGATTGGTTCATTGTTCAATAAGTATTACCTACTGCGCACACTAATAGTCCCGCTGCACCAGAAAGTTTGACATCTCGATGAGGAAGTTCTTGTATTTTGGATTCAGAGCTGGTTCAGCCTTGTCTAGAGCAGCCTGGCCCGTTGTCAAAAGGTGTTCCATAAGCTCTTGACATGCTTTCAGTGCTCCCGTGTCCTGAAAGATGGCCCTGACTCTATCCACCTCTTCATCGCTCATTCCTTCCTTGCCAAGAAGAGCATCAAACTCCTTCCTCTGGTCTGGAGTTGCTTTCTTGTAGGTTTCAAAGACGAGCATCGTCTTCTTTCCTTCTCGGATGTCTCCTGATGTCGACTTTCCTGTCTTCTCCTCATCACCAAATGAACCCAGAATATCATCCTGGATCTGGAATGCCTGTCCGACCTTGATGCCGAACTCCTCGAGTGCATATAGTTGCGACTCAGTGGCTCTCGCCATCGCGGCTCCCATCATCAGAGATCTGTCGAACAAGACTGCAGTCTTCATCCGGACCATCTGGAGGTACATCTCAGAGGTGGCCTTCTCGTCTGTGATCATGTTCATCTCCAGTAGGACACCATCCACAAGACGTGAGTATGCAAACTGATAGTAGTGCTGACACTGCATCCCAATGTCTGGGTTTAAATTAGATGCAGTTATTGCCTCTGCACCGAGGTTGATGAGAGAGTCACCTCCAAGAATCGCCATTGTCATTCCATGATCAAACGCAATATCCTTACTCTCCCCCTTTTCTGAAGCCATGTCGCGATAGGTTGCGTGAAATGTCTTCCCTCCCCTTCTGGTCTCGTCATGATCTATAAGGTCATCATGCAGAAGGGACCCGTTATGCAGTATCTCAACAGAACATGAGGCTCGATATAGGTGGTCGATATCAACATCCTCCTTGATTGCCTTGTATCCAACCACGACTAAAACAGGTCGTAGCCTCTTACCTCCTCGAGTCATGTATTCCTTGATATTCTCATAGTACTGCTTGTGCCAGTCACTGAGTTTACCTGCAGTTTCTATCTTATTGTCAAGGAACTCTCGAAGAGCGAGCTCAACATGCTTTACTTCTGTCTTCAAGATATTTGCATACTCTGACAATGTCAATCCTCTCTCTGACTGCTTGGCGCTGACCCACCTTAATAGGATTGCTGCATCTGTCGACCCTCGTTAAGCCAATTGTCGATTGACTAGTCATACATGACACTGAAACTCTGTTTCAGGTGTATATTTAGTGTGCAAATTTCTTAAGTATTGGTTTGAGATTAGTGTTGTATGCTTAGTGTGGACCATAAGCAAAACAGAGTATGGAGAGACTACTATCTAGGCATCCAAGGTCTCTTCTATTTCGCTCAAGGCATTGCCTTTGGTTCACTACTCTTTCTGACGTCTTTCCTTGGCTACCTGAGTGTTGATGAGTTTGGGAGGATCTTGTTTCAATCTGTGATATGGATTCCATGGTATCTCAAGATATTCTTTGGAGTTCTGTCCGATAATGTTCCAATGAAGCGGTATGGACGACGAAAACCATACGTACTGTTTGCAGGTATTGTCGGGGTAATCGGCTGGATTACAATTCCTCTGTATACGGAGTTTTCAGTGCTGCTTCTCGTATCGGGAATTCTCGCATCATTTGGTACAGGTATGAGTGATGCGACTATTGATGCACTAGCTGTTGAAGTCACACCTCAGAAACGAAGAGGTGCTCTTCAAGGACTATCCTGGGGATTCCGTGGGTTAGGACTTGGAATTACCACGATATGGGCTGGAGTCCTGGCTGATGCGAACTCATGGTTCATAGTCTTTTCAGTTCCGGGTATACTCATGAGTCTATCATGTTTTCTGGTCCTCCTGTTCAAGGAGAACCCACTACCTGAAGATTTCTCGAGAATTAGTGTTCAGGTCTACAAGAGTGTATTCTCAAACAAAAATGTGATTCTCTGTTTCATATTCAATCTCTTTGCTGCATCTGCAGTTGCTATATTTGCTCTCATTCAGACGCTTCTAGAAGTTGGACTGGGCTTTGACCTTGTGACCGTTGGAATTGTATTTTCAGCGTTTTCAGCTGGGATGTTTCTTGGAGCATTGATATTCGGAACTCTAGGGGATAGAATTTCTGTCCGAACAACACTACCAGTGAATTCTGCTGTATATGCTGCAGTGATTGTGTCTGCATTGTTCATCAATCTACAAGACACAACTGTGGCGATGAGCTTCTTCTTTTTGGTTGGCCTAACCTCTGGAGGATATCAGACGACTCAACTGAGAATAAACATGGACAACACTCCTGCTGTGGCATCAGGGACAATATTCAATCTGTACAACAGTGTAGCAAATTTGGGTATGCTCGCCATTGGGGCGCTTACCATTGCTGCGTTCGAAACAATTGTGGGAAGCTATCAGATCAGCTGGCAACTCTGCTGGGTATTCCTATTGATTGCCCTCATACCTGGTTACTATCTCACTCGTAATGCCAGCGAAACCAAAGCTCAGGAATAGAAAACAGAAACGACTCTATGGTGAACATTATCTAGAGGTTCCATTTGGTCACAATAGTAAATATACAGGGTCAACGGAATGTGGTCTGATGAACAAAGGGATACTCAAGGTATTCTCAGAGGTAGCCAATCAGTATGAATTGGTAAACCATGTTCTAACATTCGGTCTTGATATTCCTTGGAGAAAAAGGGCAGCAGGGATTGCGGCAGTTGGTGCTGGAAATCTTTGGTTAGAAGTATGTAGCGGAACTGGGGAGATGGCTGCGAACCTTGTGAAATATACAGGTCCAGAAACCAAGATTATCGTGTCTGATTTTTCACTTCCTATGCTATCAAAAGCCAAAGAGAAACAAGATCTCAAAGGCACTACCCTCTCACTTGCAGACTCTATACAATTGCCGTTTCCAGATGATACCTTCGATTTGGTAATCATCTCATTTGCGACGAGGAACATCACTCCCACACGTGATAGACTGATTACGTTTCTAAGTGAGTTTCAAAGGATCTTGAAGCCTGGAGGTCGTTTCATCAATCTGGAAACTAGCCAACCAACACTGACACCTTTACGCATTGCATTCCGATTCTATACAAAGCAAATCGTCAAGCTAGTTGGTAGACTTATCTCAGGCTCAAAGACTGGGTATGCCTATCTTGCGCATACTGTCCCTCGATTCTTCGATGCAGAGGACCTCTCTCAAATTCTCTATGATGCTGGTTTTTCTAAGGTCAACTATGTAACTATGACATTTGGAGCAGTTGCCATTCATCGTGCTGTGAAATGAGTCACTTGAGTACGTTGTCAATCATGTATTCACGACCATCAATCCACTTCTGATTGACTTCGTCAAAGTTTCCTGGCCAGACAAAGAAACCGTTTGAGTGCTCATAGTCTATCAAAGAAACCTCCATCTTCTCGAGGTTTTCATAGAGGTTCGACAAAACGGGTGATAGATGGCTTGATTGCAATCGTATGTACCAGAACAAATTCTCGCCAGAAGTGCGCATTACGGATTGAAAAGGCATCGTCTGAGTCATCAATCGTTCTCTCAGGTTCTTAATGTAGCTAGAATCTCCCTTTCCGACAACGAGGACATTATTGTGAATGTCAAATACACCTGCATCAAACGTAGTCCAATATCCAGAAAAACACTCATCTCGAATCATCTGATACCTCCGACTGAAAGTCTGAGGAGTTATTGTTGAACCGTTCTCCTTGATCTTCTCAAGTATCTCTAAGTTCTTACGTCGTGTCCCTCTCATCACTTCGTAAAGGATATGAGCATCCTTGGAATTGAACCATCTCAAGGCACTTCCTGGTTCTCCATACTGAGCGTTCTGTTTCACAGTTTTTGGCTTTTTCTCGAACCACTTGTCCCAGTCGAAATCCCAAGTCATAGTTCCCGATTTCCACCCCTCGATTCGCATCGGTGTGTATACTGTTGGACTATCTTGGATGGAGAAGAACTTGCACCAGTTTACAGTCCCCTCTTTCAAAAGACAATCCACGAGATCGTGTATCAAGGGTCGTGTTCCTTGCGGAGTCCTGAACTGCATCAGTACCCCATTGAAGTAACCAAAGCATCGACCACTATAAGCGGTATAAGGATGTTTGACTGCAACATCCTCCAGTCGTTTGATCCCCTCCAAATTTTTGGTTTCCAACAAGACATCTACGAACTCGAAACCCAAGTTATGGTCATTGAGAAGGGGCCTCACAACAAACAGTCGACGGTCGCTCAGCTCCTTGAGCCTCTTTGCCACTGTAGGCTTAGAGGTACCTGTGCTCTTTGCGAGTTCCGAGATTGTCCCAAATGGGTTCTCTTGAACCGCAAGGAGCAACTTGAGGTATTCTCTAGAGAGTTGCAGAGTCACCCCTTTCCGCACCACTTCAATTGTTTATAGTTCCTCTATGGCTATGATCGCAATTAACGGTGGATGTTTATCACTTCCACCTGGAGGATCGAATTCGTGTTCAATATAGGCTGGACCTACTCTGTTGTTATTATCTTCCAGGTTTGATTGCGTTACTTCAGCTTCAATGAATAGTGTGTACCATCCAGACTCATCTGCAGAATTGAACCAGACAAGGGTGATTTCCGCGCCTCTCTTGGTTCTAAAGTCGAAGTTGATGAAGAGTGAATCACCTGACGGTTTTTCTAACACGCACCTGACGTAGATCTCTCCGGATTCCCAATCCTCAGGAACTAGTATCCTGAAGACCGTGAGAATGTCATCATCCTGACCATCGTCATCATAATCTAAGTAAGTGGCCTCAACGACCTCAATCTCCAGTTGCTCATTCCAATAATCGTCACGGAGAGTAACTGGCGTAAAGCTAGTCTCGTGAGCGCTCACTTGATTGGGAAGAGCAATAAGTATCGAAATGAAAACTGCTAACAGCAGAAGCTTGACATGCCTCTTTTGCATCCCTAATCACCGACTGGTAGGATATGTAAACGCAATATAATTCTTCTGAGAATTCTATCATGGTATAAATATGAACAAACTTATATCTATTATTGCATTTATACCATATTGATAGAAGGGGTGTGGAACATCACCAATAGATTTCACATGTTGCCTCCTTCTTGAACCACTCATGACTGGGATGCGGACTGAATGGGTAATGAGAGTGGTAAACCAACAACAGACAATGAGATGCATGCTCGCATTTCAACAAGTACTGAGAGTGGCACTCCTGGAGAACCTGACCCATTTCGAATTCTTTTCGAAACAATGTCTCAAGGTGCGGTCTATCAGGATGCTGAGGGCAAGATAATACGAGCCAATGCTGCAGCTGAAAGAATTCTCGGTCTCACACTGGATCAGATGCTAGGTCGCGAATCGATTGATTCTCGTTGGCGTGCTATCAAATCTGATGGTTCCGACTTTCCAGGTGAGGAACATCCAGCAATGGTTTCTCTCAGAACTGGAAAGCCAGTCCGGGATGTCATCATGGGTGTCTTCAATCCTTTCCGTGGTGAACGGAGCTGGATTAATGTCAATGCTGTTCCACTCTTCAAACAAGGACACAGGCGTCCATACCAAGTCTATACAACTTTCAGTGATGTCACACAGAGAATTAATGCAGAGCAGAATCTCATTTTGTATACGCATCTCCTTCAACATGATATCAGAAATGATTTGCATGTCATGATGTCATACATAGAAGCAGTTGAGATGTTAAACATAAGCTCGGATATCATGACCAATATGCTACAATCAATAAAAGCTGCAGGAACTAGAATAACTCACCTCTTGAACGCCATGGACACAGAGTATGAATACAAAGAAACCCAGATATTGAGTATGATTCGAGAGATTGCTTCTAACAGTGAACGGGTTCACAAGGGCCTGAAAGTCATTGTCCAAACAGACACTGATGTTGAGAGTATTAGCATCCCCAGTCACCGTCTTCTAGCGTACGTTTTCCACAACTTGATACGTAACGCCGCGCAGTATAGTGGTGAAACTCCAGTTGTTACTGTGCACGTCGTAAAGAAAGAAGATTCAGTGAGCATCAGAGTATCGGACAATGGTCCAGGAATCCCTGAGAGCATGCGCTCAAATCTCTTCAAAAAAGGAGTATCGACAAATGGAGGGGGTTTTGGTCTTTATCTATGCTATAAGATTCTCACAGCATATGATGGCACGATACATCTAGGGGAGAGTGCCCCTAGTGAAGGGGCTGTATTTCTGATTGACCTGCCTCTCTCCTCATAATTCAAAAGTAGTGATGAAACCAAAGCACCATGCTTCAGATAATCCCGATAGGAACAGTATTGATTGTCATCAGCATCATACCCCTCCTATTTCTTCTCTACACAATGACAAACTTGGAACGTCTAGGCATTAGCATCAACCATCCACGTGTGATAGTCGAGCTACTCTTCTTCTTAGGGCTGTTGGTGGCAGGTCTATACTTGTGGGCTACAAGTTGATTGTCTTACCTTCTTTCCTGCTCCTCTCAGCTGCAAACGTCATGAGGTGTGTTTCTAGAGTTTCGTCTGGTCCGGAGAGAATCTTACTCGGGTCATTAGTCGCAACTGCCTCGACAAACGCATCAATCAATGCGTAGTCTCCGCCACCATGGTCTGCGAGAGATGCGGGGTCCTCTTCTGATGTATCGATGATTACCTGAGCACCGTTCACAAAGTGATAGAGTTGTATCTTGGTTCCGTTGCCATAGATTTCACCCTCGGTTCCAAATATTCTCGTTTCTCTCTGTCTCGCCTTAGTAAAGCCTGTCATTGTGAATGAGGCAGTTTGCCCTCCTTCAAACTCCATGTTTACGACTTGATGGTCTACAACATCATTGTCACAATCATAGACGCAGCGTCCATAGGGTCCATTTCTGATTGCCCAAATGATACCTCCCTTGGTCAGCTCTGTCGTAATTACACTGACTGGCCACCCCCTCCTTCCTTTCTCAAACAGACTGAGATAGATCCTCTTCGCAGAGTAAGGACACTCCGGTTCATAGTCACACTCCATACAGTTGTCACCAGCGTTTTCGGGTTTGTTTTCGTTGCGAAAATGAGTCAGTGATCCGAAGGAAGATACTTTCATGCATTTCTGTCCCATGATATATCGGATCCAGTCCAAGTCATGACACGATTTTGTCAGTAACATGAAGGAAGACTCCTTCTCGTTCCTCCAGTTCCCCCTCACAAAAGAGTGGGCTTGATGCCAGTATCCTACAGGTTCCAAATGTTGGACGCTCATGACCTCTCCAATGAAACCCGAATCAATGATTGACTTGAGCTTCTGAGTGTATCTGGTGTACCGAAGGACATGGCCCACTGCGAATATGATGTCCCTCGATTTCACAGCCCTCGTGATATCCTTACAGCTCTTCTCATCCGGGGCCATTGGTTTCTCAAGGAGTATGTGGTAGTCCTTCTTGGCAAAAGCCAGAGTGGGAGCCTTGTGCATGTGGTCTTGAGTCGCAATGATGACGGCATCTGCGATCTTATCCTTCTTTGCCATAGCTTTCCAGTCTGTGAAGACATTTTCTTCTGGTATTTTGTGCACTTTGACCAACCTTTCGCGATAGTAATCGCGAGGTTCTGCAACACCAACTATCTTCGCCTTCTTGGGTCTCACCTGCGCATACGAGGCATAGACACTTCCACGATCTCCAGCACCTGCGATTATCAATTCCACTGGCTTCATCTGCAATCCCCGACCGAGACAATAATGTGCAGAACCATCGGCACTTTATAATTTGCCGTCAGACCCACAGACATAAATCAAAGTTAACAATAGTTCAGATTGACAAATTATGACGCTTGTGATGCTATACCAATCAAAAGTGAAAGAGAACTCTGTCGAGAAGATGGATAAACTTAGGGAAGAATTTCGAAAGCTCTACGAACAGCATGGCATAGATGTCATAGGTCGCTGGAAGAGTATTGAGAAGCCTCACGAGAGCTATTACATGGTCACCTATGAGAATGAAGATGACTATCAAGACAAAATCAAGAAACTACATGAAGATGAACACTACCTCAATCTGACTTCACAGATCAATCTAATCCGGACCGAGTTCAAGGCGATTAAACTGGAGCCACAATAGGGGACTCGTCTAGGAGAGAATTCCAACAGCACGCTCGTTTGCTTCAGCAAGTAGTTCAAATGCATACATAGCCTCAATCAGGAATTCAATCTTTATGGCCGCTTCTGAGTAGAATCCATGTAGAGTCTTCTCTATTGATAATGCAGTGTCTATAAGTCCTGTTTCAGAGATTTCTGTTTCAATTTTGTAGTCGTCCGAGTCCAAACCTACTATGGGCTCGAGGATCATCTCTGTCACATTCTCTCTACGTACCCTCTCCAGCGTTTTGAGCCGTTTCTCTCCTCTCTTGTGTAGTTCCTTGAATTTGTCCACTAACTCTTGGTCCTTCGCGACACTAGCTGCTGATTCATAGAACTTGTTCACTTCCTGTTCAATTTCCATCGCATACTTTAGAATCGCTCCAAATGTACCAAGCTCCATCTCAACCACCTAGAACCAGCGAGTGATAACGACCTTGTTCTCAGTGAAGAAGTCAACAGCGTCCTGACCCTGTCCGTGGAGGTCTCCGAAGAACGAGTCTTTCATCCCTGAGAATGGAAATGTCGCGATTGGTGCGACAACCCCGATATTGATACCTATGTTACCCGCTTTCACTCTGTATTGGTACTCCCGTGCAATCTTCCCACTTGATGTGAATACTGAGGATGCGTTTCCATATGGATTGGCATGGACTATGTCAATTGCCTCCTCAAGATCTTTGACTTGCACGATTGGAATGACTGGTCCGAAAATCTCCTCCTTTGCTATCGTCATATCTCGTGTGACCTTGTCAAAGATAGTGGGTCCAATGAAGTAACCACCAGGATGTCCTGGGACCTCGATTCCACGTCCGTCCAGAATCAGCTCGGCACCCTCTTTGATGCCATTCTCAATGTATCCAAGGACAGTTTCCATTCCTCTCTTTGATGCTAATGGTCCCATCTGAATTCCTTCTTCAAGTCCATTCCCTACGCTGTATTTCTTGGCTGCTTCGACCAGTGCTTCCTTGAGAGGCTCGTAAATGTCACCAACGGCCAGTAACACTCCACCAGCCAGACATCTTTGACCAGCACAACCATAGAATGAAGTTATGAGGGCAGGGACAGTACGTTCTATGTCAGCATCTGGCATTATTGTCAGGAAGTTCTTTGCACCAGCCTGAACCTGAGCTCGTTTCCCATGCTCGCCTGCTTTCTTGTACAACAGTTTCCCAACAGGAGTTGATCCCACGAAAGACATTCCAACTGTGTCCGGACTCTCAATCAGTGTGTTGACAGCCTCTGCACCTCCATGCACCATGTTCAACACTCCTCTGGGCAGTCCAAGCTCATGAATGATTTCGAACTGTTTGACCTGACTCAGAGGGACCTGTTCGGATGGTTTCACAATGTAGGTATTTCCTACTCCAATTGCGAATGGCCAGAACCACGTAGGGACCATCCCCGGGAAGTTGAATGGTGCTACACAAAAGAATACACCAATTGGCTGCTTAATGACCATCTCATCTATCCCTGCTGCAATGTCTTCTGTGTTGTAGCCCATCTGTAATGATGGAATACTAGTGGCACATTCCAGGTTCTCAATTGTACGACGATACTCTCCTCGAGCTTCATCGATTGCTTTGCCCTGCTCCATCGTCAGAATCTTCGAGAGCTCCTCAAAATTCTCTTCGAAAGCATCTCTGATTCTGTTAAGATGTCGAACCCTCGTAAAGACAGGAGTCCGTCTCCATCGTTCATAGGCCACCTTAGCAGCTGCAATAGCTTCAAGGGTCTCTTCAGCAGTACTCATTGGAGTCTTGGCAATCAGCTCGCCTGTGGCTGGATTGAACACATCACGTGTTTCCTTTGCCTTAGACTCTACCCACTTTCCATTGATGTAATTCTTTACAACTTCTACCAAGATGGTCACTTCCAGTCCGGAACTCATTATCCGTTCTGATGTCTATTTGATTCTTACGTACGTTCAATTTGTATGGACAAACTCTATTGCATCATCTCTGCACACGACATAACAGAGACCACACCCATCACACTTCTCGGGATTGATGACTGCTTTCTTGTCCCTCATCTGAATGGCGACAAATCCCCCATCAGCACATGCTATGACACACTCTTTACAACCAGTACAGTTCTTGTTAACCCTGGCTACTAGCGGAGGAAGTTTACTCAGAGCGGTCCATGTTGTGATCTTTGGTAGAGCTTCACCAACAATTGATTCAAGCGAATTGTGTCCTTTCCTCTCAAGGAACTTCGCCACTCCCTCTGTTAACTCTTTGATTATGGAGAAACCATACCACATTACGGCTGTACAGATCTGTAGTGTTCTGGCTCCTACCATGTGATACTCGATGGCATTTGACCAGTTCTCAATTCCTCCAATACCTGAGATTGGAATCTCCGGGAATGACTTGGCTATCTGCGAAACGAAACGAAGACCAAGTGGTTTCACAGCTGGACCACAAAAACCTCCATATGTGCTCAACTGTTCCTTCTTGTCGACTCCATATGCGATTGGTAATGGAGTTGCGCTTTCAATGTCAATCCCAATGAGTGATTCTACTGTATTGATTGCAGAGACCGCGTCAGCGCCTCCTTTGATTGCTGCCTCTGCGATGGGGACGATATCGGTCACGTTAGGAGTGAGTTTCACGATTATTGGCAGGTCAGTCCCTTTCTTGGCAGCCTTTGTCACACGTTCGACCAGTATCGGATCCTGACCGATGAACGCTCCCATGTGCTTTTCAGGTGAGCCGTGGGGACAAGAAACGTTCAGCTCGATAGCATCTGCACCCGTTTGTGACATTGTTTCAGCAAGTGTAGTCCACCCCTCAGGCTCCGGTCCACTCATCATACTCGCCACGAAGATGAACTCCTCAGGAGCCTCCTTCTTGATCTTTGGTATCCATTCATCGGTCCAAGTTGATAGGGGTTTACGAGAAAGGAGTTCGATGTTGTTCATCCCAATAGCCTTTCCATCTCTTCTCAGAACTCCCAATCTGGTTCTTGGGTCTACAGTGGGCTCCTCGGTGACTGTTTTCATAACGGCACCACCCCATCCAAGCTTCGCAGCTCGGATGATGTGCCGCGCATCCATAGTCGGTGGAGCTGAAGACAACATGAACGGGTTCTTGAAAGTGATACCTGCAAACTCGATTTCCAATGGTCTTGGGGCCATGATTCTCTCTTCCTCTAGCTCCTTCGTTGTAATACGGTCGTCCATAAGGACTTTAGGGAGGACTTTCTCTGAAGCGGTTCGCAAATTCCGATGTGATGAACATGGTAAATGAAGAACTGGTTCCAAAGGATCTCACAAAGAAATACACCCAGAAAG
>Ga0209536_100006091_pt1 | contig 18540 bp, 15 predicted proteins | sample DeeMarSeWOR28_12_FD_187461 | JGI IMG/M metagenome (GOLD analysis project Ga0209536, IMG submission 187461) | Marine sediment microbial communities from White Oak River estuary, North Carolina - WOR-2-8_12 (SPAdes) (version 2) | ecosystem: Environmental > Aquatic > Marine > Intertidal zone >... | reverse complement strand
GTTACGGCTCGAGCCGATCCGAACCCTGGAGTGCGTACCATCGCCCGTTGGGCCCGGAGCCAGTTCAAGGAGGAAGAGTCGTGAAACGGGTCGCTGCCTATTGGGAGGTGGCGGAAGACGAGCTTGTTCAGTGCTTGCTCTGTCCCATTGGTTGTCGCTTGCAGGAGGGTGAGGACGGCCTTTGCGGAACCCGTGGTAACGTCGCGGGTGAAATGGTAGCCAAGCAGTACGGCCGTCTCGTCAGCTCCGCCGTCGATCCTATCGAGAAAAAACCGCTGTACCACTTCCATCCCGGGAAACCTATCCTTTCCGTCGCGGCCCAAGGTTGCAACCTTCATTGTGAGTTTTGCCAAAACTGGGCGATCAGCCAAGAAAGGCATGGTCCCGCGTCCGACGTGACGCCGGAACAGATCGTGGCCGATGCCGAACGGGCTGGTTCCCTGGGGATCGCCTACACTTACAGTGAACCATTGGTTTGGTACGAGTTCGTGCGTGACACGGCCACGCTCGCCCACGAGAAGAAATTGAAGAATGTCATCGTCTCGAACGGATTTTTGAATCGGAAACCTTTGGAAGAATTGTTACCTCTGATCGACGCGGCCAACATCGATCTCAAATCCATGGATGATTCATTTTACAAGAAAGTGTGCAAGGCCCGCCTCCAGCCGGTTCTCGATACCATCGAACTTTGCCATCAACATGGTGTTCACGTCGAAATCACCAATTTGGTGATCCCGGGTCAGAACGACAGTGACGAGCAAATCAAGCGTCTCGTTGATTTTGTAGTAAGCATCGATACCGCCATACCGGTCCATTTATCTGCATATTTTCCATCTTATAAATTCGTGGCGCCGCCCACACCACCCCAGACTCTCATAAGGGCCATGCGAATCGCCCGCCGCAAGTTACCTTACGTTTACCTGGGTAATGTCATGGTCGAAGGTGGCTCGAATACGATTTGTCCCGGTTGTAATTCCGTCGCCATTCAGCGCACTGGTTACCGAACGGTTAACCGCCTCACCCCGGATGGCGGCTGCAGCGAGTGCGGTCGGATTTTGCCAGTGGTTCTGAACTGAATGACTAAAAATTATTGGTCTGTCTCGGTCTTCCGTTCCATTCAGAGCATCTGCTCGACGACCGCGCTCAAGCTTTCCGCGGCTCCTATACCGAAACCAGTCCGGCGGTGCACGACTCGGCCCCTTCGATCGATGACGATCAAGGTGGGGATCTTGGAAACACTATACTCCGTTGCAACAGTGAGGCCGTCCGGGAAAAAGGTATACGTGTATCCGTGTTCTTGGACGTAAGTTGCTGCGTCGCCTTTGTCACCATAGTGGAGTGCGAGAATGGTCAAGCCGAGTTCAGCGTACTGCTCGTACAAAGATTGCAAATGTTCACTGGCAGGATGACAAGGCGCACACCAGGTGGCCCAGAAGTCAAGGATCACGACCTGGCCGGCGTAATCTGAAAGCGAGTGCTCTTGCCCCTGAATATCCGCTAGGGACCAGTCAGGAGCCTTGTCTCCCACAGAGACGGTAGCACACCCTGTTGTCATATTAGTCAGACCAAGTGCTCCACAAAGTATTAACAAGAAAATGCGCCAGGAATGCGTGGACCTCGGGTCGTCAGTGGTTGCAGATCCTAATATCAAACTGCGCCAACTCTTTCGTTGTTTTATTTACCTAATCGATTAGTCATCGGCATCTCTAGAGTGAGTCGCCGTAACGGTCGTCGTTATGCCCCCGCGTACGAACCACTCACCACTCACTTGCATCCAGCGCGGGTGGGCAATCTCGACCAGATCATTCAGAATCTGGTTGGTGACTTTTTCGTGGAAAGCGCGTTCATCGCGAAAAGACCACAAGTACAGCTTCAACGATTTCAGCTCGACACAGAGTTTGTCTGGCACGTAGGAAATGTGAAAGTGGGCGAAATCGGGTTGTCCGGTTAGGGGACACAGACAAGTGAATTCGGGACAGTCGAATTCGATTTCGTAATCCCGGTCAGTTTGGGGATTGGGAAATGTTTCCAATTCGCGCGAAGGTTGTGTAGGCATCATTACTTTTTCTTCCAGCTCGCACCATAGCCGTGGCTCCGTACAATAATGCCAAGGTAGAACCGCACCGGCCTAGCAGCAAGGGCGAGGTTGCAAAGAAGTGGGTCCCAGGAGGGAACTCCCGGGACCCCGAAGAGATCTGCTTAACCGTTTCGTATGATCTTGCGGACCATACCGCGGGTCGTTTTACGAATCACTTCACCAGCGCCATCCGCCCGGTGTAAGCGTCCGTGCCGCTCTGAACTTGGTAGAAATAGACGCCCGCAGCTACCGTGTGACCAGAACTGTTCCGGCCGTTCCACGTCACCTCGTGTACTGCGGCTGGCAGATCCTCGGCGATCAGTGTTTTGACTAACCGACCAGACAAGTCGAAAATCCGTACTGTCGTGTAACCGTCACGCGGCAAAGTGAAGCGGATCTTCGTGGCCGGATTGAACGGGTTGGGGAAGTTCTGATTGACCTTGAATGCCAGCGGGACATCACCGTTTTCTCCTGGCACGGGATCGGAAATACAGGTGGCAGCCAGGGCCCCGATCAGCCCGCAACCACCACTGTGGTCCGGCGCACAGGGTGAAGTGGAATCAATATTGAAGTTGCCAGCCCCAATATCGCAAAACAGTGGATCCTCACTGATATTGCCATTGGTGCCGGTTGGGTCGGAGATGCCGCCATACTGGTCTCCATCATTCCCGTAGACGTCGTTACACGTGAGGACAGGGGTTCCGTTGATCACGTGGATTCCGTTGGCGTTGGAGGTTGTGCCCATGTTGAAAGCCGAGATGTTGTTGGCGATGGTAGGACTGGCATTGGAGACGTAAATCCCACCGCCGCCACTGTTCAGTGCGCTGTTGAAAGCAACGGTATTGCCGAGTAGTTCACCAGTTGTCACATTTTGGAAGGCGATACCGCCTCCGAAGAAGTTCGATACGTTACCAGTAAACAAGGAGCGCATCACTTGGGCCGTAGTGGAGCCATCGATCACGGCACCGCCACCAATGTGGGCAGTATTGTTTTGACAGGTCAAGCTATCCAGAAGAACTGTGGCAGCACTGATATATAAACCACCACCATTGGCGAAGGTTGCTGAAGCAGTGAAACCGTTGTCATGCACGGAGTCGCGCAGCATGGTGATGTCGGTCCCACCCATGTAGATGCCGCCGCCATTGCTATTTACGAAGTTTTCGTAAATTTCCGTGTCCTGCATACTGAGATTTGCAGTGCCGGCTCCGTTGGTCACGTAGATGCCACCGCCGGACTCCACGTCTGTATGCCCATTGATTTGGCAATTGATCATTGTAACATCCGCTTCAGATATAAAGATTCCACCGCCAAGAGGACTGTAACCGAGATTGTCGGTGTAACTGGTATTGTCGTAGATGTCACAATCGATCAGGGTCGGCGCACCTTGGTGGATGAAAATACCGGCACCATGGATGCCCGAGTTGCCGTGTACAGTGATATTTTCCAAAACGACATTGGAATTGAAAATGGCAATGCCTCCCCCTCCACCAAATTCGGAGAAGGTGCCAACAGAATTGTCATATACCTCGATGTTGCGAAGTGTAGGGGAGGCCTGGTTAATCACGATCCCGCCGCCGTAGCGTCCGCCGATCGGATTCGAAAAGACAGAACCGCCACCACCCTCACAGGCGAAACCGTCAACGACAGTCGTGCTCGTGGTTCCACCCTGGAACCGCATGGCTGGCGAGCTTGCCAGAGCGGTGATCGTGGTTGGATTACCGATAGGATCGCGGCTGCTGTAGTCACTGTTGTAGCCGCCGTAAATAAAAAGTTCCTTAGCGATCATGGTCTGGGATCCATTGAGAATCTCGGAGCCCCATAAGGCGACGGTATCACCTGCCGCGGATTCGTTCATGGCGTCGAGCAGAGTAGGAAATTCGACGGGTACCTTATGAAAATTATCCGCGTCCAAGGCCCGCATGAGGTTCACCCGGCCATAACCTAACAAGCCGGCGTAACTTGGGTTCACATCGTCGATGTTGTCGCAAGTAGTCAGCACCTTGCTGATGACTTGGTTCCGCGTCCAACTGGGATGTGCGGACCAGACCAGAGCGCAGGCAGCTGCGGCAAGGGGAGATGAAAAAGACGTCCCGTCAACTGAATTGTAGGTATGGTCGGGCCCAGAGGGGTTGTAGGCAGTCGTGTAGATGTCCACACCCGGTGCGCTGAGTTCGATCCAGTCTCCATAGTCGGAGAAGGTTGCTTTCGCGTCGCTTTCGTCCGTAGCGGCAACGGCGAGTACGTCGGGATGGGTGCCCAAATAGTCGGGGATGTCATCGCCGTCGTTGCCGGCAGATGTGCAGACGATGGCGCCTTCACTCGTTGCGATGGAAATGGCCAGAGCCAGGCTGGAGGAGGAGCCGAAGCTGAAGTTGATAACATGGGCGCCGTTTCGGGCGGCGTAGATTATGCCGTCTGAGGCAAAGTCCATGCGAGCCAGACCCTCTCCATCCCAATTCAGCCACCCAACCCGAACCGGCATGATCTTGGTGCCCCAGGTGCAACCGGCAATCCCGATCCCGTTGTTGGTGATTGCCGAAGCACAGCCGGAAACGTTGGTACCGTGACCGGCGAAGTCCATAGGATCGTTGTCAGGATCCATATCGTCTTCACCCTCCCAGCCATTTACGCCGTGCACGAAATCCCAGCCACGGATATCGTCAATTTTACCGTTGGTGTCGTCATCGACTCCCGGTGTCCCATAATATTCGGTCCAGTTGGTATAAATAGCACCCTGGACATAATCGGGGCCGGTGCCCCCCAGGTCGGGATGCATCCAATCGACTCCTGTATCCAACACGGCGAAGATGATGTTGGAATCACCATGCGATTCGGCCCAGCCCCCGACGGCACGCATGTCCCTGCCGCCAAGGTTCAAGCTTCTCAGGTACCACTGATTGGGAGTTATGTCGTTGGGTACATCGTACATTTTGACTATATCCACGGCTTCGACTTTTGCCACTTCGGGCAAAGCTTCATAGGCCGCGATCACAGTTTCCAGGTCGTATTTCGTCGGAAAATCCACGTACCAATGTAGGCGTAAGTCAAGATCACCAGCCTTTTTAGGGGCTCCGGCCCAATCAAAGCGGCGGGACATGTTGGTGATCTCGAACCGTTTGGCGAGGGCATCGAGATTGGGTAGGTCAACCTCGAACCCACCGGCTGATTTGGTGACTTTGGGAAAGAGATCCGACTTGAGAGTAATCATCACCCGGTCGGGAACCTGTCCAACGACCGAAGGATTCTCGTATTCGGCAAGAGATTGAGTCGTCCCGATCAGCAGCAACATCAGGACGGAGAAAAGTACCTTCTTCATCGCGACTTCCTCTCGCAATTTGTTTCGGCTGAGACCCATAGTGAGCAGCTGGGATGGATTAACCTTGTTTCCTAAGTGAGTATAAGTGAATGTATGGGCTTAATCAATAAAACCCAAGCGGACAAGGCATGTGTGGGTAACGAAGAGCCAAATTGAAATTTCTAAAAGGTTGTCAGATTTGAAGATCCTGGATATCCTCTTTCTCGAACCGTACGATGGCGGTTCCCACCGTGCTTTCCGCGCAGGTTTGATGGCTCAGAGCAAGCATCGCATCGAAAGTCTGACTTTACCGCCCCGATTTTGGAAGTGGCGCATGCGGGGAGCGGCGCCTTTTTTTGCGGATATTATCAATGACCGCAAGGGCAATCCCAGTGATCTCATAGTAAGCACAGATTTTTTGAACTTTGCTGACTTGCGAGGTTTACTGCACCCTCCTTGGGACCGTGTCCCCTGTCTGTTGTATATGCACGAGAACCAGCTCACCTATCCGTTGTCGCCCGAAGAGGAGTTCGATTTCCATTTCGGTTTTACCAACATCATCAGTGCTCTTGCCGCCGAATCGTTGGTATTCAATTCGGATTATCATCGGCAACTCTTTCTGGCTTCGTTGCCGAGTTACCTGGCCAAGATGCCCGAGGCTGTTCCCAAACATGTTCGAGATCGTCTGGCGAAGAAGAGTATAGCAATGCCCGTGGGTCTCGAGCGCACGCCCCACCCGCCCGAAAGTTATGCTCCCTATTTGGGCGGATCATGTTCTCCGGAAGTGGGGCCGCCTTGGCCACGGGATGGCAAGGCGATAACCATTCTCTGGAACCATCGCTGGGAATTCGACAAACGCCCTGACCTGTTCGCTAGGGTTTTGCTGCGACTCGCTGATGAAGGTATCCCTTTTCAGATTTTGCTATTGGGCGAACCGCACGGGCACGAGGAGCTATTCATTCCCCTGCGTGACAAATTGGATCGAAGATGCCTTGCCTATGGGTATTTGCCTGACCGTGCGCGATATGACCAAATGTTGACCCGCGCTGATATCGTCGTCAGTTGCGCCGAACAGGAATATTTTGGGATTGCCGTGGCCGAGGCCATTCATGCTGGCGCCTACGCGCTGCTCCCGAGGAGTCAAGTGTATCCCTCACTTTACGGCAGCCGTTGCAAGGGGAGGCATTTCTACCGTGGCGAAGCGGAATTGGAAAGTATACTCAGGGAACTCCTGACCACCAGCAACTGCGGACACGTGTGTTCACTACCCTTGGATTGCGATGTATTTTGTTGGGAACGTTTGATCAGCCGATATGACGACCTCTTCTGTGAGGTTGCCGGCAAGGAGTGATGTCATGAGGCGTCCTCGAGATTACCGCTGTTATCTGATCGACATCGAGGGCGTTCTGGTACGGGACAAACGTTATGAGGCCATTCCAGGATCTCGAGAGTGGTTTGCGGGCTTAACGGACAGAGGAATCAAGTATTGCCTTGTCAGTAACAACACGACTCACACTCCTGATGAGTTGCGCTCGGATCTCGATCAAGCTGGATTCTCCGTGAAACCGGACCAATTGGTGACGGCCCTGGAGTTGGGTGTCGATCTGTTGACGCGTTGGGGAAAGCGGCGAGTCATGTGGTTGGGCGTGTCGCGTCTGCAGGACTATTGGCGGGATCAGGGCTTCGAACTGGTAGAGACCGGGGAATGTGATGCGGTGATACTGGGGGCAAATTCGGCCCTGCAAGTTGCCGATTTGAATCGTGCCCTACCGGCTCTCCTCGACTACAGAGCCGAATTGGTGGCACTCCACCGAAATACCTTTTTCTTGGACAAGACCGGCAGGCGAACCTTGGGACCTGGCGCCTGGTGTGCAGCTCTCGAATCAGTATCCGAAACAGGCCAGGCTTTGTGCGTCGGAAAACCAGAAGAAAAAATATATCGTGAAGCGCTCAAAAGAGTTGCCGTGGAGGCAGCCGAAGCTCTATTTATCTCAGACGATCCATTGAGCGATCTCGTGACTGCCAAGCGGTTGGGGATGGGCACGGCATTTCTGCTCTGCGGTAAGTATCCAGATCATAAGGTGCTCGGATGTATGTCTCAAGAAGAGTGGCCTGATACGATATGTGAACGACCGGCAGACCTGGACGGGTGAGCGAAAATCAAAACAGGAAAAACAAGCGACCGAACAATCTGAATTGAGATATGGTCATGAAGAATGACAATCATGACAGCGATCCATTAGCGATCGAACGCAAACGTACCGCCGCTATGGCTCTGTCGACATGGGATCTGGAAAGGACACGCAAGGAGCGCCGCGACACGCCCCGAGCTAGAATTGTCATGTTGCGTGCTCACAAACGCCTGACAGCCGCCGTAGAAGCCCAAAAAAATATCCCTCCCCAGCATCGTTCTCTCATCGAGATCCAGGATGAGTCTCGCACGTCCTGTTTACTCATTCACAGTATTAATGGTTCGCCTGCTGATCTCGAGTCTCTTGCCGATTATCTGCATCGGAGTGGCATGACTGTCTATGCGATGCTTTTGCCTGAACACGGCAACGGCAACCAGCATGAATTCATGTGGCGGGCATGTTTCCAGGATGTGAGACTTCGCTTCCGCATCTTGAGGCGTATCTATCAGAAAGTGAATGTCGTGGGTTATGGTTTCGGGGCGACATTAGCCATCCATTTGGCGGCGAAAGAGCCTGTCGCCAGCATGGTGCTGCTCTCACCAGCCTTGGTCCCGCGGGTCTCGTTCATCGAACGTCTGTTCTTTCGGTTGGGTATCCATCGGATCGCATGGTTACGACCCCGGATGGGTTGGACAGAGGATGTGCTCGGAGCCATGAAGAAAGCACGGACTTTGCTTTCTCGCCTGCGCTTACCGATTTACGCCGCTCAGTGTGATGATGACGAGCGTGTTTCACCGGTCTCGCTCCGCATCCTTCAAAAAAATGTGCGGCATAAAGCTTCTCGTTTTCAGGCATTCCCCACGGGTGGTCACGCTATCCTGGCGACCCACGGCGAGCCTGCCCTTTACCAGGAAATCATCAAGTTTTTCCAAGTTCGGCGGTGAGTTGGAGCGGTTCCTCACTCCTCTTCCGAATTCAATAGCAGGTCCGGATCGATCCCCTGACGAGAGGCAGCTTGGCGTAGGCGTTGTGCCAGTTCGGCCGTGGGTTGACGCTGATAAGCCGACAGGAGATCCAAGAGATCGTCCATTTCGGTGCTTTCCTGACCGATGGTCGTTTCCCCGTTCTGCGGATTTTGAATGGAGTTTTTATGCAATTCCTCATCGGAAAGGCGGGCTCCGAGATCGAAACGAAATCTAGCCAAGACCTCTAATACGTGTACATAACCTTCGAAGTGTCCCGCGAGCTTGCACAACACCGGAACCAGCGCAGACCGTGAAGACTTGGTGCCACGTAACAAGTTGGCTGCAGTAGTGTAACAACTACGACCGTCGGCGAGATCGCGTTTTCTGATTCCTTCCCGACTCCATCCCCACGGTGGATGACGCCGTCGGCAAATATCCCCCCGGCCGTAAAGACCGAGGCAGAGCAAGCGATGATCACCGTTGCGACGGTAATGTTCGACGTTTTCCCTGCGTGTCGTCGTTTCTTTCGGAAGGGGTAGGACCAATGGCGCACTCCCTCCTTCGACTCCGGATGGCACAGGTTCATGGAAATGCTCCGTCAACAAATGAGCGAGATAGACATTCACATCTTCATCAGCGCAGCGGCTCCCGGTAGGAAAAGATGATTGGGCGCGCGCCTCGAGCAGGTTTTCCAGCATGAAAAAGGTCAGGGGTCGTGCTCCCGTCCAATCCGGGAATAGAAGGGTATAGCGCGGTATCAAGTGGTGCGGTGTTGTTTGGGGCATGGAGCTGTCCCCCTTGGAGGTCGTCAAATGGCTGTGATAGGCTGTTGGCTATGCAGGTGGTGTGCCACTGTCCCCATTAGAGAAAAACTGTAAGTTGTTGGTGATAATTTCGTTATATCAGCAAAGCCTTTTCAGGATCGCGAACCTTATCGGGTTGACTGGAATTGAGCCAAGACCGGTCAAGCTTCTGCCTCAATTCGCACTACGGTTTCGGAATTACCGGTCGAATAGGTCCTATGGGCATAGGTTCGCCTAAAAGGCCCCATGGAGGGCTTGGGAAGGGTCGGTGTGTGAATTGAGCCGATCGTGTTGACTCGCAAGAGAAAGGAATCCGGGATGAGTGAGCGCGAGCAGAATGCATCGCCGGAAGAGGGGACAGATCTGGTCCCAGAGCAAATGTCTAGCCAATCGTTGGACGAGGAACCCATCATGTCGGGTGACACCGCAGATGAACTCGATGCGATGGAGGAGATCAATTCCGATGGGGAGCCCGCTTCAGAAGAAGGACCACCACCCATTGATGATCTCCAGCTCGCCGAACAAGAGGAGCTAGGTGAAATTCCCGATGAACCTCCCGAACTAACAGTTCAGAAAGTGAAAAAGCGCAGTGGTGGTAGCAGCCCCGGTAGGCTGGGTTTGCTCTTCTTCCTCGCGACATTATTGGCGGGTGCAGGGAGTAGCTACGCCATGCTATATATCATGGGTGGTCGTTTACAGCAGCTCCTGGAACTCCAACCGCCTCTCCTTTACATCGCAGCTGGTGTCGTGGGTGGCATGCTGTTGCTCGCGATATTTGGTTCTATGGCCATCAGTCGCGCGGCAACTGCAACCAGCCGACATTACGAGGCAAGTGAAAATCTGCTCGATAAAATCGCTCGATTGAATATTCAGGAGATGGAAGGCTGGCAGGATGAAGATTTCACAATCATTCCCGAGTTGGCCAATAATCTACTCACAATGAAGTACACTCATGAGCGGCTGATATCCAAACACACACGTACAGTGGGTTTGGATGGTGAGTTACTGCGGTTGGAAAAGGCTCTTGTCAACGGCGAGAGGATCGATCTGACTTCAAAATACGATCACCCGGCTGCGGGCCGTCTGGCGGATGAGGCGTTACGGCTTTTGGACGAGAGAGCCCAAGCACGCACGCGATGGGAAGAACTCACTAACAAACTCAAAGATACTGGTGAGCCTCTCTGTCAGGGTGTGAACGACGCCACGCGATGGAACAATACGACCTTCAGTGAACTCCAACATCAGGCCAAGGTTGTCACCAACCTCAAGAAGAAAATTGAGTTATTAGTTCAAGCTGCTCATCAACAACAACAGGAATCCCAGGGTGACGATGCCCTGAACCAAGCACTCGCCAATGCAGAGAGTGAACTTTCGCGAGCGGTCGTCAGCGATGCGAATCAAACCCTCAGCACAGCTGCCGCAGCCTTGCGCGATCTTGTGGAGCGGGAGGGGAAGTTGGCTTTTCAGATCGCGATGGTCGTGGCTCGACTCGGACGAGATGGTGAGCCACTGCTACCACTGACTCAGAAATTGGAAGGTTTGACAAACGATTTCAAGCAGATTGCGAGCAAACTGGATGAATTAGTTGGAAATCACGAGGGATCCACAGCGGTTGTGCATTCGGTTTGCAAACAGTTGCAGGGAGTTCAGGGTCTCGCAGGAAAAAGCAGCAAGGCGGATCAGATTTGGGAACAGGTGGCGGTCAGGATCAAAGAACTCACACCAGCGGTCAATCAAGTCCTTGCCACCTTGAACGAGATGCCACCACAGTTCAATCTACAAACCGAGCGGTTGAACGAGCTCGGATCGGCGTGTGCCCAACTCACAGGTGTCACTTACGAGAAACTCGAACCGGGCGAGATCGACGGGACTGCCGAATCCTCAGACATGGAGGTCGAGAGGTTCGATCCGTTCTCCAACGGTGAGGCCGCAACCTCACCAAGCGGAGAGGAACCGTTGGCCGCGAGACCGCCGGTTCCCGGCGCTAACGGTGTCACCAATACTGGTGCTAAGTCGAAGGCGCAGCGAAAGGTAGCTCCTGCTGCCGAACCTATCTTTGAGAACACCCAGTCCGTAGATCCTTTCGCCGCCACGAGCGATACCGATCAGGCTCCTCTTCCCGAATCGCAGGAGAAAGTATACGATCTATCTGAATTCGATGCGGTCACCGTCGCAGATAAAGACGCCGCAGCTGCTAAGGAAGAGGATCGCATCTACGATTTGGAGGAGTTCGGCGCTGTGGCGATATCCTGACCTTGTCGGTCACGGGTCCAGCCATGCGCACACGTTGGTATCAGCTGGCGTTCCGGCTGCGGGAATTTTTGAAACGTATTCGTGCAGAGGCCGGCACTGAGCCCGGGGAGGGCTCGGTTCCGGCCGTTTTGTCACACGCTCGTATCGCCACCCGTCTTCTTTTGGCGCGTTGTGAACAGGAGGGAATGTCCAGTTTTTCCAATTGGCTCACCAGCCTGGACGAACTGCTCGTTTACCTGGAGAGCCGACCAGGCTTGGTGACGAAGAGCCAACCCGCTCTGAGCGACTTCGTCTCGTGGCAAGAATCGCTGTTGACTTCTTTGGATGCGGGGATCGAACTCGCTGACGCGGTTGAGCTGCAAGAGGTTGCCTCCCTTCAAGAACGGTTGACTGCCGCATGGCGGGACCCGTTGCCCGTCAGCAGGGACACTTCGGCGATCTCCAGAGTTCTGCTCTTGGTGTCTTGCTCGCTCCGGGCCTCGGAACTGAAGCAAAGAGTTCAAAGCGCTGGTTTCTCAATAATCGTTTGTACCAGCCCTGACGAAGTTGTATCCCTCCTGGAAAAGAATCAGGAAGCCACCGCTGTGTTGTGCGATGAGGTAGAACCGACCCGAAACTTGAGGCAGATGAGTGATGTGCTGCAAAGAGTGCTCCCACAGTCTCGGCCTCGTCTGATTCTGGCGACTGGAAGCCAACATCCGGAGATGGCCCTGCGTGCTCGCCACCTCGGAGCCCATGGGATTTGGTCGGTTCCCTTCCGCGCGGTCGATCTTCGGGATCTTTGCTCCTGAAGCCAAATAGTGGGCGTTGGGGGAAATTCGCAGGACTCGTCCTGTGAAATGCGGAATGCAATATCGGTTTCCACCCAGCGGTATCCTGCACCTCCCCGCCATGTCCTGCAATTCCCTAAAATGACTTAAATTGCGGAAATACGGGATCATGCGGCCCCATCCGGTGCTAGACTGCCCGCGGCATGGGAGTTGCTGCAAAGGCCACGCATCATGTGGCACGGCAACCTTCGGTACGGAGAGGAGTAACCCCCATGGGAGAGCAAAGGGAATTCTCGAGCATCTATGGCGGGGGGGAAGAACAGTCGAATCAGGTCATGACCTCAATTGAGGCTGCTGAGTACTTGAAAATGCACGTCAAGACAGTGTGCCGATTGGCGAAAGAAGGGAAGATACCCGCCAAGAAAGTCGGCAGCGAATGGCGGTTTTTGCGTGCAGTTCTGGACCGTTGGCTTGCCGAGGCTCTTGTCTAAGCAACTGACCTCCGGCCTGGCCGGGAGGTCTTCTGGAAACAGGGCCCATGCTGGGGCAGCTCCGTGAGCTGCCCCGCCTTCGAGTCGAAGGGCGGCAACCGTGGCGATCACATTCTCCCCAGTGGAACTTACTGACTCCAGTCTCTTTGGTATCCGCCTGGAAGGAAGCGTGGGACGCTCCGATAGGCGGCGGCTTCAGGATCTAACCACGAAATGTTTGTCCCACGGGAAAAACAAATTGATCCTCGATTTGGGTGGCCTGGAGTCATTGGGTGGAGGTGGAGCCGCTGAACTGGCCGCACTCCAGCGAAAAGTAACCGACCGTGATGGCGAGGTGGTGTTCGTTGGGGCTACCAAGACAGTGCATCGCTTCCTGGTCCGGAGTTTCAACGATCTTCCCCTGCGCATCTTCCCTTCCACAGTCGAAGCCGAATCCGGATACCACGATGGAACGGATCCTGCTCTCACAGTACCGGAAGTCGACAAAACAAATCCTCTGGAATCTGACTCTCCTGATTCCGAGGATTCGGATGATCCGGCTGTGGTTCGAGCTGATCATCAAGACGAAGCAGAGGGGGGCATGGGTGCCGTTTGCCTGTCTCCTGAGTCTGATGAAACTCCAGACAGTAGCCTTGATGACATTCTGGGCGCTATCCCCAGTAACCAGGCTGAAAATGAGGCTCCTCCTGTCGGTAAGGAGGAACCTTCTCCAAGTAAACAGAAGAAATTCGCCGAGCACGAAGCTGACGAGGGGAAAAAGCAGAAATCCTCTCCAGCCAAGACTCCGAAGGAAAAGAAGTCAGCACATGATGCACGGCGGGCGGACTCCCCCTCCAGCGAGCCGGCCAAGCCGAATGTTCGCGGTGCCGCCCGCCACCAATACATCTCCCTCGCCGATGCGATGGCCTCGATTAAGGAGGTGGCGGACGACCAGGATCTCGGTGAACATCTCCAGAACTTATTGCATAGCCACGATCTGGCTGACACCGTAGTTTACTGTTGCCGGTCAGACGAACGGTTCGTCGACGCCGCAGGTCAACTCGAGTTTGCTGTGGAAAGTAAACTTGCACAGGAAATCGCAGAGGCCGAGCGGCCCCTGTCACTGCTCGATATTCCAGGGGATGAGCTGGCTGAAACCGAGGCCAAGTTTCTCGCTGAAGTGAGTCCCGATCTCATTCTACCCGTTTTTAGCGATGGAGAACTCCAAGCGGTAGCCTTTTTACAGCGTGGGAAGCAGGATCACGAATATAGCGTGAGTGAAAATTTTGCCCTCGAGATTCTCATGCGATTGCTGGCGGAATTTGGGGACAGGAGTCATGGCGCTGCCACAGAAAAGCAATTGTTATCCGAGTTGCACGATACGAATCCTACGACTGAAACAGATGAGGTTGTGGCCGAAACAGATGCGGTTGTGGCCGAAACAAATGCGGACCAACAGATCCGAAACGCTTACGCGATCCTGGCCACTGCCATGGAATTAACCACCGCTGCCGATGAGGGTGGATTTTGGGAGCTGCTTCAAGGTCGCCTGGGAGCGGATTTAGGTATCAAGAATTTTTTACTCGTGGATGTGGATAGCAGCAAATTCGAGCCGGTTGTTGTTTTGGGCATGGCCGAAACCAAGGTTGCAAAGCTCGAAACAGCCACCGCCTCGAGCCGCAAGTATTTACAAGGGCTCGAGTGTCCCGTCGCAAGAGAAAATGTTCCCACAAGTTTCAAGAAACTCCAGTCAACCTTAGAAAAAGTCGGTATTGATTGGATCGTGCCCCTGAAAACCGATAGTGAATCTTTGGGCATCATTTTGCTGGGCGGTCCGACCGATAAGAAAAAGGCACCGGTCGACATCGAGTATTTGTTCCAGTTATTCCCACAAGTCACCACACTGTTGCAGCGCCTGCGCACGAAACAGGAAATCGATCATCACAACCTGGAACTCGTTTTGATGCTGATCTCGCTGATGGAAGAGCGGCATTATGGTCCCGGCGGTCTTTCGGGGGAGTTGACCCGGTTGGTGAGGAAAGTCGCGCGAGAAGTCGGTTTTCCTCCCGACCAGGAGAGAGATCTGGTGTACGGCGCGTTGTTGCGGGATATTGGCATGTTTCCTACGGGTGACTTGACCGTGGATTCGTTCGGCAACATGTCCGAGGAGCAGTGGCAGCAGTTCCGGGCCCATCCCGAGGAGGGCGTGCGCAGGCTGGAGGGATTATCCGTTTCGGAGATGGTCAAAGCTATCGTTCTCAGCCATCATGAGCGATTCAACGGTGAAGGCTATCCGCAGGGTTTGACGGGGGAAGACATTCCGCAGGCTGCGCGTATCGTCGCTATCGTGGAAAATTATGTCGCGATGGTCACGACCATGCCCAACCGGCCCGCTCTGACTCAAGCTCAAGCCGTAGAAATCATCTCGGAGAATTTCGGGGAACGCTATGATCCCAACCTCGCCGAGGTTTTCGTCCGTGTGATCGAAAAAGAACAAAAGGAAGCCACCAAACACGCAGTCCTGACGAAATCGTAAATCTTTTCCGACTTCACATACCCCTGTCCCTGTCCGTCCGAGTGTCACGAATTGGTGACAATCTTCTAACTGTCTGCCGTGATAACACTTAAGAGTTAAAAGGCGCTTGTGTCACGGCCGAGTGTACGGCAGGTTGTGGCACTTCGTTGCCACGGCTCTCCTGCGGATGACAAAACCGTTGGCTTGGAATCCCTGAAAATATATGGAGTTGGCGGGTGGAACCTGGAAATTCTGCGACATCACCCCCTTGGGCCGAGGCTTTGCATGATCTGGTGTCACGGAGGTGCGAGGATGGGAGGACTCGTGCTTTCGTGCGTTGAGGCCGGTGGAGACGGCAGGGCGCCCTCGCCTCTCCGCTGGTCTCTCGGAAACCACGAGACGGAATACCATGAATGTGTCTCCGCCAAAAGCCAAAACCAAGACTCGCAGCCGGAATCGCTGGGTCCAGCACGTGCTTACGCGGGTGTTACAGCGATTGGGCCCTATTTTGACGGGTCAGTTGGCACTCCTGGATTGCCGAGTCAATCGACAGGGAGAGTTTTGGTCCTTCAGGCTAACTGTTTGCGTCAGAGAGCCATCTCAAGGATGCAGATCATTCCCGGGGGAAAAATTGCAGGTCACTGGGCTCGGTTCGACCCGACTGCGATCCCATTGGCTACCTGGGGATCCCCGCATCAGTGAGTGTCTCCAGGCCGCGGTGGCCGGGGCCGTCGCCGAAATCGCGAACAAAACTGGCGCGGGATTGCGAGTGTGCCGGTGGCCGGAGTCGATCTGTTCTTCCCGCCTTAATTCAGATTAATCCAGGTTAATCCGGGTTAGGCAGGCGAGGGTTTCTTACTTGAATTCTTGCCGGATTTCTTGAGGGTTTTTTTACCGGTCTCGGGCGGCTCTTCACCCTTGGTTGCCGGTTTGACCAAGATCTTGTTCAATTCCGCAGTCAAATCCTCCTTAGTGAGGCCACGTTTGATCTCCCCGTTAAAGGCTAAAGAGATTGCTCGGGTTTCCTCCGAGACCACGATCACAATGGCGTCCGAGACCTCGGTCAAACCGATGGCGGCACGGTGACGGGTTCCCAATATATAACCGAGCTCTTCTCGTTCGGTAATGGGTAAGATGCAAGCAGCAGCGATGATCTTGTCCTGGCTGATAATGGCGGCACCGTCATGAAGAGGTCCAGGGACGGTGAAAATCGACTCGAGGGTGGCGGAAGAGATATCAGCATTGAGTAAGGTGCCGGTTTTGATCCAGCGCTCCAGCCTGACTTCCCGTTCGATGACGATCAAAGCTCCGAGACCGCGTTTGGACAGTCGGCTCACGGCATCGAGAATCTCGTTTTCCGCGGGGATCTCCTCCTCGGCTCGCAAGAACCAGAAACCGCGCCGTAACCCAAGATTTGTCAAAGCCGTGCGCAACTCGGGTTGGAAAATGATGATGAAAGCCACTACCCAGACGGTCTGCAGGGTGCTGATGATTCTCTTCAGGACAATCATGCCCAAGGCATTGGCCAAGAAGGAAAGTAAGAGCAGGAAGCCGAGCCCCAGAAACATGTGGATAGCTCGTGACCTCCTGATGAGGATCAGCAAGCGATAGAGCAGGAAAGCCACGATTAAAATGTCGAGCAAGTCGATGATCAAAGAACTGGAAATAACATCCAACATAGAAAGCTCTCCCACACGATCGGAATCCTCAAGACACCGAACGACCGCAGCTTATCACTCTCACTGAGCTTCCTCAAGCAGAGGATCGGTGCGCGGAGGCGACGGCGGCGAGAATGTCCAGGTATTGAATCGAAGCCTTCACATCGTGCACTCGCACTACCGCGACACCCGCGGTGAAGGCGGCGCCCAAAGCGGCCAGGCTGCCAGGTAGTCGCTCCTCAACTGCCGCACCAGTGACCGCGCCAATGAAGCCCTTACGGGAGGCACCCAGGAGCAGTGGCCGGTCACCGCCGAGCTCGTCCAAATGGGCCAGGAGGGCCAAATTGTGTGCAAGAGTTTTGCCGAAGCCAATACCGGGATCGACAATGATCTTTTCCGCTGCTACCCCTACCGCTTCAGCCGCCTCGGCCCGCTGGGCCAGATAGGTTGTAATTTCGGCCACAACGTCATCATACTGAGGATCATCCTGCATGGTTTGTGGTGTGCCTCGCATGTGCATCAGGACCAAGCCACAATCGTGCTCGGCGGCCAGGTTTAGGATGTTCGGTTCAGCTGTCCCAGCGGTAACATCGTTGATGCCATCGGCACCTGCTTCCAGGCAGAGCCGTGCCGTCTCTACTCGCGTCGTATCCACGGTGATGGCAATGTCTGTTTGCTGGCGTAACACAACCAGAACCGGTAACAGACGGCGCTGCTCCTCCGGACCTCCCACGGGCACGGAGCCAGGCCGAGATGATTCGGCTCCGAGATCGAGGATATCGGCCCCATTCTCCACCATGCGGAGTGCCGTGGTCACGGCCGTTTCCGGATCCGGTAACCGCGAGTCAGGATAGAAGCTGTCCGGGGTCAGGTTGACAATACCCATAACCAGCGGTCGGATCCGTTCAGGGAGGGGGCGGGACCCGAGTCGCCAGGTCGGTGCTCTAAACGGACGGAGACCTTTATATTCCAGAGATTGGTTCGGAGACTTGTTCAGGGGCGCGCGCTGCCCCTTCACTGCAGCGTGTCCTTGGAATCGTCTGGATCGGTGGAATCACTCGCGTCGCCAGCCCGGGTGGGAGCCGCCAGGTCGGCTGCCGCGGGTTCACGATCCTCGTCCCCAGTCGATTCGGCTGATAGGTCGGAAGTGGTTGGTATTTCTTCGGAATCAATGGATTGATCTGGTGGACTCTCTTCTACATCTTGCGAGTCACTCGCCGAGGCATCGATATTGTAGCTCAGTTTTGGCGGTGGCAGCTCCTGCCCCTTCATGACCATTTCCACTTCTTCTTTGTCGAGGGTCTCACGCTCCAGCAGTGCGGCCGCCATGACTTCGACCCTGTCCCGGTGGTCGTTGAGGATGGTATGGGCGCGTTCGAGCTGTTCGGACACGATCCGGCTGACTTCTGTATCGATTTCCTGCAGCGTTTTCTCGCTGTGGATTTGACGTCGGGAGTAATCCCGGCCCAGGAATACTTGCTCAGTGGACTCCTCATAGGCAATCGGTCCGAGCTTCTTACTCATACCGAGGCGGGTGACCATGGCGCGGGCCAGACCGGTTACGTGCTTGATATCGTTGGATGCACCGGAGCCGATGCGCTC
>Ga0209536_100006090_pt1 | contig 18540 bp, 18 predicted proteins | sample DeeMarSeWOR28_12_FD_187461 | JGI IMG/M metagenome (GOLD analysis project Ga0209536, IMG submission 187461) | Marine sediment microbial communities from White Oak River estuary, North Carolina - WOR-2-8_12 (SPAdes) (version 2) | ecosystem: Environmental > Aquatic > Marine > Intertidal zone >... | reverse complement strand
CCGGCTCCGGTTCCGGCTCGGGCTCCGGTTCCGGTTTGGGCAGCGGAATATTCGACGGCACCTCGTCGGGCAGCGGCTTCGGCGGCTCGATCGGGGTCACGTTCTTCACCTCCTTGAGCGGCTTCGGCTCGGGCTTTTTCTCCTCCCTGGGCTCCTCGGGGGGTGGCGGCGGTTCTTCCGGGGCGGGTGGCGGCTCATCCAGGATGACCGACATCATTTCGACCGGCGGCGGCTCATCGACAGGCGGCAAGAACGACCAGTCGACCCCGTAAATGAGGAAGGGAACGATAATCTCGATGCCAAACGCGATAATCAGCGCGCGCCAGAACGGCAGCGACTGTTTGTCACCGACCTGGTCCGTCGCCCACAGCGGGCCGCGGCCCGAGAATCCCGGCCCGCTCATGACCGGCTCCGCCTGCGAGCAACCGTTTCTTCCGAGCGTTGCAACACTAGTTGACTGCAGCCGCTTGGCTCTCGGCGGTCGCAGCAATGCCCACCGAGTTGATTCCCGCCCCGCGCACACTGTCCATCACACGGATCAGCATCTGCAACGACACATCCTTGTCGCCGGCGATAATTACCGAAATCTGCTGATCCTGCTTCAGCTCAACCAGCTTCTCTGTCAGCGCTTCCTGTGTCACTGTCTGTCCGTCAACGACGATGTTGCTGTCCTTCGTCACGCCAACGGTAATCGTCGAAGTCTTGATTTCCTTGGTCGTCTTCGAGCCCGGCAATTCCATATCGACCCCGGTACCGGCAATCATCTTGAGCGAAATCACGACGAAGAACACCAGCAGGAACATCATGATGTCAATCATCGGTATGACTTCGACCCGTGGTTTCTCGGCGGTGTAGTAACCGGTGCGGGCGCGGCGCGTCATTCGGCGCTCCCGTTCCTGGTCGATTTCACTTTGCCGCCATGTGCCTCGCTGGCCGAAACGCCGTGATGCGCGGACCCGCCACCATGCAATCGGTTGAGCAACATCACCCGCAACAAATCCATCTGGTGCAACGCCAGTCGCACGCGTTTGTTGAAGTGGTTGAGGAACAGCACCGCGATGATCGCGATCAGCAAACCCGCGCCGGTGGCGACCAGTGCCTCGGCGATACCGCCGGTGACCATTTGCGTCGCAGCCTGACCTGTTCCCGATGTGCCAAGAACATCGAACGCATGCACCATACCGATAATCGTGCCGAGAAGCCCCATCAACGGCGCCAGCGTGACGGACGTATCGAGCACCCAGATATTCTTGTCGATCTTGGGCATCTGCCACATGATCGCTTCATCGATATGGCGGTCCATGGTGTCGGCGTCTTCTCCGCGCGAAGCGAGCGCGGAGGAAATGATCGATCTTTGCAGAGAGCCTTCGTAATGGGCTTCGAGTTGCTCGAGTTTTTGTACGTTCTGATACTCGATGAGGTGCAGATCGTTCTCCATGGCAAGGCCCGATTTCAGCGCCCGGTGAAAGAAATAGGCACGCTCAACGATGACAGCGAGTGTGATCAGCAGCAAAACGCCCATCAGCGGCAACAGGCCGCCCGACATGACGCTCAAATGGATGATTTGTTCAATCATGATCTCCCTTTCCTGGAAACTGCGGTGCGCTCACCGGCAAGCACCCGGTATACCGTTTTCTGTTTCAAATGCTCAACAACGGCAGCCTGTATTGCTGCCCCCCCCTATTGCGTAACCGGCGGATAGAACGGCATGCCGTAACGCTCGACAATGCGCTTGATCTCACCGCTTTCGAGCATTTCCCCGATCGATTCATCGATAAACTTCTTGAAATCCTTCTCGCGGCTCTTGATAACCCAGGCGCTGTCCCAGCGCATTTCCGGGATCGGCACATACCCCTCGACCAATTCGAACTCCGCTTCCGGCCGGTTCAGCCTGGCCTGGGAAATCGCACCCGACCAGATCATGCCTGCGTCAATCTGCCGGCGTACCAGCGCGTCGATCACCTGGTAGTTCTGAAAGAACGTCTCATGCGGAATCCCGTGCTCGTCGGCGTACTCGCTCATGGGCGAGAACGCCGGCAGCCCGACTTTCAGACCCAGGCGCTTGATGTCGTCGAGCGATTTCACCTTTTTTGCCGAGTGCTGGGTCACCAGCACGAAGCCGGTGCTCATGAACGGCCGGGTGAATTCAAGCGCATTCGCATCATTATGGTGATCGTCGCCGGTGATCGTCAGGCCCATGACCAGGTCGCAAGAACCCTTGTTGATCGACTGGTCGTAGGCGCCTCCGGGCGCACCCGGTCCGAACCGGGTTGCCATGTTGACCCACATCATCGCGACCTTCCAATCCCGCTTTTTGGCAATGGCATTGAGGATCTCGATCTCGAGGCCGGGCGGCTCGTTGTTTCTGGCTGTCCGGGAGAAAGGCCAGAACCAGCCGTCGGCGCACGCGATGATGGCCCCCATCGTCTCGACCCGAGTCATTGCATCGGCTTTCTTCAGTTCGACAGGCACCCCGATCGGCGAATAATTCTTGTAGCCGGATCGATACAGCTTGTCGGACAGCGGATCAAATACCTCGGGCTTCGTGTAACCCATCTTCGGCCCTCTGTCGCGGCCGTAGACGTACTCGGGATAGAGTTCGAACACCTCGGAGTCGGCGCCTCCCTGGGCAACAGCAATGGAGGGCAGCAGGGCCAGCAGTGCCGGCAGCAACAGCCGTAGTACCAGCCGAATTTTCATCCGCATTGTTATTGGTCCAAGGAATTGTTCGCCCGGCGGCAGAAGCCGCGGCAGCCGTCCCTGCAATACCCCGTCAAGCAACCGAAAAAGCGCCACGGGGCCGTTCCGGACGGCAGGCCCTATCCACGCTGGATGGTCACACCTGTAAAATCAGCCCGCAATGCTATCGCAAATCGATCCGTAATGGTCACAGTGGCGGCACACCCGGCAGCGCCTGTTCATGCTCCCGCCCCCCGCACACGCCAAAGATGTGCAAATATTCGGCAACCGTAACGACCATGCTCGCTAGCCATGTGCGCCACACTCTGCACGGCAGAGGTCGCGTTCGAAACATGCTGAAACACGAAAAATTGGTGAATCCCGAAAACACGCTAAAGCCGGAAAACATGGTGAAACACGAAAAGATGGTGAAACACTCATACCCCGTCAATCGCATAACCCGTTGGCCCATGCCATTTGCCGCTGCGATCCTGTTCATCGCGGCGACACTAGGCGGCTGCGCCGGCATGAGTCTTCCGGGCAAGGGAATGACCGAACGCCTCGAGCTAAATGGCTATTCGTTCATGCCGCCGCCGGAACCGGAATGGTTCATTGCCGATCGAACGCCGGATCGCATTGCCCTTGCAAGGCTTGGCTGGGTCGAAGGCCAGACCTTTCTGGCCGAGGGTTCCTTGCTCAACCTGGACGAATTGCGCAATCCGTCACAACTGGCGCGATACGTGAAGGAAATGCATGATCGCGATCTGCCGCGCCCGCGCTTCCGCATACAGGAACATGACGTCACGGACCTGCGTATCGCCGGAGCACAGTGCGCGCTCTCGCACATCGTTGCCGAGGATCGGGACCCGGAAACCGGTAGCAACGTTGTCACGGCAATGCTGGTGGAGACAGTCGGAACGGTATGCATACACCCGGGCGACGCACGCACCGGGGTTTCGCTGAGCTACTCGCACCGGTCCTTTCCGGAGGACAGGGACCGGGGTTTCGAAGCGTACGCAACGCCGCTGCTGCAGACGCAGCAGTTTGACGACCTGCACAAACCACGCAATGACTGATCTGCCAGACGGCGGCCGGCAACGGCACCCGCCGCAACGCCTTCATGACTAGCGGGCCAACAGATCGCGATTCAGCCCCGACCGGCTCTATCGCGCCCGCTGAACGCAGCCACGCCGCCGCGCGATTGCTTCTCGACCAGCATGCAAGCCGTTCGCCGTTTTCGCGCCTGCCGGAAGAGTGTGCCCCGCGCAACGATGCCGAAGCGTACGCAACGCAGGAGGCACTGCGCCGCATGCGCGAAACCGCACTCGGCGAAACGGCCGGCTACAAGGTTGCGCTGACTTCGGCGGTGATGCAGGAAATGCTTCAGTACTTCTCGCCTTTCGCGGGCCCGCTGCATGCGAACATGATTTACCCGGATGGGGTGAATCTCGATCACTCGCTGTATGGCCGACTGTGCATTGAATGCGAACTGGCGGCCGTCCTGGGTAAAACGCTGCTGGCGAGGCACGCGCCCTATTCGCGCGAGCAGATTGCCGATGCTGTCGAAACAATCGCACCAGCGCTCGAACTGGTCGATGACCGCAATGCCGACTACAGCGATATTTCCACGCTGGTATTGACGCTCATTGCGGACAATGCCTGGAATGCTGGCGTCGTGCTGGGACCTCCGGTGCGCGACTGGCAACGCCTGGATCTGGCAAGCCTGCACGGCAGGGTCAGCATCAATGGAGAACCCGTCGATGAAGGATACGGGCGCGACGTGCTGGGCCATCCTTTCGAAGCACTCAGATGGCTGGTGAACACGGTGGCTGGGCAGGGTAAGGATGTGCAAAAGGGCATGGTCGTAATGACCGGTACCATGATTGCCACCCAATTCGTGAAACCCGGCGACCAACTGAGCTTCACCGTCGACGGCCTGGGTACGGTCGGCGTCAGCGTCCGTTAGCTGATGATGGAGATCTGTTCAATGGACACCAGCAGCGTGCGCCGTGTTATGCCGAAGGCCGTTACCGCTTCCCGGCTGGCAGCACAACCGCCAACCCGAAGGATCAGCGCCTCATGTTGAAAAAATACCAGCAACCGCACACCGGAGGTTTTGTCGGCGCGATCTGGCGCTGGTTCGACCGCAGCATTCTCGCTCTGGGCCGGGAATTTCGCCTGAGCTTCATGCCGCCGTTGATGGTGTATGCCGCTGCCGGCATTTCCGGCCTGACGGCCATCGTTGGCACCTTCTATGTCAAGGAGCGCCTCGGCCTGTCGGCGGAATTTCTCGCCGCCCTCGGCTTCTGGGCGATGTTGCCGTGGGCCCTCAAAATGCCCCTCGGGCATATGGTCGACCTGATCTGGCGATTCAAGAGCATCTTCGTGTACCTCGGCGCAAGCATGATTGCCGCGAGCCTGCTGATCATGATCGGCCTGCTCGGTTACACCGAAGCGATGATCGCAATTGCACCGGCGGGCGCCTGGTATGTATTTGCAACGTTGTTGGCACCCATCGGCTACGTCGTGCAGGACGTGGTCGCCGATGCCATGACCGTTGAAGCCGTACCGCGGGTGGATCGCGACGGCAATCCGTTTGGCGAAGCCCAGCGCAAGTCCATGCATACCACCATGCAGCTGCTGGGTCGCGTCGCCATCATCAGCGGCGGCATACTGGTGGCGCTGGCCAATGTCGTCTTGCTGGAAGGCGTGGGCGACCTGCCCGAAGAAGAAAAGGGCGCGGCCTATCTGTTCATCTACCAGCTGGCGCTGATCATTCCGCTGGTGTCGGTCTTCGGGGTTGTCCTGGCGACATGGCTGCGCCATCGGCGCATCGTTCATCACGTCAGGCAGGGGCACACCCGGGAGCAGGCGATCGAACTCATCGACGTGCACACGGAATCGCCAACGGTAAACTGGTGGATTCTGGGCGGCGGACTTGGCTTTGCCGCGCTGTCGATTGGTGTTGGCCTGAGCGACATACCGGCTTCGCAGGAAATCGTGTTCGCGATCTCCATGGCGATCGTCATCTTCCTTATCTCGCGCCTGACGCGCGAGCTCGATGCGCAGGCACGCAAGCTCCTGGTCGGCACAGCCATCATCATATTCGCATTTCGGGCCATTCCGACAACCGGCGCGGGCACCTCGTGGTGGATGATCGACGATCTGGGTTTCGACCAACAGTTCCTCGCCGTGCTGTCGTTGATCGCATCCGGACTGACGCTGTTCGGCATGATTGTCTTTCGCCGCTTCATGGCCGAACGGTCGATCGCATATATCGTCGGCGCGCTGACAATTGCGGCAACCTTGCTGATGCTGCCCGACATCGGCATGTACTACGGCCTGCATCACTGGACCGCCGAGATGACCAACGGTGTCGTCGATGCCCGTTTCATCGCGCTCATCGACACCGCGCTCGAATCTCCTCTCGGGCAAATCGCCATGATCCCGATGCTGGCGTGGATCGCCAACTCGGCACCCGCCCGGCTCAAGGCGACATTTTTCGCCGTCATGGCCTCCTTCACCAACCTGGCGCTGTCGGCGTCGCAACTCGGAACCAAGTATCTCAACCGTATTTTCACTGTAACCCGTGAAGTTCGCGACCCGTTCAGCCAGGAAGTCGTCGTGCCCGCCGACTACAGCGAACTGGGCATACTGCTGATCACGGCAACGGTGATTGCCTTTGCGTTGCCGATGCTGACCATTGTGCTGGTGCGGATGAGTCCGCTCCGCAACGCCTGATCGAGCCGCACGTGATCAAGCGCTATCGCTTCGTTTTTGCCATGACCGCCGACAAGGCACTCGCCAGCCTCGACGAGGCGATCGCAGCCAACCCGGGTTTCGGGTTGGCAATCGACGCCAGTGGCCGCATCAAGGTATTTCGCAGCCAGGGCGTGGCTTTGCTGAACGGCTTCTTCCCGATATTCGTCGCCCGCTTCAATTCAACTGCCGAAGGATCGGAATTGTGCGGCGGATTTCGCTTTCATTTGCTCGCGATTGGCCTGTTCGCAGGCTTCGTCGCCACCTCGGCGTTCAGTCTGGTCAATCTGCTTCTCTCGCCCGACATCGCTGCCGACCTTCCGCCCGACTGGAAGTCGCAACGGATTCGATTTGAACTGCAATTCATCGCCTTCGCCTGTCTTTCGGCGATGTTCGCGTGGCTCGCCGGCAAACCGATGCGCGATCGCATTGCGGCGATTATCGCCGGCGCGGCCGCCCGGAAACCGGGCAATTAGCGAGATACGGTTTGAAAGAAGCTTTTCCAACAGCAGGAGATCACTGATGGCGTTCGAACCGGAACTGCGCTCGACCATCACCTGCCCCGAATGCGGCCACCAGGAAACCGAGACGATGCCAACCGACGCTTGCCAATGGTTTTATGAATGCAAGGGCTGTGGCGCCGTCATCAAACCTGTCCTCGGCGATTGCTGCGTGTTTTGTTCATATGGCACGGTCGCCTGTCCGCCAGTGCAGGCAGAAAAGCAATCACACCGCAACTGAGCCTTTTGCTTCGCAGCCGAACCGGAGGTTTCGAAATCCCGGGCTGCTGAACTGATGGCCGGCATTGCGCATGTGAGGCTGGCCGTCCGCATAGCGCACGCAGGCGGTCAGCCGCAGCGGCAACCCGAATGCCCGGGAAAAGGTCCTTAACGAGGCACCAACGGGTTGCAATTCTTGATCGTGACCCGCCCTTGCAACAGATTACCTCGCGAGTATTCGTTGAACAGGCAGGTATTGGTCGCCGGGTCGTAGTTTTCGATCCACAGGTTGTCGTCCTTCCAGGTGGCAGTGATGTGGTGCTGGCCAGCGGGAACCGTTACCGTCATGACGCCACCGTAGCGCTTGACGAACAACTGTTGAAAATGAAAGTAGTAGGCACCCCAACCGACAACGAGGATGACCGCGGTCGCGATCAACGCTGCTTTCAGATTGTCCAGTTTGATACCGACAACGACCAGCGTTGCAATGACGAGGCCGACTACCAGCCCCCAGTAAAGATAAGTGATCATTCGCCCCCCTCGATTACGCCATTTCGGATTACGCCGTTTCCGATTACAGCATGCCTTGCCGGTTTCCGCATTGATTCCGCGCAATTTGAGACATACTAAATTAAACTGCCGATACAGTAATGCCATTAGAGAATTGTTGCGGGGTATGAGCGTATGCTCGCGTGCCCCGTGGCACAGCGCCGTTTTATCGAAGTACAACACAATCCATACGAACGCATGAATTTCGACCCGACTCCCGACCAGCAACGCATAGGCGAAGCCGTAGCGCGCGCTTGTGAGCGCTTTGATGACGAGTACTGGCTCGCTTGCGACCAGGAACATCGCTTCCCGGCCGAGTTTCATCAGGCTATGGCCTCAGGTGGCTGGCTTGGAATTGCCATGCCGCAGGCATACGGAGGCGCGGGATTGGGTATCGCCGAGGCGGCGATCATGATGCAGACCATTGCACGATCCGGCGCCGGCTTCAGCGGGGCTTCGGCTGTGCACATGAATATTTTCGGACTCAATCCGGTGGTGGTATTTGGCAGCGAAGAACAGAAAAAACGCATGCTCCCGCCACTGATCGACGGAAGTGAGCGCGCCTGTTTTGCCGTCACGGAACCCGACACCGGACTGAATACCACCCGGCTCAAGACCAAGGCGGAGAAGCAAGACGGGCAATACATCGTTTCCGGGCAGAAAGTGTGGATATCGACCGCGCAGGTTGCAGAGAAGATGCTACTGCTTGCGCGCACTACGCCCATCGAGGAATGCGTCCGCGGTGAGCACGGCCTGTCGCTTTTCTACACCAGCCTAGACCGACGCTATGTGGAGATTCGCGAAATCGAGAAAATGGGACGGCACGCCGTCGATTCGAACCAGGTATTCTTCGACGCTTTGCCTGTCCCGGAGCAGGACCGCATTGGCGAAGAGGGGCGCGGTTTCGAGTACATCCTGCACGGGCTCAATCCCGAGCGCATTCTGATTGCCGCCGAATCGGTTGGCCTGGGCCACTGCGCGCTAGCGCGGGCTGCGGGGTATGCGAAGGAACGAATCGTGTTTGACCGGCCAATCGGCCAGAACCAGGCGATTCAGCATCCGCTGGCGGCGAACTGGATGGCTCTTGAAGCCGCCGACCTGATGGTTCGCAGGGCCGCCTGGCTGTACGACAACAGCAGACCATGCGGAGCCGAGGCGAACAGCGCCAAGTACCTGGCAGGCGAAGCCTGTTTCAACGCCTGCCAGCAGGCGGTCATGACCCTTGGAGGCTATGGTTACGCGCAGGAGTACCACGTTGAGCGGTACCTGCGCGAGGCATTGATCGGCCGCATCGCACCGGTGAGTCCGCACCTGATCCTGTGCTACATCGCCGAGCGCGTGCTGGGGCTGCCCCGCTCCTACTGAATTGCGGCGCGGTGCCGCACTATTGAATTGCCGCGCGGCGCCGCGCGGCGGCTGCCGCCCTGGCACGCCAGCGTTCTCGCGCGCCACTGATCCTCTTGACCACGCTCTGCCCGAAGGTGGATTCACGAACCTCGCTCACCACCTCGACTTTCTGGGTTCGCGCAAGCGCGGGGGCACTCTTGAAAGAGAGGTAGCGCTTCAGCGCCGCCTGAATATGAGTGCGCATCAGCGCGACGTTGACCGGCTTGTTCAGGAAACGGAAGACCTGCGCTTCATTGATCAGTTCGATCACCATCTCCGAATCGGAAGCGGACGTCACCACGATCGTGAGAATTTGCGGGTTTTCCTGTTTGAGCAGTTTGAGCATTGTTGTGAGCTGGTCTTGCGCGAAATCCACGTCGGTAATGACCAGCGCGACTTCCTGGTTCTGCATGGCGTCAATAGCCGACTCGACCGAACTTGCATAGGTGACCGGGCACATATTGCCAACCAGTTCCTTGACGACCCGAAACATGTCTTCGTTCTGGTCGATCACCAGCACGCCCGCTTCCATGCGGTCCGGCACGCTGACTTCTGCGGTTTTCGCATTGGCAAGCTCCAGGCCGATAGTCACCGCCTCTCCCATGACGTTTCTGAGCTCGGTGTTGTCCCACGGTTTGCTGATAAACCGGTACACCTCGCCGTCATTCATTGACCCGACAATTGCCGCCAGGTCGGAGTATCCGGTGAGCAGAATGCGCACCGTGTTCGGTGATATCTCCCGCGAGCGGCGCAGAAATTCGACACCGAGCATCTCCGGCATGCGTTGATCGCTGACGATCACGTGCATGTCGTACTTGCTGACAAAATCAAGCGCCTTATGGCAGTCTGTGGTTGTGAAAACGTGATAACGATCCCGGAACAGGGACTTGAGCGCGCTGAGGATGCGCTCCTCGTCATCGATAAACAGCACGCGCGCCTTGCGTACACTCTTGTCGAGGCTGATAGAACTGCCGGGGCTCGATACCAACGGCGAGGCCAGCGAACTCGCGGCACCACCGGAGCTGATCGGCGCAAGGACGGGCGTTACCGTAGGGTCTAGAAGCCGCGCCGCATCGAGGATGCCAACACCCGGAAAACCCTGATCCGGTTCGTTACCGGCGGGGGTGGGCGTATCCGGGACCCGTTGTCCGACTTCGCCGGCAGGCCTGCCCAGCGCTTGCCCTGCCGGAGCCGTCCGGCTCTTGCCCATGCCAAGGCCCATCGTCGCCACGCCGTCGACAGCGTAGCGTAGCTGAAGCGCGAATTCCTCAGCAGTTTGAAACCGGTCCTGCGGCTTCTTGGCGAGCGCCCGCTGCAACACCCTGTCCACGGCCGGCGACAGTTTCAGGTTGAGCATCGACGGGTTCTCGGGGAGTTCGTTGAGCACCCTCTGCATCACCTGGGCGCTGTTGCCCCCGAAAGGCCTCTGTCCGGTGAACAACTCGTAGGCGATGACACCAATCGCGTAAATGTCGGTTACCGCCGTTACGTCGCTGCCCAGAAGCTGCTCGGGCGACATGTAATACAGCGTTCCAAGCACGTCACCAACCTGCGTCAGGCTCGAAGACTCGGTGCGCGCTATGCCGAAGTCGGCAATCTTCACGGCGCCTTCTTCGTTGATGAGGATATTCGACGGCTTGATGTCGCGGTGCACGACACCTTGCGAATGCGCATGACCCATGCCGGCGAGGATCTGGCGGAGTATCTCGCCACTTTCCTTGAGTTGATAGGTCACACCCGCCTTGAAATGCTCCAGCAGGGTGCGGCCTTTGACCAGTTCCATGACGATGTAGGCGAGGCGCTCATCTTCCGCGTAATCGTAGATCTGCACGATGTTCGGATGCATCAAACGCCCGACTGCCTTCGCCTCGTGCCGGAAACGTTCAATCGCGTGTTTCAGGTCATCCGAATCCATGTCGGACTTCGTAATCGCCTTGACGGCGATACGGCGGTCGATGGCCTGGTCGTAACACTTGTAGACCACGCCCATGCCACCCCGGCCGAGTATCCCTTCGACTGCGTACTTACCGATTTTTTCCGGCATGCTCATAGGTGGTCAGGCAGCCTTCGAAACAATTGCGGAACCAACCAGCGACCTGACCGGCAGGTACACGGTAAACCGGGAGCCCTTGCCGACCGTTGTTTCCACGTCGATGCGGCCGCCGTGCTGCTGGATGATCTTGTAGGAAATCGACAATCCAAGTCCGGTACCCTTGCCGATATCCTTGGTGCTGAAGAAAGGATCGAAAATTTTCGGCAGCACTTCTGCCGGGATACCGATTCCGTCATCCTCGATGTCGACGGCGACACCGTCACCCTGCGGGCGCGTACGAATCTTGATAACGCCCCTGCCACGTTTGAGCGCTTGGGCAGCGTTGGTAATCAGATTCAAGAACACCTGGTTTATTTGCGATGGCGAACAATGCACAAACGGAATGTCGCCGAGATCTTTTTCGACCGTAACCGTCTTGAGTTGATGCTTTGCCAACGCCAGGGTACTGGTAATACCCTCGTTGAGGTTGTACTCCGTTATCTTGCTGCGATCGAGCCGGCTGAAGTCCTTCAGATTGCCGACAATCTCCGACATCTGCGTAGTCCCATGCACGCCATCCTCGACCAGGCCTTGAAGTTCGTCGATCGTTTTCTGCTGCCTGAGGCGGGACACCTGTTGCGCAACCGTGCTGAATTGCTGGTTGAGCGCTGCCGGATCGGCTCTGGCGCCGGATTGCAGCATACCGAGCAGCCGCTCCGTTTCCTCGATCACGCCGCCAATCTCGGGCAGCCTTTCGGACACGCTGCCAAGGCTGTTTTTTACGTAGGCAAGCGGTGTATTGATCTCATGGGCAACACCCGCAACCATTTGCCCCAGCGAGGACAACTTTTCCGACTGTATCAGTTGTGCTTCGGATTCTTTCAACTGCTTCAGTGCCGCCGACAATTCGCCGGTACGTTCCCGCACCCGGTGTTCCAGCCTGACGTTCGCGGCCCTGATCTTGACGCCTAGCCAGGCCACCAGTGAAAGCAGCGCTGCAGCATAGGTAATCAGAAAGACCCTGTAAATCTCCTTCTCATTGATCGTCGCTTCGAGCTCCTGGCTGAATGAGTTAGCCATGTTGTCGAGCCGCGGCCCGGAGGTCAGGCGGCCGATCTGACTGGCGATGCGCATCTGCGCCACCTTGTGATCGAGCAGTTTACGCCCTGCGTCGACGGCAACCCGCGCTTGCGCGAACAATACCTGTGGATAACGGCTGGCCGCGGCTTCCAGGTTCGATAGTGCCGTGTACAAAGCGTTGTAAGACTCTTCCCGGCCGAGCAGGAAGTACACGGGAGCAAGCACCCTGATCTGATCGATGGAATACTCGAGCCGCGACGAATCGACGTTGAGTTGCGTGGCTTGCGCGACAAGGTCGCCAGTATGCTGCTGCAACGCAGCCATCGACTGTTTTGCCGCGGCGTGTTCCTCCTTGAATTTTTCGACCAGCCGTCCCTTGTTGCGTACCTCGGCCGACAGTTCGGCCAAACCGGTGTTGAGCGCAACACTGCCGGTACTCCAGGCCGCTTCGGTCAACGCCGTGAGGGTGGCCTCTGCGCCTTCCCTGCGATCAGGCAGCGGAGACGCATTCACGTCCGACTCCACGCTGGCGCGCAAGACGTCGACGTCCCAGCGCCCGTCGAGCTCCTTGAGCTCGCGCAAAAGGCTCGCGATCTCGTTCGGTTCGCGCAGGTCGATCGACTCGGTCTTGGCATACAGGATGGCCAGACCACCGACCAGCGCAAATGCCAAAAGCACCAATCTAAGACTGCGGGAATTGACTGATGTCGGTAGCTTCATTCTCGATACTCGTCGGCGATTCGCGGCGTGGCCTTACGCCGATACCAGCCCCGAGAAGTCACTTATCGTCCGGGGAAGTCGCAGCAAACTCTGTTGCCTCCGATTATATTATTTAAAATCCGATACTTGCGTCGGATACCCATTGGCTCCGCCATAACGATTCCTACCTAAGCAATCAACGGTCCTCCCCCCCCGGGCGGGGATTTGGGCAAGTCTTTGGCGACGCACGAGCGGCCAGCGAAGGTGGAAAAAATGAGCCTGAATGATCGGACAGCCGTGCATCGGCCGGCACAGGCGCTTAATATCTGTTTGCATGTAGGACAAATTCCCAATCGAGACAGTACATTGACGCACGTGGACGTGAAGCCGCTGGCTGGCGCATCGGGTGGTGAGCACCTGGATAGTGAGGACAGGGCTGCAGACTCGAGCGGCGCACGGGTGATCGGCGCCGAAATATCAGGCGTCGATATTTCGTCGCCACTGTCCGAAGACATCGTCACCCGGCTCCGCCAGGCGCTTCTCGAACACCTGGTGATCTTTTTTCGCGATCAACGGCTCGACCCGCAGCAACTGCTTGCCTTCGCCCGCCAATTCGGCGAACCGATGGCTTACCCGCAACTGACCGGCTTGCCCGGCTACCCGCTGGTGACGCCGGTCATCAAGCACGAACATGAAACACGGAATTTCGGTGGCGTCTGGCATTCGGATACCGCCTACCTTGAACGCCCGCCGATGGGGAGCGTCCTTTACGCGCTGGAAACGCCCCCCACGGGGGGCGACACGCTGTTCGCGAACCAGTACCTCGCTTACGAAACCCTCCCGGCCGACATCAGGAACAAGGTGGATGCCCTGGTTGGAATCAACAGCTCGGCCAAAGCCGAAGCGTCCAGAACGCGTGAGGACCGCCAGCGTGACGCCGGCGATCAGCTGAAGGTACTGGTTGCCAGACACCCGGTCGTGCGCACCCACCCGGAAACGGGACGCAAGTCGCTGTATGTCAACATCGGGCACACGACGCACTTCGAGGGATGGACCGAAAGCGAAAGCGCAGATCTGCTCGCAATGTTGTTCGATCACCAGATCAGGCCCGAATTCATCTGCCGCTTTCACTGGCAACCGGGCTCTCTGGCGTTCTGGGACAACCGCTGCACCCTCCACTATCCGCTCAACGATTACCATGGCTACCGGCGGGTGATGCACCGGATTACGCTGGCGGGCGACAAGCCGTGCTGACGCCGCTACGCTGACGTTGCCGAACCACCGCAACGGCCGAGCAGCAGGCAAAGCCCTGCCTTGCATGATGTTGGCACCTGTCAAGAAACTCCGCGCGGTTTAACCGCAGGGACTCAGAGCCGCTCCCACCACCGGCGCAGGGCGGCGGTCACCTCGCCCGGCCGTTCCAGTGTGGAAATATGGCCGCAGTCCTCGATGACGACGAGTTCGGCGCCGGGGATAAGAGCCGCCATCTCCTCGTGCCGGGCCAGGTTGGTGAGCGCATCCTGCCTGCCGCACAGAACGAGCGCCGGCACGCATACGCTGCGTAGCGCGTCGCGGCTGTCGGGACGCGAAATGATCGCCTGCTGCTGGCGTACATAGGTATCAATGCCGACACGTTCGGCCATTTCTGTCACGATTTGCACAAGAGCCGCGTCTTCCTGACGCGACGGGTGCATCAGCAAAGGCAGCATCAATCTGGTCACCGGCTGGAAGTTTCGCGCCGTGCTCGCCAGGCGCACCAGGTCACGGCGCCGCTGTGTTTCTTCCGGCGCATCGGCAGCCGCACGCGTATCGAGCAAAGCAAGCCCGGTCACCCGCCCCGGCGCCTGGCGCATGATCTCCATGCAAACGTAGCCACCCATCGACAATCCCGCCAGCGCAAAACTATCGAACGGCGCTGCGCGTAGCACCGCCTGCCCCATCGCCTGCATCGTGTCCTCCGATGGCGGCGGGGATACCCAGCAATCGGCAACATCCGACATGGCCTGCACCTGCGGCGCCCACAGGGCATGGTCGCACAGTAGTCCCGGTATCAGCACCAATCCCTGCTTCATTTGCAACGCCGTTTCAATTACGCAATGTTGTGGGCCGCACCGTCAGGATGCCGGGCGCAACACCTCGTGGCCACACCGGGTCACGCGGATCTGACCCAATCACGAATGTCCCACGGCTCATAAAGCGTCCAGATGTAATCGCTGCAGGAATCCTCCCGCAAGTGATGGATGTGCTGCTTGTCGGCTTCGTCAACGAAAGCCTGGAACACCGCCTCGCTGGGAAATTCGACGACGATCATGTAACGCCGTTCCACGTCGCCGTGCAGGTTGCGAATCGGGTTGCAGCCCGAACTGACGACTCGTCCGCCCATGCCGTAGATTATCTTTCCCGCCTTGACGGAGTAATCCCGGTAATCGTTCTCACGTCCGGGCAAGAGGTTAAACACGTTCAGTGCGTATACCATGTGGCCGTTCCCTGTCAGATTTGTTGTCATTCGACCCGAGCGAAGACTTATAACATGCACGGTGTCACGGGAGACATACCCGCGCGGCGATCCGGGAAGCTTAGCGCCGCATGGCTGCCTTTGCGGCAGTAATTGTTACCGCTGATTTCGCACGCCGGCCGTATTGCCTCTACAATCCGGCACAAGGACGAGACAAGACCAGGAGGAAGCAAACATGGCTGACCGCAACGTGCAGGTGCTGCTCGCGAACCGCCCCGAGGGGTGGGTAACGGAGTCGGATTTCAAGATCGTCGAGAACGACATACCGAAACCGAAACCCGGAGAGATCCTGATCCAGAACCACTGGTTGTCGCTCGACCCCTACATGCGCGGGCGCATGAGCGCCGGAAAATCCTACGCGGCCGCCACCGAGATTGGCGACGTCATGACCGGGGGCACCGTCGGCAAGGTCATCTCCTCCCAGAATCCGAAGTTCAACGAAGGCGATATCGTCGTCGGGTCGACCGGATGGCAACTGTATGCCACCTCCGCGGGAGACGGAATCGCCAAGGTTGATCCGAACGCGGTCCCGCTCTCCGCATACCTGGGCGTTTGCGGCATGCCCGGCGCGACTGCGTGGATCGGCTTGCTTGAACATTGCACGCCCAAAACCGGCGAGACCGTGCTGGTATCGGCCGCAACCGGAGCGGTGGGCAGCGTCGTCGGCCAACTGGCGAAAATGCAAGGCTGCCGCGCTGTCGGCATTGCCGGCGGACCGAAGAAATGCGAATACGCGGTGAAACAACTCGGCTTCGATGCCTGCGTAGACTACAAGGCGGGAAACCTCTATGAGGACCTGAAGGCCGCGTGCCCCGACGGTGTAGACTGCCTGTTCGAAAATGTCGGCGGCGAGGTCATGGACACCTCGCTCGCGGTACTCAACCCGTTTTCCCGCGTCGCCCTGTGCGGCCTGATATCCGGCTATAACGCGACCGAAGCCTACGGGATGAAGATGATACGTTCGATTCTGGTCAACCGCGTCAATGTCCGCGGTTTTATCGTGTTCGACCGAATCGACCTGTATCAGAAGGCTGTCGGTCAGCTCGTGCGCTGGGTCGCGGCCGGAAAAATCAGGTATCACGAGACCGTCGCCGAAGGAATCAGAACTGCGCCGAAGGCATTCATCGGCATGCTCAAGGGCGAAAATCTGGGCAAGCAAGTAGTCAAGCTGACCTGACTGTTTACTCTTGAAAGAGAATGGCCCGTCCTCCGGAAAATGCGGCGGGCCCGCCCGTATGGCGTGATGCATTCACAATGACTACGAGAACGTACTGAGAGCGGAAACGATGATGAAGAGATTGGCCAACAAGCGACATGTTTTTCTTCTGATGCTGGCCCTGGTTACCGCGGGCTGCGCATCGACAACCCTGACCAATAGCTGGCGTTCGCCCGATTACAGTGGAACGATGACCAGCCTCGTCGTCGTCGGCGTCAGCAAACAGGCGTCGGTAAGGCGCGTGTTCGAGGACGAGTTCGCGGCGCAGTTACGCTCACAGGGTGTGCGCGCGATGCCAAGTTACACGCTGGTGCCTGAAGATGGCCCGATTGACAAGGAAATCCTGCGCTCCGCGGTCGACTCAACCAACGCCGACGCGGTGATCATCACCCGGCTGGTCAAGATCGACAACAAGGTGACAGTGACACAACCCGGCCCGCCGCTGGCAACCCGGTACGATCCGTACTACTACGGCTTCTATTCGCGCGCCTGGGTTGGCTACTATGAACCGCCGGTCGTGCACCAGTACGATGTGGTAATCGCCGAAACCACTGTGTTTGTGAAGGACCGCGCCGAGCCGGTCTGGTCGGGAACCACGGAAACGTTCGCGCCTTCCGACCTGAAGAAAGAAACCACCGGTTTCGCCAAGGTTGTGATCAAGGCACTGACGAAGGAAAACCTGCTCTGAACCCTTTCAGAACGGCAGCGTTGTAAAGACGCTGAAACCGGTGACGTCTTCGTTGGTGCGAAGCGCAATGCCAATGCGGTCGACATCGATTCCAAACACATTGAACGGTTCCTTGGCCAGAAGACTGAGCATCAGTTCGGTTTGTTCCCGGATTGTGTTGTCCTTGTTGTTGACCTCGGAGAATCCGAGTTTCTTGAAGTAGTAGTAATAGGCGGGCAGGATACTCACCCTGATTGACCGGTTAAAGAGCGTGCGGCGGGTCGGAATCTCGATATCGAATCCGATTGCGAACAGGCTGAACGGCTCGTGAGCCCCCCCGCTCGGATAGTAGCCGGCCAGACTCAGGCGGTTTACCAGCGACAACATACTGCGCTTGCGCTCGCCGATGAGATAACGGCTGCGCAGCCCTGCGTCGTAAATCCATGCCGATTCCTCGCCGCCAAGCTCCCAGCCGGCACCAGCCGATACATATGGCTTCAGCAGCCAGCGCGGGGTGACCTGCTTCTCGAATTCGATCCCGGGGACAACGCTTAGTGTGTTCACGCGGCTCGGCAGCCCGTTGTCGACAACTTCACCCAGATCGAAGTCGTAGAATCCGAACGAAACAGGGAGCGTGATTCGCATACCCCATTGCTCCTCATTGCTCTCGCGCAAATGAAAAGACAGCGGCGCCTGCAAAATCCCGACCGTTCTGTCACCCGCAGAGTAAATGCCGGTCCCGTAAGTCGCCGCGTAGTACCAGTTGATCAGATCCTGGTCATCTTCCACCGCGCGCGTCTGGGCACTGGAAACCGGCAATACTGCAAGCCAGAGAAAGACCGCCGCCAGAAGTCGTCGCCACACCATCTTGCGTTTGCTAGCAGCGTGCCTGATGTCCGCGCAACCCCGCCGTTTCGCTTCAGGGTCGATTAACCGGTTCAATCCGATTCTGGCGCACGCGAACACGATCCCCAACCTGGAATCCGGAGACATCGCTGACCTCGAGCAGGATGAAACGGTCATCGTCAAAACGCACGACGACTTCGTAATGGGTTTCCTGGAGTTCCTTGCGCATCTCCTTGCTGCCGATCACCCCAACCTCCGGTCGCGCCTTCGGATCCCGGCTCAGAGGAAAGCTGATGAACGGGCCGGCCGGTGGCGCCCTCTCCTCCATCGTTCTGGCAACTTCCCGCTCGGTCGTGATTGACCGGATCTCGAAGACCACCCCGCATTCCTCGC
>Ga0209536_100006089_pt1 | contig 18540 bp, 11 predicted proteins | sample DeeMarSeWOR28_12_FD_187461 | JGI IMG/M metagenome (GOLD analysis project Ga0209536, IMG submission 187461) | Marine sediment microbial communities from White Oak River estuary, North Carolina - WOR-2-8_12 (SPAdes) (version 2) | ecosystem: Environmental > Aquatic > Marine > Intertidal zone >... | reverse complement strand
CTCATGGCCGATAAAGAATCTGAAATAAAATCTTTTATTAAGGAAAATAAAGTCTCTGCAAATAACCAGGAAGACCTTAAAAAGGTAGTGGCTTATTATAATGGTCTATAAAATCATCACGTCGTCTGATGAAGAAACGTAACTGACCATCCATTATTTCAAATTGGATGCCGCATGCTTCTCAGATCCCTGTAAAACCGAAATTTTATCTTTAAATTTGGCCTCAATAGCCAAGATGTATGAAATTTAATCTGGGAAATGCAATTATTTTTTTGACATGTATGGTTCTGGGAACGACAGCATGCAATATAAACAGGCCCTGCGACGAACCGACGCAATTTCCCATACTATCCGGGTTTTATGATTCTATAGGTGCAGATACCACCCTTGCCGGTCTGACCATATTTGGTATCGGGAGGGAAGACAGTCTGTTGGCCGACATGGATACATTGCATTCCGTTTCCCTGCCCCTGAATCCATTTACTGATACGTCCCGGTTTGTGATGACTTTCGGACCCGTTGCAGACACGTTGAGTTTTATGTACCAGAGAAATTTACGCATGGTTAATCCAGAATGTGGTTTTGCCATGTATTTTCAGATCGAAACCATCAACCACACTCATAATTTTATCGATTCATTAATATTATTGGATCAATACCTGGATGCCAACGCACAAGAACATCTTCAAATATTTGTTCATTAGCCTGTTCTTTTTTGTGTCACAGAACCTGCATGGACAAACCGATTCGCTCAGACAAACCGGTGGATTAACCATTGGCATTGACCTGGCCAGATTTCTCGTGCAGATATGGGAACCTGTGAATACCAATTTTGAATTTTCCATCACCAGTGACCTCGTTAGAAGTATCTATGTCAACGGAGAGGGAGGCTGGTTAAAAACAGCTTTCTCCGATGAGGACCAAAATTATACCTCAGGAGGCTACTATTTGAGAATGGGTGGATTATATAACCTGTTCAAACGCAAATCGCAGGCAAAAGACATGATCTATATTGGACTTTTGTATGGTTTTTCCAATTTCTGGCACGAAGCGGATCAAATCACCATTACGGATGATTATTGGGGAGTAGGAAGTGGTCGCTTAGACAGAAAAACATTGAAATCAAACTGGCTGGAAATAAAAATTGGCATTCAAATTGAAATATTTAAGAATTGGTTTCTCGGGTGGGCCATCCGGCCCCGGTTCCATCTGTTCGGAACCACTGATGAACGGTTACCGGCCTACATCATACCGGGCTATGGTAAAGGAGAGAATAATGTCAATTTTGGTATGAGCTATTATCTGGCATTTCGAATACCCTATGGTAAAAATAAAAGATAATAGAACCATTATTACGTTTCACAAAGTGCAGAACTTATTTTATTCTAGAAACTAGAATTGCAACCTATGAAGATGATATTCAGGTACCTGATCCTTATGCTGTTATTTGGTATTGTGGGTTCCTACCCGTTGCCTGGTCAAAATGTTCGTGTAGGGATAACAGCAGGCCCCAACTTTTCAACATTTCATGGAAGTTTAAATGAACTGAGAAAATTCAGGTTTGGCTGGCATGCCGGGGGCACTGTGTTATTAGACTTATCGGGAAAGTGGGATATCACCGTGGAGATGATCTACTCTCAGCAGGGCATACGGTGGGAAGATGGGCAGGCACAGTATAAAATTTATAATGATTATCTCGATTTTCCCTTTCTTATTTCATATGCCTTTAACGACCGGATCGAAGCCCTTTTGGGACCCGGAGTGGGTGTGCTCCTGAAATCGAGAGAGATTACAAAATATCCTGGTTATGAAGATGTTCAAAACACCATGGATCAATACAATGCCATTGATATTGGTGTTTACCTGGGTATTCGTTATACCATTACCCCACGTATTTCTGCATGTGTTCGATATTACAACGGACTGATGTATGTTGAACTGGGCGCAAACAGGCGGATCAATGCGCACTTTCAGATACCGATCACATATCGGTTCTAGATTTTCACTACTCTTTTGGTGTTTTCATGATTTTTGAACTGGACACCAGGGCAGACTGGGTGGTCTTGATGATGGTGTCCAGCCGGCGTATACGAAATGCTTCCAAGGCATTCATACCCTTTCTTAACCAATTGTAGTACAATACCAGAAAAGCCACAATGGTCATGATCCAGATCACACAGAAGTTGAACCAATAGGTATCCACTTCATAGGAACCCATGGGCTTGGCTGGTGCAAACATATGTGACCGCCCCCACCAGGAGTCCGATACCTGGTATATGGGATCCATTCGCTGAATCAGCTGGTTATTAATCTGAAGAATCTTGGTCAGCTGATTCCGGTTTAAAACCAGATTGGTGATGCTTTGATTTGTATGGTTAGACTGAAAATTAAGAAGTTGATCCCGACCACCCAATTTATTTTCAAGTTTAAAGAAATTCTGGTCTTTCTGGGTATTTGCCTTTTGGGCAATACTTTCATAGTGCCAGCTTAAGGTATTGATATACTTTTTCACCTTTTCATTGATCTGGGGTGTAAAACTGGCAGGAGTCAAATTCCACTGAAAATTACCTGGATATTGCCCTGTTTCCCGTACCAGGTCATTCATTTCATTTCGAATGATGGACAGGTTCTCGGCAGCCCTTTCCATATTTTCACCACGCTCGAGGAGTGACTGTGTTTCATCCAGCAGCGTGATCATTTTGGGAAACAGGAAGGTGGTCTTGAAGTTCACACTACTGATGATTCGGTCTTGTTCAAAAAATTCTTTTTGAAACCGGTTATTTTTAAACTGTTCCACTACCAATCCCTCAAATATCCATCTTGAGGTCATCAATTCTCCAATAACAGGGACGTATTTTGAATGCTTTGACAGTGAGCGAAGCTTATCAAAAGTCACAACGGTGCCACTGAAAAGTATTTGCGGTACCAGAATCAATGGTATGATGATATATATGCTGGCCACAGACTTCAATGCAGAGGAAATATTCAAGCCTATCAGGTTGGCCGTACAAGCTCCTGAAAAAAGAAGAAGCCAAAATTTAAAGTTCATGCCCTTGATCTCAAGCATATGGTTGCCTATCAACACAAAAACCAGCATCTGAAAAGCGGATATGATGAATACGATCAATACCTTCGAGCTGATATAAGACAGCCGGCTCAGATGCAGGAACGACTCCCGTTTCAATATGAGTACATCTTTTATGATTTCCTCTGCACTTACGATCATTCCGAGAAAAAGGGCCACGATCACCGACATGAATAGGTAGGAAACCATGTTATCATTCGCGAAAAACACATATTGGTCGGGATTTGTTTCAGTTCCAGCAAAATATTTCGTAAAATATCCAATAATCAATGCCAGCAGGGGGGCTTCCAGCAGGGTGATGAGAACATATTGTTTGTTTCCAAATTTCGATCTCAAATCCCTTGCTGCAAAAATGAGAAATTGATGCCACTGGTTGGGAATCCTGAAATTGATATTGGGAATCCTCAGTCGATTGACTTTAAAATTTAAAGTATTTTCGATCTTTTTTCGGTATTGTTCATTCCATTGTTTCGGTGAAAACCGGCGAATCCCCGTGAACCGGCCATATTCGTTAACATATTTTGTCTCCACAATTTCCAAAACCTGCTCCGGATTGACATTCCCACATGTGGGACACTGACTTTCCTCGGCATTCAATTGTTCGTTCTCAGTTTTGAAATATACCAGTGCTGATAACGGATCACCCTGGTATATCAAGTACCCTCCTTTATCCATTACCAGCACTTTTGTAAAAAGTTTATAAATATCAGAGGATGGCTGGTGGATATTGATAACCACAATCTTGCCCTGGATTGCCTGCCTGTTAAGCAAATGCATTACGGACTCCGCATCCATTGAAGATAAACCGGATGTGGGCTCGTCAACAAAAAGAATCATGGGCTGTCTCAATAATTCGAGACCAATATTAAGACGCTTACGTTGACCGCCACTTATAAATTTCTCTCTCGGGTTACCGACTTTCAAATGTTTAATTTCATAGAGATCCAGGTCCTTCAAAACCCGCACGACTGATTTCAGTATATGCATTTCAGAAAAATCCCTGAAGCATAATCTGGCATTATAATACAGATTCTGAAAAACGGTCAGGTCATCAATAAGTAGATCATCCTGAGGAATATACCCAATCATGCCTTCCAATTCTTTTGCAAACCGGTGAATGTCATATCCATTGATGTACATATGCCCTTGTTGGGGTTTCAAATTACCGTTTAAAACATTCAATAATGTTGATTTTCCCACACCACTTCCTCCCATAATACCAATCAGGTCGCCTGATTTTGCAGAGAAACTAAAATCCTGAACACCATTTATACTGTTCCAGAATTTATATTCCACATCTTGGGCCACATATTCCAGGTCTCGCTTAATCTGGTCTTGAAAAAACCGGGCCGTAATTGTACTGTAATAAATGGGTGAGATTCTAACACCTGTGATCAAAGAATCAGTATCCAGAAATTCAATGGTATTCGGAAGAATGATCTGCGAATTCCGATAGTATACCTCATTCCCAATATATTTGATCATATAGAGGTTGCAGCTCTCAATATACAGGGCAATAAAAAGTCCCTCAATACCCTTCCAGGTCAGGTGCTTAATACTTCTGTCAATGAATTTACTCTGATCAATGAAAACCAGCTTATCTTTACGTACCCCCTGAATCCAGGGCCTGAGAATCATGGCCCTAATATCCTGATATTCCTCATTGTTAATATTGAAAGTATCTTTAACTACATTCAAAAACTCATCCTCCTTAGAGGTTATTATGCCATCTTCATTGGATAGTTCGATGAGCCGACTGAGAATCCGCACTTTTTCATACTGTTGCAAGTTGGCATTATTTCTTTCGCAAATGAGGAGTGCCTTAACCGATTGTGCTGACCGTTTCTTAAGCTTTCCCGCATCGGCCGATTCATGAATCGATACCTTATGGTATTCTACGAGATACCCATGAAACTTTGCGAGATATGTATCTATATTTTCCCGGCTGATCACCTTTTCCAGGTTCCGCCGCAGGATATCCATGGCGCGTTCACTGATCCGGCCATCCCGAACGTTTGCTATCAGGGCAAAAAGCTGAAGTAATGCATCGATGGTGGATTCTTTCATAACGATCTCTTCTCACAAATGTAAAAATAATTCTCTCCATTACTTTCCCGTCATATGATAATTTGAAATCATTGATAAATCGTATATTTAGATGAATAAATTATACCATGATTCCAAAAGCATTTCAAGATTACTACCCCGAGGATCTGGCCCAATGTTATGGATGTGGATCCTTAAATGAACACGGACACCAGATAAAAAGTTACTGGGATGGTGATGAGACCGTTTGCCATTTCCGCCCAAAACCTTATCACACAGCCGTTCCGGGTTATGTGTATGGTGGATTGATCGCCTCTCTGATTGATTGTCATAGTACTGGTACCGCAGCTGCTGCGAAATACCGGGAAGAAAAACGGGAAATGGATACGCTTCCAGCATTTCGGTTTCTGACTGCCTCTCTAAAAGTGGATTACATAAAACCCACTCCCATTCACAAGGATCTTGAACTCAGGGGACGCATTAAAGAGGTAAAGGGACGAAAAGTCGTCGTGGAAGTAGATCTCCTGGTAGACAACGACAAGTGTGCCAAAGGTGAAGTCATTACTGTACAAATGCCCGATGATCTCAAATTGACACCACCACCTTCCTCTTAAGTACGAAGCACCAGTACCATCAGAGCTGACATATCTGTTTGTTCCAAAAAAAATAACTACAACCTGGTCAATATGAATTACCGCAAAATGGGTACCATCATCATTTTCATTTTGACGCATTTTATTTGTGCCTATGGACAAGACGTTCCGGATTGGGAGAATCCCCTGGTTTTCAATCAGAATAAAGAAAAACCTCATGCGTCATTCATACCATTCGATTCGATGGAGGAAACAATAGAAAATAATTGGGATGCATCACCATTTTATTATTCACTAAACGGAACCTGGAAATTTAATTGGGTCAGGAAGCCAGCCAACCGCCCCCTTAATTTCTTCAAACCGGAGTTCGATGTCAGTGGCTGGGATGATATCCAGGTGCCATCCAACTGGGAAATTCAGGGCTATGGCATCCCCATTTATGTGAATCAACCCTATGAATGGACTCAGAATCCCCAACCACCGGAGATACCCCATGATTATAATCCGGTTGGCTCATATCGAAGGTCCTTCACCATTCCTGAGGAGTGGCATGATCGCCGGATATTTATCCATTTCGGAGCTGTTAAATCTGCCATGTATCTTTGGATTAATGGTGAAAAAGTTGGATACTCCCAGGGCTCTAAGACCCCTGCAGAATGGGATATTACCGACCATTTGCAGCCAGGAAAGAATACGGTTGCAGTTGAAGTATACAGATGGTCAGATGGTTCCTACCTTGAGTGTCAGGATTTTTGGCGGATCAGTGGAATTGAACGGGATGTGTATCTTTTTTCCACCCCCCATGTGTATATCCGGGATTTTTTTGCTCTGGCCGGATTGATTGATGACTACCAGAATGGGACACTGGATGTCACCATTGAATTCAGAAATAAGGCCCGCCGTTTGAATGCACCTGGCTACACGACCTCTATATTCCTTCTGGACTGGCAGGATAACATCATATGGACCGCATCAAAAGAACTGGAGCTCCATAAATCAGAGCAGGCATCGGTATCATTTATACACCGAGTAGAATCGCCTGAAAAATGGTCAGCGGAAACACCCAACTTGTATGACCTTGTCATCCAGCTCGAGAAGGATGGCACTATCCTGGAGTCGGTTGGATGCAAAATCGGGTTCAGGACCTCAGAAGTGAAGGACGGACAACTATTGGTGAATGGAAAACCGGTTTTATTTAAAGGGGTCAACCGGCATGAGCACGATCCCAACACGGGACACGTGATCCGTGTTGAATCGATGATCCATGATATTGCCCTGATGAAACAAAACAATATAAATGCCGTACGTACTTCACATTATCCAAATGATCCCAAATGGTATGCATTATGTGATGAATATGGGCTCTACATCATTGATGAGGCCAATATTGAATCACATGGAATGGGATATGGTGAACGCAGTCTGGCCAAAGATCCGTTATGGGAAAATGCCCATGTGGACCGTATTGAACGGATGGTGGAACGGGATAAAAACCACCCCTGTATTATTGAATGGTCCATGGGAAATGAAGCCGGGGATGGGGTAAACTTTTCAGCTGCATACGCCTGGATCAAAAAGAGGGATCAAAGTCGGCCCATTCATTACGAAAGAGCTTTAATGGGTCCAAATACGGATATTTATTGCCCGATGTATGCCAGCATTGCAGATATTGTACATTACGCCAGTGAGACTCAGACCCGTCCTCTAATTTTATGTGAATATGCGCATGCCATGGGAAATAGCACTGGAAACCTCCAGGAATACTGGGATGCCATTGAGCAATACGATCAACTTCAGGGGGGTTACATATGGGATTGGGTGGATCAGGGCCTGGTAAAAACCAATAAAAAAGGTGAATCCTATTGGGCATATGGAGGAGATTTTGGACCTGAGGATGTGCCCAGCGAAGATAATTTCTGTATTAATGGGTTGGTAAATCCCGATAGAACTCCACATCCCGGTCTGTATGAAGTAAAAAAAGTGTATCAGAACATCAAGATCCTACCGCTGGATCTTCATGAAGGCCTGTTCCAGATTGTGAACCAGTATGATTTTATTAATACTGAAATGTTTCAACTCAACTGGTCTTTATTAATTGATGGCGTGATTTCAGGCAACGGGTCGGTGAACCGGCTCAATATACCACCTGGTGCACGTATGAATATCTCCATTCCCATCCCCCATTCGCCTCTCGATAAGGATCATGAATATTTCATTAATTTCAGCATCATTACCACCCGGGATCTGCCACTCATCCCGGCCGGCCATGAAATAGCAAAGGAACAAATTGGTCTTCAGCAATATATTCCTGTGAATCACAATAGACCCATATCCGGATCCGATATGCTGGTGAATAAAACATCTGCAGCTCTGGAGTTTTCAGGAAATGATGTCACTTTGCAATTCAACCTGCAAACAGGGATTCTGGATGCCCTACTGGTAAACGGCCAGGATATTTTTGAGAAAGGTCCTGAACCCAATTTCTGGAGAGCTCCGACCGATAATGATTTTGGAAACAGCATGCCGGTTCTTTCTGCCTACTGGAAAGATGCCTGGGCTGAGAAAAAGCTCAGGGAAATAAACTACTCACAGGAGCATGATGGAACATACACGGTTGTCTCTCAATTTGATATCCGGGATAGCACGAATCTGACGATCTCATACCATATTGATAAGGATGGATCTGTACAGATTAAACAGCATGTGGTATGTAAAAAGAAAAATGTTCCGGAATGGCCACGGTTTGGCATGAATTTTCATATACCAAATACATTTTCATCGGTCACCTGGTATGGACGGGGTCCCCATGAAAACTACTGGGACCGCAAGCGCAGTGCGTTTGTTGGTCGTTATGAGAGTTCTGTGGATGGACTTTACTACCCATATATCAGCCCACAGGAAAATGGAAACCGGACCGATACCAGGTGGCTTACATTGACCCGGGAAGACGGTTCAGGTATAAAGATTATGGGCGATCCGCTCCTGAGCTGGTCTGCATTGTATTTTACCCCGGAGGATATGACTCAGGATTCGCGGGGAAGCATGCATGCGTATGAGCTGGAAGAAAAGAAAAGGGATTTCATTTCGGTGCAGGTTGATCTTCAACAACGCGGTGTGGGGGGCGATGACTCATGGTGGGCCAAACCACACCCTCAATACAGGCTTGAAAATAATGAATACCAATACTCGTATATCATACAACCCATCAGACCATAGTGCCGGGCCCGCCCTACTTATCATGCGGTCTGATAGGAAAAAAGCCAGTGACACTAAGGAATCGTTATTTTCATGATTCCAAAAATAGGCAAATGCACCTGCCACATCCACAATCAGGACAGGAGATTTACAGAAATGCTCTCAGTCTTTGGCTTTTATCTCACGTGTATTTTTTTGGCTTGATTTCACCACGGAGCATCATCATGGCATTCCATGCGAGCGCCTCAAGGTCATCATCACCAGGATAAATATGGATGGGCCCAATTTTTTCTATTCTTTTAATGATCAGTTCGACCAGTATCTTGCTATTGGCCATAGCACCGGTAATCAAAATGCCATCCGGGTTTTCTGTAAAGGTCGTTGCCATGGCCCCTACAGTTTTAGCCACCTGGTAAGCCATGGCCTCAAAAAAGAATCGGGCTTTTTCATCGCCCTGTTGTACCCGCTTATCGACTTCATAACCGCTGTGGGTCCCCAGGTAGGCAAATAATCCTCCTTCACCCCATACCATTTTCATCATATCTTCCTCGGTATATTTGCCACTAAAACATAAATGAATCAGGTCCCCGACAGGTAATGAACCACTTCCAATAGTGGAAAATGGTCCATCTCCGTCAAAACCCTGGTTGGCATCGATCACCTTTCCATACAGATGGGCTCCAACCGTAATGGCCCGGCCCAGGTTGACCACGATCAATACCAGGTCCTCATAATTCTTTCCCACAGTCTGTGCATGTTTTCTGGCAATATATTTCTGGTGCAGGGCATGAAAAATAGATTTTCGCTGAATCAGGGGATGTCCTGAAACCCTGGCCAGATCGCAGAATTCATCTACCACCACCGGGTTCGCTACAAAAGCACGTGCATCCGGCAACCGGTTTGCGATCTCATCTGCGATTAAGCCGCCAAGATTCACCACATCCTCCCCAACAGGCGCTTTTGACAGGTCTTCTTTCATTTTATTATTAACCTCATAAATACCCGATTCAACGGGGTGTAGCAGTCCACCACGGCCCATCACCAGACGAACATCCTCCAGTGGTATTTCATTGTCCTCTAGCACCTTCATAATCAGATCTGTACGGTAAGATGTCTGGTCTGCGATCCGGCTGAACTTTTTGAGTTCTTCATTATCATGCCGGATCCTTTTGAGGAACTGCACTTTCCCCAGGCGGAACACTCCCATTTGTGTATATATATCGCGTGGGTTGATGGACAGTGTTAAGATGTTGGCGAGATTCATGGCATTGACATCCATATTTGACAGGGTTTAAGTATTGTAACGTTATGAATTTCAATTACATCACATGTGCCGTCTGTATTGACCACCGACATCATACAAGGCTTCTGTAATTTGTCCCAGGGAACAATATTTGGTGGCCTCCATGATGCATTCAAACACATTCCGGTTTTCAAGAGCGGCCTTTTTCATGTCTTCGATCACCGCATGGTATTTCTCACGATTGAGTTTGTATAGATTTTGAACCCGCTTCACCTGAGCCTCTTTCTCATCGGTTGTAGCCCGTGTCACCTGGTCGGGTATAATCGTGGGGGATCCTTCCCGCGAAAGGAATGTATTGACACCCACAATAGGCAGTGTACCATCATTCTTAAGTCGTTCATAATGCATCGATTCCATTTGGATCTGGCTTCTCTGATACATCATTTCCATGGCACCCAGCACACCTCCTCTTTCGGTGATTCTATCAAATTCCACCATAACCGCTTCTTCCACCAGGTCGGTCAATTCCTGAATAATGAATGAGCCCTGCAGCGGATTCTGGTTTTTAGCGATCCCCAGTTCCCTGTTAATGATCAGCTGGATGGCCATGGCACGTCGCACCGATTCCTCTGTAGGTGTGGTAATGGCCTCATCATATGCATTCGTATGTAAGGAGTTGCAATTATCATAAATGGCATTCAAAGCCTGAAGCGTGGTTCGGATATCGTTAAATTCGATTTCCTGGGCATGCAGGGATCGACCGGAAGTTTGAATATGGTATTTTAATTTTTGTGACCGCTCGTTTCCGCCATACCGGTATTTCATGGCTTTGGACCAGATGATCCTTGCCACACGTCCGATGACCGTATATTCAGGATCCAATCCGCTTGAAAAGAAAAAAGAGAAATTGGGCGCAAAATCATCAACAGGCATACCCCGGGCCAGGTAGTATTCCAAGTATGTAAAACCATTGGCCAGGGTGAACGCCAGCTGCGTTATCGGGTTGGCACCAGCTTCTGCAATATGGTAACCTGAAACAGAAACAGAATAAAAATTCCGTACTTTATTCAGAATAAAAAATTGCTGGATATCACCCATAAGCCGCAGTGCAAATTCTGTTGAAAAAATGCATGTATTCTGGGCCTGGTCTTCTTTCAGTATATCGGCTTGTACGGTTCCCCGTACCTTAGAAATGGTATCCTTCTTAATATTTTCATAGACTTCGGACGGCAATACCTGGTCGCCTGTCACGCCCAAAAGCATCAGTCCCAATCCATCATTTCCTCTGGGCAGCTCTCCCCGGTATTCGGGTCGTATCATTCCGGCCTTCTTAAAATGGTTTATTATCTTTTCTTCCACTTCCTTTTCAAGGCCATTCTTCTTGATATACATCTCGCACTGCTGATCGATAGCGGCATTCATAAAATACCCTACCAGGATGGGCGCCGGACCATTGATGGTCATGGAAACAGACGTGGTGGGTTTCACCAGATTAAAGCCAGAATACAGAATTTTTGCGTCATCCAGAGAGGCGACGGACACTCCTGAATTGCCTACTTTTCCGAATATGTCGGGCCTGTTTTCCGGATCGGCCCCATATAAAGTTACCGAATCAAAGGCAGTTGATAAACGCTGCGCTGGTTGACCATAAGAAAGATAATGAAATCGCTTGTTGGTCCGCTCGGGTCCTCCCTCGCCTGCAAACATCCGGGTGGGATCCTCCATTTCCCGTTTGAAAGGAAATACACCGGAAGCAAATGGGAATGCTCCCGGAACATTTTCTTTTAAATTCCAATACAGGATATCACCCCAGGACCTGTAGGATGGCAGAGATATCTTCGGGATTTTTTTGTGTGATAGTGTATCGGCCGTTGTCTCCACCACTATTTCACGATCTCGAACCTTGTACGTAAACCGTTCCTTCTTATATGCCCTGACCACCTGGTTCCATTTTTTAAGGATGTGCTGGTTTTCAGGCTCCAAACTCTTCTCCAGTTCCCTGTATTGCTTTCTTAACACCTTCACAATGTCGTACTGACCATTTTTATCATTCAGGTCAATGGCCTGTTTCAGTCCATACAACTGGTCTGCCAGGTCGGCTTGCTCCCCGGCCCTTGTATTATACGCCCGAACAGTTTCACTGATTTCCGATAAATACCGGACCTTTGATTCCGGAATAATAGTGGTTCTTTTGGAAGGGGCCCGGAGGCCCGTTTTTTTCACCCGTTTCAGAAAACCGCTTCGTTTCTCATGGATCTGGGTAATCAGGGCTTCAAACAAAGCATCCACACCGGCATCCCGGTAATTGGACGCCACCGTTCCATAAACGGGCATGTCATCCGGATCGGTATGGAACAAACCCCGGTTTCGCTGCACCTGTTTCTTTACATCCCTCAGTGCGTCCTGCGCTCCTCTCTTGTCAAATTTGTTAATGGCCACAAGATCTGCAAAATCCAGCATATCTATTTTCTCGAGCTGGGTGGCCGATCCATAATCCGGTGTCATTACATATAACGATACATCACTGAAGTCGACGACTTCGGTATCTGACTGCCCGATACCGGATGATTCCAGTATTACCAGGTCAAATCCGGCAGACGTGAGTATGCACAATATGTCCTTTACTGATTTTGAAAGTGCCACATTGGACTGTCGGGTAGCGACCGAGCGCATGTAGATATTCGGACCGGACACCGCATTCATGCGGATCCTGTCACCTAGAAGGGCACCCCCGGTTTTCCGCTTGGTCGGGTCAACAGACAAGATGCCCAGATTGATATTCGGGAAATGGGTTTTAAACCGCCGGATTAATTCATCCAGTAAGGAGGACTTGCCGGCCCCACCCGTACCAGTAACCCCCAATACAAACGAAGGTCTTGTCGCACAATCGTCCTGAATTTTTTTTATTATTTGATGCCGTGTTTTTGGCTGATTCTCCACCATGGTAATCAAACGGGCCAGAATATTATGGTTTTCAGGAGACAGTTGGTTGGGATCTATAGCCATCAGACCATCCAGTTCAAAATCAGATTTTTGAACCAGATCATTTATCATGCCTTGAAGGCCCATGTCACGTCCATCATCAGGCGAATAAATGCGGGCAATCCCATATTTATGTAAAGCCTCCATTTCGTCCGGCAGGATAACCCCACCACCGCCGCCAAAAATCTTTATATGAGATACATTATTTTCTTTCAGGAGGTCGAACATATATTTAAAAAATTCCATATGCCCACCCTGATATGAGGTGATGGCTATGGCCTGGGCATCTTCCTGAATAGCCGCATCAACTATATCCTGGACCGACCGGTTATGCCCAAGGTGGATCACTTCCACACCCGATGACTGGATAATGCGACGCATGATATTGATGGATGCATCGTGGCCGTCAAAAAGTGACGTGGCGGTGACGATTCGAATATGATGTTTCGGTTTGTATGGAGTGTTCATCCCCTGGATTTTTCATCCCCTACCCTCAGATATCAAACGGTAAGGATATGTCGTGAAATTACTATTTTTTGTATTTCAGAAGTCCCCTCATAGATCTGCGTTAACTTGGCTTCCCGCATGAGGCGTTCCACATGATATTCCTTTACGTAGCCATAACCACCATGAATTTGAACAGCCTCTGTGGTAACCCACATAGCAGCATCTGCGGCATATTGTTTGGCCATGGCACTGGCAAAACTATAATTCTTTCCCTGGTCTTTGATCCATGCTGCCTTATGCGTTAATAACCGAGAATTCTCAATCTTAACAGCCATATCTGCTAATTTAAAAGCAATGGCCTGATGGTTGGCAATTTCAGTTCCGAAGGCCTTCCGCTCCTTGGCATACTGAACCGAACGGTCGTATGCTCCAGCGGCGATACCAACAGCCTGAGCTGCAATGCCAATACGACCCCCATCCAATGTTTTCATGGCAAACTTAAAACCAAAACCATCCTCACCGATCCTGTTCTCCCTGGGTACCTTCACATCCGTGAACATAACCGAATGGGTGTCGGAACTTCGCATTCCCATTTTGTCCTCATGTTTTCCAACCGATACTCCGGGCATATCCCGCTCAACAATAAAGGTATTGATTCCACGATGGCCCTTTTCAGGATGTGTTTGGGCAATGACCAGCAGTATGGAGGCTGTACCACCGGAAGTGATCCAATTCTTAGTCCCATTGAGAATATAGTGATCACCTTTCTCAATGGCCGTAGTCCGTTGCATGGTGGCATCGGAGCCTGCTTCCGGCTCAGACAGTAAAAAAGCACCAATTTTATCTCCCCGGGCCAGTGGTTTAAGATATTTCTCTTTTTGCTCCTCAGATCCGTACTCTTCTATTCCCCAGCAAACTAATGAATTATTTACAGACAGAATGACCCCGACTGATGAGTCCACTTTGGAAATCTCTTCAATGGCAAGAGCGTACGACACCGTATCCATGCCACCACCGTCGTATTTGGGATCAACCATCATGCCCATGAACCCTAATTCGGAGAGATTTTTGATATGTTCCGTGGGGTAGACTGCCTTTTCGTCCCGTTCCAGAACATCTTTGATAAGCTCTCTTTGAGCATAGTCTCTGGCGGCCTGGCGGATCATCTCCTGTTCTTCAGTATAATCGAAATTCATAAGTTGTGTGTTTTATATCAAACATATAAAGATACGTGAATTACTTATTCAAAAAATGAATTAATGGGCCCGTAGGCATGGTAAAATCCGGTGGTCAAGACCTTGTTCACATGACCTTCATTATCAGAAACACCAGCCTCTACCAGCTGCAAACCAATATGCTTTGAATGAGAACCATATTTCAATGCCAGTTCCGCACCCTGTGTTTTCATTTGCTTCAGGTCCTGAAAGTACCGTTTTAATTCCTGATCCCTATCCTGGGATTGTATCATTTCTTTCCATGGTTTAAATGTCTCCGGTAATGGCCCCAAAAATGCATCTACATCGGATTTGATCTCCTCAACACCAACATAGTTTCCGGTACGGAAATTATAGATGCCGGTAATCCTTCCACCTTCATATTTCAGGAATCCATCTTTTTGTGAGCCATCCGGATTCTGACCTCCTTTTACTCCACGGTCTACAATATCGTCCAGCATTCTGCTATGCAGATCTTCATTCTTCAGATACGGGTTCATGACCCTCATAATAAACTGGACCACATCCAATCCGACATAATCGCACAATTGGAATATTCCCATCGGGCGGATGAGAAATTTCTGACTAACCTGATTAACGGCAAAGACGGCATTCACATAGCCCATGTTTTCTTCCAGCCTCAAAGCCTCGGTAAAGCCAAATAGGGCATCTCTCATAAAGTGGCCATTTCCAATAAATCCGGCAATGTCGTTAGAGGGCACGATGATTTTACCCAGTCGTTGTGCCAGGTCTTCAGCGAGCTGGATCATATCGTCGCCGGTATGTTCTGTGGATATCAACTCCACCAGTTTTTGAACAGCCGGCGGATTGTAAAAATGGAAACCCAGGATGCGACCTTCCAATGCCGCACGTTCATTAATAAATGAAATGGGTATGGATGATGTATTTGTAAAAAACCAGGGTGGCTCTTTGCTGTTCTTTTCAATCTGACTGAGCAACTTGATCTTCAAATCTTTATCCTCACTTGCCGCTTCAAATACAAGGGTGGAGTTGTAGGCTTTCTCCAGGTCGGTAGACGGTATGATAAGGTCTAATACACCCCTCGCATAAACATCAGCCAATTGCTCATCCCGGACCCCCTCATCTTTAAAATACGGTTTGATGATATCCGGTTTCCTGTCGGCTGTTTTTCGGACCTGGTTTTCAATATATTTCAGCACACCTTTCAGGGCTTCCTCTGAAATATCAATAGCATTCAGTCTGAATTTCAGGGTTTTATTTTCAGGTTTTCTGCTGAGATCAAATAGCTCTTTGGCCATGAGCAGTAAAATGCCGCTACCCATTTTTCCAGCAGCTCCAATAATGGAAACATGAGTTAATCTGTTAACGTATTTCATAATATCTGAATTGGGTTTAGTTTTTGCTCCAATCAGGCGTCCTCTTATCAAGAAATGCTTTCATTCCTTCTGTGCCTTCATTTCCAAACAGTGAACCAAATTCTTTGGTTTCCAGTACCGAACCTTCTTCCATACCCAGCGTTTGTCCAAGCCGGCACACTTTTTTCATCTTTCGTATTGCCAGGGGGCCCTTGCTTAATATCTTGTGAGCCAGTTTCAATGACTCCGGCATCAATTGATCCGGATCTGTAACCAGCTGAACCAAACCGATTCGAAACGCTTCCTCTGCCGTCATATAGTCACCTGAAAGTAAATAGTACATAGCATTTCCAAGACCAGCAATCGCTGGCATCCGCTGGGTCCCCGCAAATCCGGGAATCAATCCAAGATTCACCTCAGGTTGACCGAATTTTGCTTTACTGCTGGCAATACGTATATCGCATGCCATTGCCAATTCACAACCCCCACCCAGGGCATAACCATTAACGGCCGCTATGACCGGTGCATTCAGGGTTGCAATCATCGAAAATACTTCCTGCCCCCTTCTTGAATATAATTCTGCATCGGCGGATGTCATGTGTACCATTTCTGCAATATCTGCACCGGCAACAAAAGCCTTATCTTCCCCGGTTATGATCAGGCATCCATGCCGTGTGGTTTTATTATAATTTTTGAGAAAATTTTTCATCTCCAAAAATAATTCCGTACTGAGTGCATTCAGTGATTCCGGCCGATGAAGGGTTACGATGGTTACCCCATTTTCAGTAGAGGGAACCAACATTTTATAGTTTTCCATTGTGTTGATGATTGAAGATTATGATTTACAGGACTCATCCGTCGAAGAATATCCTCAGATAAGGTTACTAAATATAAAAAAAAAGAATGATTCGCATGGAATAAAGTAACATGTTGTTTAATCAGGCTCACTGATTCCCGTAGATAAATGTTATTTTTACTCAAGATGCACCAGATGTTGCAAGATTAATTTTGGGCTTCTGAAGAATGAAAAGGTCATATATTAAATTCCGTGACAACCTCCCGATCCTGATCATCATTCTTACAGGATCTGTTTTAAGATTTTATCAGTTCGTCAGGATACCATACACTCACGATGAGCTAAGTGCCCTGTTCAGAACACAATTTCAAAGTTTTTCAGAGCTGGTTGAGAAGGGTATTCTGCCGGATGGACATCCTGCCGGAATCCAGGTACTCTTGTATATATTGGTTCATAACTTTGGCAGCCATGAATGGGTGGTAAAACTCCCTTTTCTATTGTTTGGTGTTCTTTCCATTGGTCTTGTATACTACATTGCTAAGAATGTATTCAGTATAACGACAGCATTGATCTCAGCCAGTCTGGTAGCGTCGCTTGAGTACACCATCATGTATAGTCAGGTGGCCAGACCCTATATGAGTGGTATGTTTTTCAGCCTGCTTTTAGTACACTTCTGGATCCACATCATCAAGAATAAAAATCCACAATGGCTTCATTACCTGGGATTCATCATTGCCGGAGCATTGTGTTTATACAATCATTACTTCAGTGCCTTGTTCTTCATCCTGGTGGTTGTTTCCGGTGTTTTTTTAATTAAAAGAAAGGGTCTGTTTTATTATGCCGGATCGGTTCTTATTGTTGGGCTCCTGTTCCTGCCACACCTGAAAATTACCCTCGCCCACCTGGAGTCAGGTGGCGTGGGTGATTGGCTGGGACCTCCAAACCGAAATTTTATTTTCCACTATTTTGCATACCTCCTTCATTATTCGATAGTCTTGATTTTATTGATTACCAGTATCTGGTTGGGTGGTTGGTTCCTGAGGGAGAAAATGTTTCCGAAATTGAATAAATGGGCAGCCGTTTTCATGGCCTGGTTTTTAATAACGCTCATTATTGGATTTTTTTACTCCACCCGGGTTGAACCCGTTCTTCAATATTCGGTTCTGATCTTTACTTTTCCCTTCATGGTCATGGCCATTTTCGCGCATGTCAATGTTCATGAGTTCCGGACCCGGCTGTATATGGTAATTCTGATATTGAGCATCACCATTCCAACCCTGATATTGAAACGCCAGTATTACCATCTATTTTACCAATCAAGGTTTACTGAGATTCCCGGTGAGCTGTTGCACGACCAACTGGATTCCTCGAACCAGGAAATGATGGTCCTGATGGGATTACCCCGGAAAACATTATCGTATTATATGGCTTTTGAAGCTACCCTTGATACCACTGACATTATATGGCTGGAGGATCTGGGCCATCAGAAAGACCTGATACGTCTGTTGGATACATCCCGGTATGAAGCAATTATATACGCCCATGAACCGGGGGATGCACCCGAATCGTATGCCATCATCAAAGATTATGTCCCGACTCTGT
>Ga0209536_100006088_pt1 | contig 18544 bp, 19 predicted proteins | sample DeeMarSeWOR28_12_FD_187461 | JGI IMG/M metagenome (GOLD analysis project Ga0209536, IMG submission 187461) | Marine sediment microbial communities from White Oak River estuary, North Carolina - WOR-2-8_12 (SPAdes) (version 2) | ecosystem: Environmental > Aquatic > Marine > Intertidal zone >... | reverse complement strand
ACTTCAATTATTTTGCGGCAGGGAACCAGTACTCGTTCGATCTCGAAGAACTCGGCCGCCATTACCTGGACTACGAGAAAATCATGGCGCACTGGAACACAATTTTTCAGCGCGAAATTCTGGAGGTGCAGTACGAGGATCTGGTCGCGGACCAGGAATCCGTCGTCCGCGGTGTCGTCGAGTATCTCGGGCTCGAGTGGGACGACCGCTGCCTGAAACACTACGAAAACCGGCGTGCGGTTCACAATCTCAGTAGCAGGCAGGTACGCAAGCCCGTGTACGCGTCATCGGTCGACCGGTGGAAGAACTACGAGAGCCATCTTCAACCGCTAATCCGACTGCTCTCCCCGCCAGGCTGCGAAGCGACGTAAGACCAGGCACACGTCTTGTCGAGATTCGCAGGGCTCGCGCACGCGTAACCCGAGAGGCGTCTTCAGGATTTAGCGGCAATAAGGGCCCAGGCCAGCGGCACGCCGGTAGCGGCGTTTTGCAACGCCTCGGCTCGATCGATGGAATACCCCTTCACCTGCAGCCCGTCCCGCAGCCGCGCGAATGTCGCTTCGTCGATTGCCGCGTCGCACATGGAGGCCATGCGCTCGGCGTACGCCTCGAGCTCCTTCTGCATGCCCCGCAGCCAGCCGAGAACGTCGGAGGGTTCGTAGTTCCCCAGCCGCTTGTGGATGGCCGCCACGTCCCTGTAAAGCCTGACGACAGTCCCGTCTGCGACATCCCGTCCGTGCTTCACCATGATCGACTCCACCGCGCGTATCGCGGGATTCAGGCGTGCCGCAGCCGCCTGGTACTCGGAGCGGCTGTCGCCCCGGCAGGCAGCGAATCCTGCTTCAAAGGTCGCGATGACGCGAGGAACGAAGTCCGCCGCCTCCAGCATCCTGATCGCGTCGAGGCTCGCCGCGCACTGCCGGTAGATCCCACCGTGCCGGTGGTGGACAAGGAGCGCAAGCCGGCCACCTGGCGCAGGCAATCGCGCGATCTCGTCGAAGGCATCGAGCCCCGCGTACTCGATACCGAACTGGCTCGTGGCGACGTCGCAGCTTGCTGATTCCAACGGCAGGTGGCCTGCATCGGCGACGATGCCCCTGACGTCCGGGAATCGATTCACGAGCGCTGCGATCGCCGACTCGGAAATATCGACGCAGGTGAAGACGGCCTGAGCGCCATCGAGCGCGGCACGCGCACAATGGACTACGGCACCGCTGCCGCTGGCAATATCAACGACCCGTGGCTGGCTATAGTCCGCGCGGACCCTGCCGAAAAACTCGGCCCAGAATGACAGGACGACGGGATGGCTGGTCCCCCCGCTGCTGAATGCTGCGCCCGCCGCTGCGCCGTGCCAGTAGGTGTCCCAGCCTGCTGCTGCCGGCGAAGTCCCGGGCGGAGTTGCCATTCCACTATCTCCGATCGCGCTGGCTCGGCTGTCGTCAGGTGCTCTTGCGCCTCCTGCCGCCGATGCGGCAAGGACGAGCGTTAGTCACCGCCGCCCTGGATGATACTTTGGTCGCGCTGCACCTTGTTAATGGTATTACGGCTTTCCTGCTCGATGCCGGCCCACTCCGCATTTGACTTGCAGATACGCTCGGCCAGCCTGCTTCCGGTCGGCCGGATGGTGCGGCAGGTACGCTTGTTCGGATCGAAGTCGAGCCGCCGATCGACCTCCGCTGCGAACTGCTCCGGATCGGGGTCCGATTCAGCGGGTATCGACGCACAGCCAGTCGCGGTCGCATACGCCGCGGCAACGAGCAGCAGTACGGGAGGGCGGATTCTTGTCGTGTTCATGCGCTGAATCGTAACACCAGACCTGCTCGCCTAGGAACCAGCTCGTACGAATCGAGTCCGACGCTCGATTGGATTATGTCCAATTGACTCACCTTGGTGGAATGCTGCGCGTCGACGGCTGCCTGAGAATGGATTTCCGGCTCCGACCTTGTTGTTGTAAAAACACGACAGACATTCGTATTTTCCACGATATAACCAAAAATCATTGAAAATACCTTGTAATACACTGATAATTCTCCGAAGCATTTGCAGAACTTGCAAATGAAATTTGTAGCGTTGAAGAAACAACGTGGCCATAACAACAATAATCATTGTTCGCTAAACAGCATAAGGGAAGTAATTATGAATATTTCCAGGAAAACGGCGCGTGCACTCGCAGCGATCGCCGGTTTATCTGTGCTGCCATTCGCACCGGGTGCGGTGACATTTGCACAGGAAGACGACGAGGAAGATGTGGTACTCGAAGAAATTGTGACCACAGGGTCGCGAATTCGTCGCGACAACTTCAACTCGGCGAGCCCGATCAGTGTTATCGGTGGCCAGACGATTCTGGAACAGGGCGTATCGAACCTCGGTGAGGCCCTGCGCGATCAGACGGCAATCGGTACCGGTGGTTTCAACCAGACCAGCATTCTCTCGGGTGGCGGCGCTTCATCGGTCGACCTCCGCAACCTCGGCCCGGATCGTGTACTCATCCTGATCAACGGTCGTCGCGTTGCGTCGTTCGCCGACGCGCTGCAGAACCAAGCAGCGGATTTGACCTTTGTCCCGACCGCAATGGTGGACCGCGTCGAGATCCTTCGCGACGGTGCATCGGCCGTGTACGGCTCCGACGCTATCACGGGCGTAGTCAACGTCATCCTCAAGAAGGACTTCGAGGGCGTAGAAGCGTCAATCAACACGGGCGCATCCTCCGAAGGCGATGGTGAAGGTTATGGCTTCGCATTGACCATGGGCGGCTCAAGTGAACGCGGCAGCTTCGTCGCCGGTGCCGAGTGGCGCCGCCAGGATGCCGTCAAGCAGGTCGACCGCGACTGGGCGTTCCCCGCCATCTCGTCCCTGAACTCGGGTGGCGCGTCTAATGGTTCGTTCTACTCGACCGGTGGTTTCTTCGAGACGGACAACAACTTCTACTGCACCCAGCCATTAGCTTTTGGCGGTAACGAGATCGACGACGTATCAGGAACAACGGGTTGCCCGAGTCTGGCGCCACGCCAGAACGTTTCCAGCCCGGACCAGGTCCAGCTGACGCGCTATGACTATGGTCTGGCACAGGATCTGATCGTTCCGAACGAAGTGGTAACGACCGCGGTATACGGCAACTACGAGCTGACTGAGAACGTCAATGCGTTCCTGGAAATGCAGTATGCGAACCGCCGCGGCACGACACATCTCGACGGCAATCCGGGCGCGTTCTTTGTGCCGGGTACAAACCCGAACAACCCGTTCCCGGGCGAAGACGGCTTCATGTATGTCCGGCCATCCACAACGATCGGGCCGCGTACGCAGGATTATTCGTCCAGCACGTACCGCGTCGTTGCGGGTATCGAGGGTGACCTCCCGATCGGCACCGACTGGTTCTACGAGGCATCCGTCCTGTACACGTCCGTTGATGCCGACCTCGTAACCAACTACACGTGGAACGTAGTGCGGGCAGAGCGCATCGCCGACCCTGACGCTTGCGCGGCTGACGCACTGTGCTCGGGAGCCGTAAATCCGTCAGGCGCGCTGGATGCCGCCCGTCCGGGTAACTGGACCGACCAGGAAATCCGTTACATGCGCCAGGCTTCGGGCGCCCTGTCCAAGTTCGACATGGTCGGCGCACAGGCGTTCATCTCGGGTCCCGTATTCGAGCTGCCTGCCGGCGCGCTGAACGTTGCCTTCGGTGCCGAGACCCGCAGGGAAACCGGCTATGCGAAGCCGGATTCCGTCACTGAAGCGGGCGAAAGTATCGCCAACCAGGTTTTCACGACCGACGGTGCGTTTGAAACCGATGAACTCTTTGCCGAAATCGATGTGCCGATTCTCAGCGGCATGACGGCATTCGAGGACCTGAGCCTGAACCTGCAGTACCGCTTTACGGACTACGACACTTTCGGTTCTGATGACGCCTATCGCGTCGGCCTGAACTGGCAGATCACGGACTGGATCCGCCTGCGCGGCAACGTCAGTACTGCGTACCGTGCTCCGAGTGTGACTGACCTGTACAGCGGTGGTACGCAGAGCTTCGACTTCTTTACTGATATCTGCGAAGCGGCTCAGAGCGGCATCCAGCCCGGTTCGAATGCCTACGAGAACTGCTTGCTCGACGGAATTGACCCGGCGACATTCACGCAGTTCTCGTCTCAGTACCCGGTTATTGCAGGTGGTAACCCGAACCTTGGTCCGGAAACCGCAGACACGGTTACTTACGGTATCGTCTTTACACCGGGCGGCTTCCTGGAAGGCCTGCAGCTGTCGGTCGACGTTTGGGATATCGAGGTAACCAACCTCATCGCCCGCGGATCATCCGACGAGCAGCTTGACGCCTGCTACAATGGTCCTGTGGGCCTGACGGCGCCGGAGTGCTCGCAGTTCCAGGGCCGCAACCAGGTCGGCATACCGATCGACTTCCGCAACTTCACAGTTAATTTCGCTGATGATCCGCTGAAGACCAACGGTATCGACCTCGGTGCCAACTATGCATTCGAAGCTGGTCCGACCGCCTGGAACCTGAGCCTCCAGGGTACCTTCACTGATGAGAACACCTTCTATTCAGAAACTCCGAGCGCCAGCGATCGTGGCTCACAGCCGGATGTCGCAGTCAACACGCGCGTTGACATGTTCCTGAATAACTGGTCGTTCTCGTGGCTGATGCGCCATATCGGTGAAATGAACGACACACGGTTTGACGGTACGAACTCGTTCGGTTACGACGTGGTCGACGCTTACTACAAGCACGATCTCCGCGTATCTTACGATTGGGACCGCTATCGTCTGCTGTTCGGCATCAACAACGTGACGGATGAAGATCCGCCGTATGTGTTCGCATCGGGCATCAACACCGACGGCTTCCTGTATGACGTATTTGGCACATACTGGTACGCCCGTCTGACCTTCTCGTTGTAAGACGTACAGGCTAGACAAGCCAACCCTAGGGTGGGTTCTCCGGAACCCACCTTTTTTTTTGTGTGTCGAAACGGGAGTATTTCGTTCTGGAATGATACCGGGCGTGTTTAGACAACAGTGAGATAGACGTTCTTCACTCGACAGTCTATTTGAGTCGTTTCACCTTCACGACTTTATTCTGCCCTTCCATCTTTAGGTCGTAAGAATTCAGGATGCCCTCGGTGATCGTGACTTTTCGGCCTTCCTTGAAACGCAGCGTGCTGTCTTCAATTTCCCGCCAGACCTGCCCATTATCAAGCAGCAGGTAATGCCTGTTCGCCGATTCCTTTATTTTGACTATCGTGCCCTCGATATATTCTTTGGGTTCCTCTTCACTTTCTTTCGTCCCGAACTGTTCCGGCGCACGCGCCTCGACCGGTGAGGAAGACCCTGACGTCGGCGGTGAAGCCAACTCCTCTGCAGGAGCAGGCGCTTCTCGCTGCGGTCCTGGAGCAGCCGTACGATTACTGGCGTCATAGCAGACCAGCCGCTCCTGGTCATCTTCGATTTCGCTGCAGACCTGCTCGGCCGACGAGAGGCCGTGCATGCCGAGGAAGACCAAACCTAGCTTCGAAAGATTCATCGCATCCCCCGGTTGCTCAAGTTGACGTTAGCATGAGGATACAAGAGGCCACCAATTGATAGAATCCCCGGCAAAGTCCGGCTACTTGTACTCCCCGGGCGAAACGCCCAGACGGCGGAGTTCATCACGCTGGGCATTTGAAATCGCGTAAATCTTTTCCACGATGCAACCGCGAAACGTGTCGGTCGCCCGCAGATAGCGATGATTGTGGATCAAGTCCGCGACTGGCAATGTGCTATTGTCAGCCAGACCGTCGCAAATATGTTTGAGCTCGACCAGATAGTCGTTCGGACGACCTCTGTATATCAGATACACGTCGTTGACGTATTGCCAGCTATCCCGGTCAGACTTACGTATGTGTTCAACCTCGGACAGCTGGTTGACCACGACATAATCCGCAACTGTCTCCCGCGCGGGCGGATAATAGACGGGATCGCTCGCACACGCCCCTAGACCGAACACCAGCAGCATACTCGGGATGATTGGTAGGTTCATTTCGCGCTCAGCTCCCTATGCGGATACCTGAATTTTGACTCCGAATCTTGCCGTTAGTTCGAGACGCGTGCAAGCTGCAGCGAAATACCTTCGACCGGGGGTTCACGGGCGCAACTAGATGTATTGCGACACCGGCAGTCCAGGATCATCGACCGCGATCCGACCGCACCTAACCCGCCATGGTTGGCCGCTAGTCGGTCATTACCCGGATCTGGGACGGGTCGCTGACCTTGATCTCGGCCCTGCCCTTGTATTCACTGATCATGCCGGAAACGCAGACGGTCTTGCCGAGCAGGCTCTCCGGCACGTAGTCGAACTTGTCGCGGTACTCACCCCAGATCAGGGCCGTGAAAAACTGGTTGGGGTGCGGCGGCCCGAAATCGATGAAGGTCGGCTTGCGTTTCCGGTGGTCGGAGAACTTCGCACCCGTCACTTCGCCGCATACCGTCGCTTGCTCGCCGATGTGAGCGGCCGCGGCGGCCGGGTCGAGTGTGTCCGCGGCGAACACCGTGCCCGCCATCAGCAGGCCTGACAGTAGCAGCGTTCCGCAAATGCGGCTCGGGTTCAAGATCGTCATGAGCTGCATATTACAACAAGGTGGTGATGAACCAAGCCGCGGCAACCATGGTCGTGACCGTGGTCCAGTCCATACCGATCGCGCGCGCGTTCAGCGAATGCCGGTAGCCCGCCCAGAACAGGAGGCGCCCCACGCACCAGATCGTCATAAGGGCGGGCAGCATGTAGACGTGCCGCGGGTCCATGCGTATCGACAGCCCGATGAAGATCGGAACGAAGATCAGCGCCTGCTCGACGGTGTTCGTGAACACGCGCTGGTTGATCTTCCAGGCCCGGCTCTCCGCGTTGGCGAACGGGTCCTCCGCGCCGGGGCTGTCCGGCAGGCGCCACAGGCCCTGCAACATGATCAGCGCGATGAAACCGACGCCCGCGCAGCACTGCAGCGCCAGCAACAGCCGGTCCACCGGCTGATCGAGGGGCTCGAGCCGCGGCCAGTACAGCCACGCGGCAGCGTTCACGAGCGACGCGCTCAGCAGTCCGGCGGCGATCCAGCGATAGGCGCCTTTTCTCGTTTCAGACGGTCTGCCGGCTTCGTTCATTCGCGTACCTCATTCCGAACGGCCGCCGAACACGGCGTCCACCAGCGCCGTGTCGAAATACTCCCTGACCTCGGCGATCCTGCCACCGCGGATTCGAATGACCTGGCAATAGCTGTTGTTGTAAGGCTTTCCGTCGAGGGTCTCGGCGTTGCCCGAGGTCTGCGCGACCACGGTATCGCCCTCCGCTGTCAGTTTTTCGATCTGCGAGGCGATGCCCGCCTTGAGCTGGCCGAACAGGGGGCCGAGCAACTGCTCGATGAGCGCCTGTTTGCCGGAATAGGTCCCGGAGAATTTCGTCGTGCCGATATTGGTCCACACGATGTCATCCGCCAACAGCGAGAAGCACGCTTCCATGTCTCCGCGTGCCCCCGCCGCGTAAAAGTCGAGCACGATCTGCTTGTTCTCCTCTGTTCCCATGGTCTCTCCTCTCGATTGAGTTCCGCTTATCCGACCGCGACTCGACCAGGCGTATCTCCCGGGCCAGGAATCCCGACGTACGGGTACACTATGGATTATGCACTTCAGGCCGATTTTAGACCGGCGGCGGCCACGCTGCCGCGAGCGGCCGCCGCAGAGGATCGCCGCGCCGGGCGCGGATGCCGCGCGAAAAATGACCAGATCATCTTCGACACGTCCGGGGCCTCGGGCACGCTGAACTCGCCCTGCTCCCCGCCGAACCAGCCATGCTCGTAGCCCTGTAGCACCAGGTAATCGACGGCCCCGGCACCTTCCCTGTCCGCGTACGTGGTCAGTGACCACGGTTTGCGGCCGTGCGTACCGTGGGTAACGCTGGCACTGTCCGGATCGAGCTCGAAACAGGCTATCCAGCTGTCGCGCAGCTTTTCTCCCGCCCGCAGCCCGACGACGCTGTCATCGGCGGAATGCGCGACAAACAGCGGCGCGAATCCCCGCTTGTCGCCCATGGCCTGCCTCATATCCGCCACCGTCGAGCTGGTCTGCTTCACCCGTGGGTACCTGCCGAGCGCCCAGATCGATTCGCCGTAGGCCACGCCGGCCACGGCCGCGCAGGATGCGATCTTGCCGCCGTGAACCACGGCCATCGCCACCGCCATGGCCGCACCGGACGACAGGCCCGTGACGTGAATCCTGTCCGGGTCGATCCTGTGGCTGCGGCGCACGGCGCTGACGATGCTCCAGAGGTCCTCGACTTCGCCGCCTCCGCCCTTTATGTCCCGCTGCCGCCACCAGCCCCAGCAGTTGCGCAGCCGCACGCCCCGGTAGGTTGTGATGAAGGGGTACACGACGATGAAGCCGTAGCGGTCTGCCAGCCGGTCGAAGCGGGTAATGGCCTGCATGTCGAAATGGTCCTGGTTGCAGCCGTGCATAACCATTACCAACGGCACGCGGTCCTGTCGCTCGTAGGACGGTGGCACGTGCAGCAGGTATTCGCGGCGTCTCGATCCGGGGTAGGCGCGGGCACGAAATATCTTGCGGACGTCGGTTCCGGCGGGTCTCACGCGCCGTACGACGCCCCGCAGGACGAACCGGAGCATACGCAGGATCACCTGCCACGCCGTGACCGTGTACTGGCAGAGCACCGCCATGCGCTCGGCAAGGCGCCGCCCGATGCCCGGTCCGCGCAGTTTTTCGAGCCATCCCTCGAACACCGGAGTACCAACGCCTCCCTGCGACCTCCCAGCGGCTCAAGTTAGCGGCGTGGGCGCTCGCCGGCTGCGACGCAGGTTCGGTTTTCGGGGAATTATCGCCAGAAGCAGCCGCAGGAGACCAGGGGGTCCGCGCTACCGGTGTCCAGTATCGCGGCGCCGAAAGCGCTGAGCGGCAGCGGATGGAAATCCTCGAGAAACGCGATACCGATTTCGAACGGAGAATTCCTGTCGTCCCGCCAGAAAGCGTTCCATTCGTCCGGGTCAACCGCCAGCGTGTACGTTTTCCAGTCCATCCTCGCGCACCGGGATTCGTCGAGGCCCATCGGCATCGGGTGGGCCGCGGGCGTCGTGTACAGCGTTATCGAGGTGCCGGGCGCGCTTTCCGACAGGCTGCGAATGACAACAAAGGGCGTCTGCCTTGCGCGCCCCGCTTGTACGCCGAGCACGAGGGCCAGCGATTCGGGATCGGCAGTCCTGATCGAGCGAGTCTCTGAGTAACGGCAGTAGTCGTCGACCTCGAGTGTCGAACAGGCACTGGTGCCCAGCGCACCCATGGCGACAAGCATTGCTGCTACCGATCGCGTACCTATCATCGACATCAACCGTTCTTGTAGTTCCTGCTTATTCCAGGATTTTGCGCAGACGCGCGCGGCTTCTGTCAGGCCAGTAGTGCTTGAGGCTGTAGAACTCCTCGACCGCGTCGCTGCCCTGGGGAATGACCACCCAGGGCTGTTTCGATGACGTGAATATGTGGATGTCCGGCGCGATGCGATCGGCATCGTCCAGGGTCCCGACCCGGACGAAACTGACCTTGTCGCCGAAGCCTCCGTAACTGCTCCACAGCGCGACATGGCAATCCGGGCAGCGCCAGATCTTCTGCCCCTTGCCACTGTTCGACGGGGTGAGCGTCATCTCCGGTTCTCCCTCGAGAACGCTGACCCGATCTGCCTCGACCAGGGCATTGAGCGCATACGATGCGCCGGACTCACGCTGGCACCAGCGGCAATGGCAGCAGTGCACGAACAGCGGCGGCGCCTGCATGCGATAGCGAACACCGCCGCAGGCACAAGCTCCGTCGAATGTGAGCTCTTTTTCGTTCTCGTCGGTCGCGGACATTGCGGCAGGATACGACAATAAGCGAGCATTTCAACGCAGGCGCGGCCGCCCGGGTCCCACTTATAGCGTCAGGTTATGTAGGCCAGTTATCGCAATGCAGACAAAGAGGTCCGAGCTGACAGCGCCGCCGCCACAGACCGGTGCAAGCATCATGAGCCCGTATAAAAGCACTTTCATCGCCCGGTCGGAGATTGCGATTGGTGTCGCCATGGCTCTAACATCCTTCGTTATCTGAATAACGGCAGATTTGAACGCCCCCGGGCGGCGTGATTCCTCGCTTTGGGACAAGCGGCAGGCACCGGGGACGAGTGGGGCGGTGGCAGAGATCGGCAAGATTCGGTCTCAGTCGCAGTCGCCCGCTTCGCCGGGCCCCGGCTCGAGCAATTCGTGCACGCGGCAGCGAGTCTGGGCAAAAACAGGGTCCAGGAGTAAAGCCTCAGCGGCAAGTGCACGCACACGGCGATCGCGGCCTTCCTCGGCATGCAGTTCTGCGACGGCAAGGTACAGGTCGGCCGAGTTGGGGTGCCTCGACAGGTAGCCTGCGGCATTGTCAACGTCGAGCTGCAGCTCGTTCGTGTTCAGCAGTTGCAGCAACTCGACGTGCGGGTGACCCGGGCAGCTTGCCGACGCGAGCGCCAGTGAACGCATGGCCAGCTTTTGGATGACTGTCTTTTGTGACGACGGCAGGGTCTTGATCTGACCGAAGTAGAACTCTGCCTGCGCGAGATGTAACAGGCCTGCCTCGATGTCCGCCGTGGCGACCATAGCGAGCGACGCGGGTCCGCCGCCCCGGCGGCCGGTGCGCGCCAGCGTGAGTATCGCCATGCCGTCGTCCGGGTAATGGCAGTCTGCGATGAGGCTCTTCGCGGCTTCCAGCGCCTGCGGGTCCAGCGGCAGCTGTGGCCACAACGCGTCGAGTGCCCACTCCTGCAGCTGAGCCTGGAACAGCAGCGGGCTCTCGAAGCTGTCGCTCCATAGCTGGGCGCCGTCTGCGCCGAGCAGCTGCAGCGCCAGCCGCAGCCGCTGTTCGCCGTGGTCCAATGTGCCCGTCAGGAGGTAGTCGGCGCCGAGCGCCTGCGCCTTCTCAACAGGGTCGAGAGCGGCCAGCGCGTGATGCATGGCACTGCGCGATTCGGTGACGCGGAGTTCGGGGCGCGTTGCGAGGATCGTGCGAAAGCGCTTCGCGAGATGGTCGGCCAGGTCCCGCGTGTCCTCGCGTGCGTCCGTCGCCTCGAGCGGCAGGACCGCCACGGTCGGCCGTGCGAACGACGTTGACGACAGCTGCCAGGTGAATAAGGTAGCGGCGAGCGCGGCCGCCAGCACAAGACATATCAGCGCTACGCGGATAGCGCGCCGCTCCCTGAGCTGCTGATAGAGATCCTGCAGTCGCATGGCGTGGCAGTTTACTGACATAACCCGCTGAGCGTGAGGGCTTTTCGAGTAAACTAGCGCGATGAGCAACAAGCGCTTTGCATTCGCACTCCACGGCGGCGCCGGCGCCCGCAGCGGCCGCGACTATTCCGTCGCCGAGTACCACATGCGCGAACTGACGGAGAATGCGCGAGACCGTCTGGCATCCGGGGCGCGTGCGCTGGATGTCGTCGAGTACGCGGTTGCGCAGATGGAAGCGTCGGGACTGTACGTCGCGGGGCGCGGCGCGGCGCCGAACTCGGCGGGATACGTCGAACTCGATGCATCGATCATGGATGGCCCCGTCAGCGCGGCGGGCGCAGTCTCCTGCATCCGTGACGTCGTGAGTCCTGTCTCCGTCGCGCGGCGTGTCATGGAAGCAACCCCCCACGTGATGCTCTCGGGTGCCGGCGCGCTCGCGTTTGCCCGCGCCCAGGGTTTCGAGGAAGTCGCGGATCCCCGCAAGTACTACATGCTGCCCATTGGCGTACAGGAAAAAGAAGTGACGGACAGGTCGCACGGTACCGTCGGCGCCGTGGCGCTCGACGTCAACGGCGAACTGGCTGCGGCCACATCGACCGGCGGGACCTTCGGCAAGCTTGAAGGCCGCGTGGGTGATACGCCGATCATCGGTGCCGGTACCTGGGCGGACAGCAACGTCGCCGTCTCCTGCACCGGCACTGGCGAGTACTTCATCCGCACCGGCGCCGCCCTCGCGGTCGCCTACAAGACCAAGGCCGGCGCCTCGCTGAGCCAGGCCATCGACGAGGTGCTCGCCGACGTCAGGCACCTCGGCGGGGACGGTGGCATCATCGCGGTCGATTCCACCGGCCGCATCGAGACCATCTATAACTCCGAGGGTATGAAACGCGCGTCCGTCGACAGTGAAAGCGGCGTGTTCGTGGCGACTTTCGACTGAGCCAGGATCCGCAAGGCACGTGGTAAGCACGCAGTCTCTCGACCGGTTCATCGCCGAGCACCGCCTGCCCGAATCGTTTCGCAATACCGTGGCGAACGCCTACGAGCCGCTGGCCGGATGGCTACGCGGAAAGCTCGTCCCGGGAACGCCGTTCCTGCTCGGCATCAACGGCGCACAGGGTACCGGCAAATCCACGCTTGCCGATTACCTGGCGCTCACACTCTTCGAGTCCGGCGAGCGCAACGTCGCGGTTCTTTCGATCGACGATTTCTACCTCACGAAAGTGGAGCGACAGCAGCTGTCACGAACACTGCATCCGTTACTCGCAGTCCGCGGCGTTCCGGGCACGCACGACATCCCGATGCTCAGGGAATACCTGCAACGCCTGCGTGATCTCGAACCGGGTGAGCAATGCCGGCTGCCCCGTTTCGACAAGGCGACCGATGATCGCGCAGACGAGGCGTGCTGGCCGTCCGCCACCGGTCCCATCGACCTTGTCGTGCTGGAGGGCTGGTGCGTCGGCAGCCCCGCCGAACCGGACGAGCGCCTCGACAGGCCGGTCAACACGCTGGAGAAGGCCAGAGACCCGGATACCCGCTGGCGGCGCTACGTGAACAAGCGGCTCGCGTCGGACTACGCGGAGCTGTTCGCGGCGCTCGATGCCCTCGTCTTCCTCCGGGCGCCGGGTTTCGACGCTGTTCTCCGCTGGCGCATCGAGCAGGAACACAAGCTAGCGGCGTCGGCGGAACCCGGGGCACCGGGCATCATGAACGACGGGCAGGTCCGCGAATTCATCGAGTACTTCGAGCGCATCACCCGGCACAACCTGGCAATGGTAGGTAGCAACGCGGATATCGTGGTCGAACTCGATGAGTATCATGACTGCGTGGCCATTCGTTACCGGGATTGACATGATCAGGCTCTACACGTGGAGCACGCCGAACGGCGTCAAGATTTCGATCGCGCTGGAGGAACTCGGCCTCGACTACGAGGTGATCCCGATCGACATCACCCGGGACGAGCAATTTGCACCGGATTACCTCGCGATCAGCCCCAACAACAAGATACCGGCGATCGTCGATGGCGACATCTCGCTGTTCGAGTCGGGCGCGATCCTGCTCTATCTCGCAAACAAGACCGGCAAACTCGCGCCTCGCGCCGGCGGCACGGAGTACTACCGGATGATGCAGTGGCTCATGTGGCAGACCGCCCATTTCGGGCCAATGCTCGGGCAGGTGCACCATTTCCTGAAATTCAACCCGGGCAAGTCGGAATACGCGGAGAAGCGCTACTACCAGGAGGCGCTACGGCTCTACCGGGTGTTGAACAGCCGGCTCGAAGGTCGCGAATACATCGCGGACGAGTTCTCGATCGTCGACATCGCCACCTGGCCCTGGGCTTCGCGCTTCGAGTTCCAGCAGATCGACCTGCACGATTTTCCGGAGGTGATGCGCTGGTATCTCGACCTCGCGGGACGGCCTGCCTTCCAGCGAGGCTACAAAGTGCCGAACGAGAACTGGCGTATCCCTCAGCCCTGACATCCCGCGGCGATCGTAAGGGATCAGTCCGGTCTCATTCCCGCCCGCCGGTAGATGGCGTCGAAGACCTGCATGGTGGCAACGGCATCGCTGCCGCCGGTCAGCGGTTCCGCGTTGCCGCGCAACACATCGATGACGTGCCGCAGCTGGTGCGCGTAGGTCGTGTCACCGGCGACCTCTTCGGTGCTGGCGCCATCGGCGGTCTCCAGGGTGAGCGCGTGCCCCATGTGCGGCGCGATGGGGTTGACGACCCTCAGGGTGCCCAGCTCGCCCGCAATCACGAGCCCGGCGTCGAGCCCGTCGGGCAGATCCTCGGACATCGATGCCCGCAGCTCCGCGCGCACGCCGCCGGGAAAACCGAGCACGGCCCTCATTTCGACGTCGACACCCGATTCATGGCGGACAGCCGAAGCAGACAATACCTCCGGTTCCGCGCCCGCGACGCTGCGCGCCCAGTGCACGCAATAACAGCCGAGGTCCATCATGGCGCCGCCGCCAAGCGCCGGATCGTAGCGAAGTTCGCCGGGCACGGGACGAATCGCCACGTTGAAATGGGCAGCAATTTCGCGCACGACGCCGATGCTGCCGCTGCGGACCAGTTCCAGCACGCGCGCAAACAGGGGATGAAAACGATAGTGGTATGCCTCGATCAGGACGTTGCCCGTGCGTTCCGCCGCATCGACCATTGCCTGCGCTTCGCCGGCGTTCATCGCGAACGGCTTTTCGCACAACACCTGCTTGCCGGCCTCCAGCGCGGCTATCGTCCAGCGCGCATGGCCGCTCGGCGGCAAGCCGTTGTAGACGAGATCCACGCTGTCGCTTGTCACCAGGGCCGCGTAATCCTTTTCGACGCACGGGATCCCGTTTTCCTCCGCAAACACGGCCGCCCGCGCCGGTGCACGTGCCGCGACGGCACTGACCTCGACGCCATCGATCGTTGCCGCAGGCTCGATTAGCGCATAGCGGGAAACCCGCGATGCACCGAGAAGTCCTATTCGAATCATTTACTTACGTACCCCCAGTCGCGCGGAAAAGCATCCTGCGGCACCGGCCAACCGGAGCCCGTGTCGCTCGTACTTGTATCTCGGAAGCGTTTAGAATGCACCATCTAACAACATCAATCCCTCCGCGCCACCGCCAATACAATCGAACAGGGGAAATCATGAAGCGACTCACGCTCCTTGCTGCCACGTTTTTGTTTGCGTTTGCTCCCGCATTCGCGGCTGACGATGAAAAGGTAGAGCCGGGATTCAACGAGCAAACCTTCAAGGGACTGGAGATGCGCAGCATCGGGCCGGCATTCATGTCCGGACGCATTTCCGACATCGCGATCGACCCGCACGACCAGAGCACCTGGTACGTCGGCGTCGGCAGCGGTGGCGTCTGGAAGACGGTGAATGGAGGCACGACCTGGGAGGCCATCTTCGAGAACGAGGACGCCTACTCGATCGGCTGCATCACGATAGACCCCAACAATTCGAACACGATCTGGGTCGGTACCGGAGAGAACATCAGCGGCCGTCATGTCGGCTATGGCGCGGGCGTGTACCTGAGCCTCGATGGCGGCAAGACCTGGGAAAACATGGGGCTCCCGAATTCCGAACACATCGGCATGATCCGGATCGATCCGCGAGATTCGAACGTGGTCTTCGTCGCGGCGCAGGGACCGCTCTGGTCCGGGGGCGGCGACCGCGGCCTCTACAAGTCGACCGACGGCGGCAAGACCTGGCGCAAGGTGCTGGGCGACGGCCATGGCAACACGGAACTCGACGACCGCTACACGGGTGTCTCGGAGGTTCACATGGACCCGCGCGATCCAGACGTGATGTACGCGGTGACCTGGCAGCGCTTGCGTAACGTTGCCGTGCTTCTGGATGGCGGGCCGGCAACGGGCATCCACAAGTCCGAAGACGGTGGCGAGACCTGGCGTGAACTCATCCAGGGTCTTCCCGAGGAGGTCATGGCCAAGACCGGCCTCGCGATCTCGCCACAGAACCCCGACGTGCTGTACGCGACGATCGAGCTGGCTAACCGCACGGGCGCTATGTACCGCTCAGAGGACCGCGGCGAGAGCTGGGTCAAGGGCGCCGACTATGCCGCAGGCGGCACGGGACCCCACTACTACAACGAACTGTGGGCAAGCCCGCACAAGTTCGACCGCGTGTACCACGCCGATGTCAACCTGCACGTGACGGAAGACGGCGGCAAGACGATGACCAAACTCAGGCACGACACCAAGCACGTCGACCATCACGCCATGGCGTTCGACCCGGATGACGAGGACTACATCCTCGTGGGCAACGACGGAGGGCTCTACGAGACCTTCGACCTGGGCAAGACCTGGCGCTTCATCAGCAACATGCCGATCACGCAGTTCTACAAGGTGGCCGTCGACTACGACGAGCCTTTCTACAACGTGTACGGCGGCACGCAGGACAACAACAGCCACGGCGGTCCCTCGCGAACCGACAATAACATCGGCATCCGTCATGCAGACTGGTTCGTAACGCTGTTCGGCGACGGCCACCAGTCGGCCGTGGACCCGAACAACCCGGACATCATCTACGCGCAGTGGCAGCAGGGAAACCTCGCCCGCTACGATCGCAAGACGGGAGAAAATGTCTACATCCGGCCGCAGGCCCGTGAAGGCGAAGCACCCGATCGCTACAACTGGGACGCGCCGATCCTGATCAGCCCGCACGACTCGGCGACGCTGTACGTCGGTACCCAGCGGGTCTGGAAGAGTACGAATTACGGCGACAGCTGGGAACCGATCAGCGGCGACCTGACGCGCAACGAGAATCGCGTGCGCCAGCCCGTGATGGGCCGCACCTGGAGCTACGACTCGCCGTGGGACCTGTTCGCGATGTCGATGTTCAACACCATCGTGAACATCTCCGAGTCGTCACTGGTGCCGGGACTCATCTATGTCGGCACCGACGACGGCCTGATCCAGGTGACCGAGGATGGCGGGCAGAACTGGCGCAGGATCGACAAGCTGCCCGGCGTGCCCGACCGGTTCTTCGTCAACGACATCAAGGCGGACCTGCACGATCCGGACACGGTTTACGTCGTCGTCGACGATCACAAGAGCGGCGACTTCTCGCCCTACGTGCTGAAAAGCGAAAACCGCGGCAAGTCGTGGAAGAGCATCGCGGGCAACCTGCCGGAGCGGCACATTCTGTGGCGCATCGTGCAGGACCACGAGAAGCCGGGGCTGCTGTTCCTGGGCACCGAGTTCGGCGTGTTTTTCACCGTGAACGGCGGCGGCGCCTGGACCAAGCTCAAGGGCGGCGCGCCCAACATACCGTTCCGCGATCTCGCGATCCAGAAACGCGAAAACGACCTGGTCGGTGCCACCTTCGGCCGCAGCTTCTACATCCTCGACGACTACTCGCCGCTGCGCAGTGTCACCGCGGACATGCTGAAGAACGATACGGTGCTGTTCCCGGTTCGCCGGACGCACTGGTATGTACCCAAGCGCCCGCTCGGCTGCGCGAAAGAAGGCTGCAAGGGCAGCCAGGGCGATGACTTCTATGTCGCACCCAACCCGGCTTTCGGCGCGACCTTCACGTATTACCTGCCCGAGGCTATCCAGTCACGCAAGGATGCCCGGCGCGAGGGAGAGAAAGAGAAGGAAAAGAAGAACGAGAACGTCGCGTTCCAGTCCTGGGAGCGAATCATCGGCGAGCTGCGGGAGGATGATCCCGCGATCATATTCACCGTCAGGGACGGCGCCGGCAATGTCGTGCGCAACATCGAGGCGCCGGTCGAGGCCGGCTTCCACCGCGTCACATGGGATCTGCGCTATCCGTCCGTCGAAGCATGGGTGCCCGAGGACCAGCGCGAAGAACAATGGATCCCCACGGCCGGCCCTCTCGTCGCGCCCGGCAGCTTCAGCGTTTCCATGCAGAAGCGCATCGACGGCGTCCTGACCGACCTGGATCAGTCACAGCGCTTCGAAGTGGTGTCGATACGCAAGCCGACGTTGCCGGGCAGCACGCAGGAACAGCGCGTGGTCTTCGACAACCAGGTAAACGAACTCGCGCGTGCGGCGCAGGGTACCGTCAAGACCATCGATGCCATCGTTGGCGAACTCGACGCGGCCAAGGAAGTGTTGCTGTCATCGACGGCCGACCCGTCGCTGTATGAGATCGCGAACTCGGTACAGAAGCGTATCCAGGCCGAGCGCGACCGGCTGACGAACAACGAGGCCCGGCAGCTCTACAACGACTTCGACGAGATGACCGTGACGACCCGACTGTTCCATGCGCGCTTCACGCCCACGAGCAATGCGTACGGCCCGACGCCCGCACAGCGCGAGTCGCTGCGCATCGCCAGGTCGCTCTACGACGACGTCACGCGGCAGCTGTCGAACCTGGTCGACGTCGAGTACGCAGGGCTCAAGGTGGCGCTGGATGCAGCAGGTGTGCCCTGGTCACCCGGCCGGGGAATCCAGTAGCGAGCTGCTTGTCGAAGGGGATTGGGCGGCTGCCGTCGCAGTCGCTCGTTCCTGTTCTTCCGCCCTGCGCCTGAGCTCGGCCGCTTCGATGGCGGCATTCTGCTCCGCCTGCTCGAAGCGCAGCTTGTGGAATTCCTGCTCGAGCTTGCAAATCTCGGGGTGAATCGACGTGCATTCGAAGGGCGGCGGCACGGCCGTCCGTTGCGTCGACGTGGTCGAACAGCCGGTAATACAGGCAATTGCCGCCAGCGCCAGGATCGTCGCGTTTTTCATCGTCTTCTCCACCTCTCTGGATGGTTAGAGGGTAGAGATCGCAAAATCCTTCGTATTGTCCGTT
>Ga0209536_100006087_pt1 | contig 18544 bp, 13 predicted proteins | sample DeeMarSeWOR28_12_FD_187461 | JGI IMG/M metagenome (GOLD analysis project Ga0209536, IMG submission 187461) | Marine sediment microbial communities from White Oak River estuary, North Carolina - WOR-2-8_12 (SPAdes) (version 2) | ecosystem: Environmental > Aquatic > Marine > Intertidal zone >... | reverse complement strand
CGAGTGCATCGTTCCCGACGACGGGGCGGTCATCGTCGTTACACCCTCCCCGGAAGGGGTAAGCCGGCAGCACCCCGATGTGCTGGCACTGGGATACCAGGGCCTGGCGACAACGACCCGGCTTGTGCAGGAGGGGCGCATAGACAAGGTCACCGCGCACAATATTGTTCAGGGTGGAAGACTCGTAGAGCGCACGCACGCGTTCATGGTATCCCCGGGGATCCCTGCTGAGGATATCCGGCGCCTGGGATTCACACCGTTCGCTTCTGTTCAGGACGCTCTGAACGAGGCTTCCCGACGGAAAGGGAGATCCGCACGGGTGATCATTCTGGGAATGGGAGGAGAGATCTGCCCGGTAGCCGTGTAAGACTTTGTTTGGCCTCACAAGAGAGAGACGTCAATGGAACTGCAAATTCCCGGTCGCTACTATCGCATGTATCCATCCGAGGGGTACCTTGGCCACGCCGAAGAGATGCTGTCGCTGGCTCTGGGGCAAACAGCCTTCATGCTGATCGACGTGTATGGACTGGGTTATGCACCTGGAGAACCGGAGCCGGAGCGACCTGCCCTTTTCTATAAGGGGTCCACCGAAGTAGAACGCCGGGTGATGGTCGACCACGTTAAACCGGCCCTGGAAGCGGCACGCCGGATTGGGCTCCCGATCATTTATCTGAACAACTCCAACCAGATGGTGGCAACGCAATACAGCGAATTCGGCGCCCTTCTTGTCCGAACGCACGGTCTGAGCGTGGAAGAGCGCTGGGAGACGGATCCGGCCGAATTTCGGTTCAGCAAGCTGGTCGAACCGAAGCCGGGCGAATATATCGTGCGGAAGCAGATGTATAGCGGGTTCTTCGAAACCTGTCTGGAGACCCTGTTCAGGAACCTGCATATCAAGAACCTCGTCGTCGTGGGATTTGCTGCCAATGCCTGTGTACTGGGGACCCTGCACGATGCACTGTACCGCAACTACCGGATCGTCTTGCTGCGTGACTGCACCGCCGCAATGGAATACCACGATACCCTGGAGGATCAGACGATTACTCGCTATATCCTCCGGCACGTTGAAGCGTTCCTGGGGTACACCACAACTTCGCAGGAGTTTGTCCGCTCATGCGAGCAGGTCCTGGACCGCGATTCACTCCATCCGTAGCGACCATTCACAGGGAATCCATCCCGCACGTGATGTGCCCCCCTTGATCGCGTCCAGTACGTGTATTAGGATTTCGGAGAAATCAGGGAGGCGAGGAAGCCAAAACGACGGTTGAGGCGCGCAGCCAAATAGGCATCACCGCACCGAGCTTCTCGAGGATCCTGCAATGCAATATCTCTTGTCCGATCATGACAGACCTGGAAGTTCGTGAAGAAGACTTCAGCGGGCGGGCCCGCCTGACTCAGTGCATTCTCCGAGGCGGGAAACAGAAGAAGGAACGCTGCTGCTCATCGGGGCACTGTCGGTCCTGTGCTAGCAGTACTGGTCCAACGGTGAGCCCTGTCAGAATTCGAATCTGTCAGTGCACCCGAATACAAACCCGCCCCGCATTGCAGGATTGCGGGGCGGGTAGCGTGTGCTGCCAGATGAACGTCACTTCTTCTTGTTATGGTATGATCTGATCTGGTCAGCCGTGAACTTGCCGATGGGTACGATGTTCGCATCTTCGCGCAAGGAAGAAGGCAGCATGTTGCGTGCTGCCGCCTCGTCGTCCGCAGTGACAAACATCCAACCTTTGTGAACATCGGCACCACACCCCCACTGCATCTTATCGAGTAGTTTGGGTGTCTCGTCCACGACGGCATCAAGGCTACGAAGGCACTCCTCGGGGGTGTGAGAGGTTTCAATCAGATATGACGTTTCCCCCGCGCTTTTTGAATCACTGCCTAGTCCCGGAAACGCCAGCAAGAACGTTAGGCAGAAGACTCCAAGGCTCAGCAATGGTTTCCTCATACATCCTCCTACGGTTATGGTGGTTTGTAGTGCACCTCAATGGGTGCAGTTATTGAAGTTGTAAGCCTGTCCATTTCAGGCAGAGCGGTGATAGCCCACGTTCATCATGAGGGTACAGCATTGATCATTCCCTGGAAACCCAGAACTCCTACACTACACGGAAGACTTCTCTCCGGCCGCCCTCTACAAGGTCCACATACCCCTCCATCGCCTTCCTGATGTCCTGCCTGTTGGCATACGCCTCCATCTGCCGTTCGAACTCTGCAAGATCTTCGACGTCCGACTCGAGAACAACAGTCCAGTAATCGGCAACCATATCGAGCAAGACCCTGGCGTTTCTGCTGCCGCCATCACCTTGCATTAGCCCGATAGCTGACTTGAAGAGTTCAGCAACCTGGCGAGATTTCCCGGGCTTGCAGCGGACAATATCACGAACTACAAACATACCAGTTCTCCTTCGGCGTGAGTGTTCTGGCCGGATACGACATCGTGAAGTTGAAAGCTGTATGAGAGTCTTCGGGTTGAGAGATAACGGGAAGAGTGACACCGGGGGAGTTCAGACAGGGAAGGACCCTTCAAGTGGGAGCGGGAAGGCCGAGTGGCCTTAAATCTGGCCAAGGTGATCATGGTCGATCCCTGCGCGTGCTGCAAGATTAGGAAAGAACGAACTCGCAGAATCTACCCAAAACTGCCGAACTTGTCAAGGCAAAAAGGGTTTATCCATCGGCATCAACCGGCTCCCCCCATGGCATAGCCACAATTGAAGGTCAGGTTTCTACGGATCCGTCAACTTCCACAAGTTCGAGATCCTGAAGATCCGATGTCTCTGTGAGACCAAGCTGATTTCTGTGACATTTTCGCAAGCTTGATCTCCTTGCTGTTGCATCTCTCAAGCAGGTTGGCGAGGCTCTTGCATGACCAGCTAAGGCAACTATTCGGGAATAGACTTTCCCTTTTTTGTCCGTCAAAGAGTCGAATTTGCGAACAAAACCTCAAAGATCAGTCATATGGTGAAGAAATCACCTGCGGGCGTAATTCAGCAGCAGAACTGGGATAACTGCAGGAAGGATCTAGCCAAGACAACTCAAGACGTGGGATTTCCGGTTTCTTTAGGGTAGCGATAGCTCTTCGTTACCCCTTTCTTGTGGTTGTCAATTGTTGTTGCCCCCCCCGCCCAATTCCCCCCGACCTATATTGTCGGCATCCCGTAGGTCTGTGGTCTGCGTACCACCGTAGGCCGTCCGCTGATTGAGAATCAGACACACTAACCAGATTTGAATTCACTACCGCCCGGATGTCTTGCATGGTCATGCTCCTTACTGCCCGCTCCATATCATCCATTTGCTGTCGCACCTGCTATTTCACAAGAGTCAATCCGTATGAGTGAGCCCGTCCTTTCGCCTCCAGACGAAGGATATAGGTGCCGCTGGCCAGGTTCTCCGCCTGAAACAGATGGGTGTGACGCCCCGCCTCGTACAGGCCATCCACGAGAGTCTCCACCTTCTGCCCGTTAACGTTGTAGACCTCCAACACGACATGAACAGCTTCGGCCAGACTGAATACGATCGTGGCCGTCGGGTTGAAGGGGTTTGGATAGACGGATTCAATCCTGTAATCTGAAATCTGTGAAGCTGGCTGTGTCTCATCGACGTCAGATGGCTCCGAGACAAGTTCAAAGATCTCAAAATGCGTCAAATCTACAACATAGATCAGGTTATTCGCTGATGCAATATGAAGCCCGTTTGCCCCCGGAGTTTTGTGATAGGCAACCTCAACGGGAGCTGCGGGATTAGCGACGTTCAGAACGTGCAGGCCGATCCCCTGACCGGCGGCAACGTACAGGGTATCGCCAGACACCAGGAGGTGAGTGATCTCTTCCAGGTTCTCTTTGTAGTGTCCGGCTTTGACCGGTGTTGACGGCTCTGAGATATCGAAAACAAGGAGTCCCTCATCGAAATCTGAAAGGTAGGCGTACTTCCCGTCGGATGATATGTCAATCCACCACGCCGAGCCCGGCGTTCGGTAGCTCCACACCTCTGTGATGGTGGTTGGATTCGACACGTCCAGAACATAGAGGCCGTATGATTCATCTGGTACAAACAGGTACGGCCATGAGACCTTCACGTTCCGAACCCCAAATCCCTGGTTCGTGACCGGATCCCATCGTGTCCAGTTGCCCAGTGCCACCGGTTGGTCTATCTGTGACACATCATATATCTGAACACCCCCGTACGCCATTGCTACAAATGCATAGTCTCCGTAGCGCTCGACGCTCAGAGGGACTCCATCCCACCCGGTACAGGGCCAGAATGCGGCCTGAGTCGGCTTCTCCGGATCCGAAATATCCAGCACGCTGACGCCGGTGACCTGGTTTACCTGTGCGCCGGGAACATGGAGATAGCTCCCCCGTGTCGAGATCCAGAATGGTCGCCCCTCGACACTCAAAGCAGTCACTTCCCTTGGAGACGAAGGATCGGAGACATCGTAGACCACCAGTTCTCCATCGTCAAAGTCCGTAGAGATGAACGCGTGATCACCCGATACAGCCAATCCGGAGGTAAGGCCGTGCGTATCATAGGAGCCGACTTCCCTGGCCGACCCCGGATCAGAGACGTCCAGCACCCGAAGTCCGTGCGGACCTCCCGCCACACAGGCACACCCATCGCAGTAGTCGAAACCATAAGACCACCAGGACCCCGGCATGTCGTGTGATCCGATCTCCAGGGGGTTTGTCGGATCGGAGAGATCCAAGATGATCAGTTCTTTGTTCATGCCATCCCCGTGGCGGAGGCAGTACGCTGTATCACCTGAGACTCTGATGGGAGAATAGGACGCTTCTCCCTGACTGTGCGGGTGGGAACCCACCTCCCGGATCTGAGAGAAATCGGACGCATCCAGAACACGAATGCCGAAGTAGGGATCTGCAATCAGGACGTGGTCTCCGCTTACCGCAACCTCAATGATGAGATACTCCTGGGATTCCGGGGCGTAGCTGCCCAACTGTTGCGGAGATGAGGGATCGGTGACATCATAGATGACGAGCGCGTTATTGTCGGCTACGTAGGCGGTGCTATCGGCCACATAGACGGTCTGGGGCATGCCCGGAGTTCCAAACGATCCGACCTCGACCGGCTGCATCGGATCCGACACGTCAATGACTTTCACTCCAGAGAATCCATCCATCTCGAAGGCGGTTATGTAGACACTCTCTCCATCCACAAACAGACTCGTGCAATTATCCGGCAGGGATATGTAGCCCATCTGCCGGGGCGCGCAGGGATCCGACACGTCATAGATGTAGAGCCTGTAGTGCCCGGAGGACCAGAAGCCGTCGTAGTAGAGTACATACGCGTACTCTCCTGATGCGGTTACCCTGTCCGCCGCCCAGTTCCACACACCCGGGCACCGGTCGGTGTTGATTGCATACCCTGATTCCACGGGCGCCGCAGGGTCCGACAGATCCAGTATGCGAAGGCCGGATGCCAGCCCCGATGCCATGTATGCATAATTCCCCGAAATGGCGACATCATACGATTGCTGGACGAAGTGATGCACTTCCCCGAGCATTCGGACATTCGAGCTCTCCTCCGCCATGGCGACACAGCACACGTACGCCGGCAGGAGCAGGCTCACGAGAAACCCTCCAGACCGCTTCATGAATATCCCTCCTCATTGTCTCATCAGCTTAGACCTGGGGGGACTAGGGCGTCAGACTCAGCCCCAGCCACCACCGCAGGTCCTGGAGTTCAGTTCCCTCATACGTATCCCGAAATTCCGGTACCATCAGGACCCTCACGCGAAAGGCCCTTGACACGTTGACCAAAAGCCCGGCGAGAAACGCCGTCCGGACGTCGGTCACCTGCTCGGTGGGCATCGTATAGCGTTCGCCGAAATTCTCCTTCCGCTCCACAATGCCGTTGCTTGAGGTCTCTCGGTAGGCGAAGCGCGCCAGTGTAACGTCGGTGATCCTCCAGTGGGCCATGTTTCGGTTGAGCCCGAGGAGGATCTCGACAACCTCCGAAGCAGAAATAGTAACGAACACGGGGATCTGGAAACTCGTGCGTTCGGCCGAGAACTTCCAGTCGAGTTCCTTCTCCTCGTTCTGGCTGTAACGGTAATCCCAATTCCCATTTGTCGACCAGTAGGCCGACCTGCTGCCCAGCTGCACCGCTTCTGTCGTTCCTGTCTCCGTGTTCTGCCACTCCACGATAGCGCCGATGGAGAGCCGCACCTGGTCGTTGATCGTCCACTCCAGGGATCCCATGATCCTGTCTGTGCGCTGATCACGCGTACCACTCCCGGATCGCGCATCGTTCAGATAGGATTGCGAGTAGCTGGTGACCGCTTCGGTGTTGTCCGTCCAGCTGTACTGGCTGTAGCTTGTATCGAGGATCGCGGAACCCAGGCCGATATCCACGGTTGACTGTTCATGGCGGTAGAGGAGCCTCAGCGTGGCCGAACGCGAGGGGTGAGACGTCAGATCCACCCCGAAGTAGGTGGTCCGCCCGTCGTGTGCCCAGTCCTGGCCGGTGTGACCCGAGCGATTGTAGTAACCGGACCCCGAGGTGTAGGTGCTCGAGTAGTAGGATGAATCGTCCCGACCGAGCTCCTGTGCCGCGTTTCCCCAGAGATATCCGAGGGTCGCCCCGGCCGTGAGTTGCGGCGTCAGGTGGTACTGGATCCCACCCGCAACGTCCCAGTGGGAATACTCCTGCGCCCGGTCTTCAAAATTCGACCATAACGATGAGCCGGACCCGTAGTGGGAGCTCTCCCAGAAGTCTGATGAGCCAAACGAACCCTCCCGCGAGAACGTGACGCGACTGAGCTTCGCACCCATGTCCAACCCGATGGGAAACGCATAACGGGCAAACCCGGTGAGGAAATGCCCGGTCTGGCTGATGTTGTCCTTGCCAGAGTACTTGTCGACGATTGGGAGCGCTTCAGCGGCGGCTGCGCGCGCCCCGCTGTAGTCGTAGCCGGCACTCGTTCTGTAGATGTCCTGCGGGATGCTGTAGTACTTGTCATCCTGCAGGACAAGCTGGTACGTCAGTCCAACGAGGAGCTCGGGGACGATATTCTGAGCCGGTCGGCCCATCAACGCGCCCGAAAACACGGGCTCGAGCTCACGGCGTCTGTTCATGTAGATCTGAGGATAGTAGAGTGCATCCACAGCAACCCGCCCGTCGTAGACGTACGGCGGGTGATACCACGAGGGCTGCTCTATCACTGTCCGCGCAGTCCGAAAGTCCATGTAGAGATAGGACCACTGGAGTGAATCCAGTCTGATCCGCGCCGGGTTGACGATGAAATCCAACAGCGGATCCTTGAGAAGGCCCGGTGTCGCCGATGCGAACATACCGATGCCATAAGGGTTCAAGTAGGACGGCGTGAAGAAGAAGTCAGTCCGCTCGAACGATTTCTCAAGAACCCTCTCACCCCAGTATTGGGCAGCGAGATCAGAGGAGAAGAGGAGGGTGGCAATCGCCGGCACAACGAAAATGCGTTTCATGGGCACGCCTCAGTCAAGATTGTCTTGTCTGTGTCGCCCTTCTGACCTCCGGGGGCGGGCCCTCCGGGGAGACCGCGCGGAAGGTTCCACTGTTCAGGACACCGGGGAACCCGACAAACTCCCAGACCCCCCAGATCCCCGCGCAGTAATACATCGCGGAGAGTATCACATTGTTATCCGCGTTCTCCGGGTTCAGGTTCAGCCAGATCTTCTTACCGTTGATCATCCCTTCAAGGGTCCCGCTCCCTACCTGGGGGCCGATCATGCTCGCCTCTGGGTCGGTCTGTTTCAGGTCCCATCTGCCACTCACACGGTGTGAATCGTCGATCGCAATGACCAGCACTCCCCGCACAACCTCATTTCCGAAGGAGTCGAAGGCGGAATACCTGTAAGCCTGCCCCGACACTCGGAAGAGCGGGTCGAGAGAGGTAGGGTCAGGCGCGCCCGCCGGATTCTCACCACATCGCGGGAACGGCAGGCTGAGTGCCAGGACAGCAAGGACAGTGAGTGCATTTCTCATCGGGGCCTCCGTCGACTGCAGCTGGACTAGAATCGTACGTTCACGGCAAGCGTCGGGAAGAGTGGAAAGAGCGTCAGGTCTCTCAGTCTTGCCCGCCATGTAACGCTGCCGTCAGGCGCAGTAATGAGGTCAACCAGGAACGGATCGGTCAATCCGTACGCATTCAAGAACCGAAGGGAGATTGAACAGAGCATGGAGTTGATCCGGAACGTCCGCGTCACGTCCACTTCCAGACGCTGGAAGCCGGGGAGGCGGCCTCCATTGACATCAACGAAGCCGTGCAGAGCGGGCGTCCCGACCCCGCCCAAGGAAATACCATCGGAGGGCGCCAGCAGCTCGAAGGTCCGTGGTTCATTGGCGGTCAGGACCCAAAAAAGGCCGATCGTCCATTGCTCCGCTGGTACCCACAAGAGGGTGCCCTGAACCTCGTGTCTCCGGTCGAAGGGCGATGGAATCGGGTTGCCCCCGTTTACCTCCGCATAGGTCTCTTTCGCCCATGCAAGCGTGTAGCTCAGAGCGCCCCGCAGGTCGCCCAGCCGTTTTCTGGCAGAGAGCTCCACGCCATAGCCGACCCCCGACCCGTAGCGCGTGGCGTCTGTCAGCGATGCCGGCGGGTCGGCGGGAGGGGGAGCAAAGAAGCCATGCACGTTGTACGTCACCCGGTAGAAAGATTCTGCCGACAGGATATACTCCTGGTCGCCGGCCACTGTCTGAAACCCCAACGCCGCGTGAACGGCGCTCGTTGGCTTAACTTCCTCGCTGGACGGGTAGAAGAAGTTCGGAGGATACAGAAGAAAGACGCCACTGTTCCTGTACCCATGCACGAACTGGTGAATGGAGGTGAGCGCACCGTAGAGCCGGGTATCGTCGTCGAGGGCAACAAGCAGAGAGAACCGCGGGTCGACCGCAGAATAGGAACCCTGAGCCCCCGTGTACGTTGTAGCACGCGCGCCGAGCCCCGCGCTGACGCGAGGCATGAGCACCCACTGATCCTGCAGATAGACAGAGAGCTCCCAGGTGGTCGTGTTCCGGAGCATCAGCGGTGCGATCTGCGTGGAGAACTTCTGGATATCCCCTCCGATCCGCCGTTGCACAAGTTCAACACCGCCCCGCAGCATGTGATGCTCATCGTAGTAGTGCTCCGCGTGCGCACGGAGGCTGAAGTCCTGGACGCTGAACTCTGACAGGAATCGTTCAGCAGTCTCTGCCCCCACGATGTGCTCCAGGGAGAAGTCGTAGCCGGAATAGAATGCAGAGGCCGAGAAGAAGAGGGAAGGTGAGGCGATCCCGTTCCATCGGAGGCTCACCGCGCGGTTCTCCCACCCGAAATTGTTGTTCAGCTCCAGACCGGCGTCCTCCACCCTGGCGGTGTATGCGTCGCGTGAGGCGTAGCCACTCAGCGCAAGTTGCTGGCTCCCCGAGAGTCGGTGACTCAGCCGGCCGATGAACTCGGTCGTCGCGAGCGGACTCGGGGTGCCGTATTCACTCAGAAAGGGGACAAGCGGGTCAGGATACCCCCTCCGCCATGAGAGCAGGAAGGTGGTGCTCGAGCCGAGCGGGCCCTCCAGCGCAAGCTGGGAGCCGAGAGACCCCGTTCCCGCGCTGCCGGACAGACGGTGGCGTGAACCGTTGCGCATTGAGAGGTCGAGCATCCCCCCGATGCGTCCTCCGTACTGGGGCGGCAGCCCGCCCGCCCTGACATCGACCTCAGCCATCACCTCAGCATTGAATGTGCTCAGCACACTCCCGAAGTGTGAGGGGTTGTAGATCCTGGCACCCTCCAGCAGGTACTGCGTCTGGTCGGTGGGAGCAGCCGGGATGTAGAGGCCGCGCGCATACCCCTCAGTCGAGCTCAACGCGGAGCGGTGACCCTCAATGGTGACCTCTTGCATACGGATCTCTTCCGGGTGGAGCGCGACATCAATGCGAAGCGGGGCCGAATCGGCCAGGGTGAAGGTCCTCCTGGCGGGATGGTAGCCGAGCGTCCGCACGACCAGTGTGTAGGTCCCGGGCGCGAGACGGCGCAGGGAGTAGAACCCAAATTCATTTGCGGGGCACCACCGCAGCACACCTCCCGTTCCCGTGCCCTCATGCAGGAGGACATACGCCCCGCCAACACTCTGGCCCGTGATCGAGTCCGTGACGCTCCCTGACACCGTGGCCAACAGAGGCGCGCGCGCAGCAGCCTGCTTGCGGAGGATCACCTGGGTACCCGTCTGGACCCAGGTGAGTGATGTCCCGCTCAGGATTCGATCAAGGGCCATTCCCAGATCGCACTCGTCGCAATCTACCGTCACCTGCTTCCCTTCGATATCGGCATCCAGGTACACCACCGACACCCCGAACCACTGCATAAGGGAGTCCAGCGATACCCGAAGGGTGACCCCGTCGAGCCGCACTGTGACGCGGGTCGCAGGACCTTGTGCAATTCCCGTCGAAGGCCAGGCAATCGCCGCAAGGAGGCTAATACAGAGTATACCTGCTTTGACCATGTCGGTATCTGGATCCCGTAAGTCGAGCAATGGTGTTGACGGCTGCTTCGGGTGTTGTAGCGTCTATGGAGCCCGTAATCGTGGCCAAGTCTCCAGTCTGGATTTCGATAATCACGACAACATCGAAGTAGTCTTCGATCTCTTTGCACACTTCGGCAAGGGTGGCCCTGTCGAAGAAGAGCTTCCCGTGCAGCCATCCCGGGTAGTCCGCATAGCGCAGCAGCGCAGGCTCCGCCGGGTCGGCTCCGCGGCTGAAGCGCGTCCCCTCTCCCGCCCACAGCACCACCGCCTGATCATTGCCTTCACTACTGGATGTCACACGCACGCTTCCTTTGACGACCGCGACTTCAAGCTGTTCACCCCGATAACGGACATTGAACTCTGTCCCGAGCACCCGCACCGTACCGATCTGGGTCGTCACGACGAAGGGAGTCCCAGGGCTCCGCACCCGAAAGAACGCCTCGCCTTCCAGCATGACGGTGCGGGAGTCGTCGCTTGAATTCTCTCCGATGGTAAGCTTTGATGTGTGGTTGAGGGAGATCTCTGTGCTGTCCGCAAGCGTTACCGTGGTGTGCTGGCCGCGGCCGGTCTGATAGGCAATTGGGACGGGATCCCAGTCCGGCACGAGGACCGCAACGAGGATTGCCGCAGCAGCGAGTGCTGTGGCAAACGCCGGTCGAAACAGACGGGACCGCACGGGCGCAGAAGGAGCGGATTCTTGGCTCCGCATCGCTGCCTGCACCAGACGCCACTGCTGATCAGTTTCCGGGTCTGCGAAACGAACCTTGCGGAGTCGGGACTCCAGCGCCTGCTCCACGCGAAGCTTGTCTTGATCACCCCTCGGTGTCGCACCCCAGATCCCAAGAGTTCGGAGTACTCGAGAGACAGGATTCATAGTCACCCTCCTGCATTATATACGGACGAGCCCACCCTTACCCCCCAATCACTTGCTTTCCCTGTCAGAACGTCCAATCTCGAAAGAATTGAAGCGGAATCCGAGGTACGCGCCCAGGTTCCGCATGTCAGAGAAGGCTTCATACCGGAGGCCCAGCTCGAACACCTTCACCGCAAACCCAGCCGTCACCCTGTATCCCCCTTTGACCTGCTGGTCAATCGGGATGTCTCCGTTGATGAAATTGACCGTACCTTCAAGACCGGCAAAGAGCATGAAGTCGGTACGCTGCGACCCGGGATAGACAAGCTGTACGCCAAGCGAGAGAGGGAATGCCATGAAATCGCCCGGGGAGAGCTGCTCCCCCATCCCATCAGCCGCTTGTCGGATACCATCAACCGCTGCATCGTTCCCCCGGTAGAACCAGGTCAACCCGCCTCCCAGAGTCAGTGCCACCCACCCTAGCTCAGCCGGGAAGGCACGAACGCTCAGATCGAGCGTCGTCCCCGCGTAGCGGAAGTCGTTTGCCCCTGGAGCCGGAGCGGAGAACTCGGTTGGGAAGGTATACTCCGGGGCCTCTATCGAAGAACCGGGAAGGAGCTTTCCAATCGCGACACGCGGTTGGAATATCCAGAATTCCCCCTCTGTTTGCGAGGTCGATGGGGTGGGAATGGCCAGGATGAACATAAACAAGACTGCAAGTCGAGCGTTCATGGGGTTTCCCTCAATGTCATGGGCTCCGTGCCCGATGCGGGCACTTACTACTTGTATGACGGATCAGACCTCCCCATCACCCAGCAATGATCACCTTGATGTTCCAACCTTTCTCGAGTATCTTGCTCCCGCTTCCTCATCAGCGAAGATGACTTCGTAAGATCGTGGTCGAGCAACTCACAGATGATCATCTGGTGGATCGCCTGCGGGCGTCCGACGAAGAGTCTTTCCGCGTCCTGTTTGAACGGTACCAGCCCACCGTCTTTCGACAGGCACTGTTCCAGACGCACGACCCTGACACTGCGCACGAAGTAGCTCAGGAAACGTTCGTGCGGATTTGGACCCGTCGCGCGTCGCTCAGACCGGGGCGGAGCTTCCTCGCCTACGCGTTGCGTATCACTGGGAATATCGTGCGAGACATGGGGCGGCATCGGGCCATGAGGGAGCGGGTGGCCTCTACTATCCCGACCTCGACTCCGTCGGAAGGTGAGGATCCTGCCGAGGCTGCTCAGCTTGCGATGCTCGAAGAGAGAATCAGCGCGATTATCAACCAGGAACTCCCGGCACGCTGCCGGGCAATCTTCTTACTGAGCAGATTTGAGGGCAAGACTCACCGCGAGATCGCGGAGCTACTGGGGTTGAAAGTGAAGACGGTGGAGAACCAGATCAACCACGCTTTGCGGGTATTAAAGAAGCGCCTTCCCTAGGTGCTCCGAGAGACGAGTGAGTGCCGTCGCTACTCCTGTCTGCCTACGCCCGGTTGAGGGGCGCTCGGGCGAATGGCTGTGCATTGTGCAGACGGGAGTGATCTGGGGGCATGTGACTATGGTGCAACAGTTTTTGGATGTCTCAGTCGGCCTACGGTGTCGGCAAACCGTCGCCACGGCCTCACATCTCGCAGAACAGCTTGGATAGGGTAGCTACGGAGGGATTGCACACTGACAACACACCTGACAGAATGTGCTATGTGATGTGCAAAGTTGATGAAATGAGTACCCTCGGGCAGATTCGAACTGCCGACCTACGGTTTAGGAAAACTCCGGGGAGGTGAAAATCCGCAAAATGAAAACTGCGTGGGGCACTGTCAGCGCCAATCGTGACGCGATCGTTAGCAGACGGTTAACAGATGGGTTGTGAGGGAACATGCTCGAGAACAACTCCGATGTCAACTCCAATGAGGGGAAGCCCCGACACTGAAGTCGGGGCTTCAAGCGTTCTGCTCCGGACGCAAGCGATTCTATTTCACCGGCAATGCTTTCTTCGTCTGGACATAGTCTACGCCAGTTAGCCGGTAGAAGTATACCCCGCTTGGTAATCCTGATGCATTCCAGGTGGCCTTGAACGTCCCAGCGTCATGGTCGCCAGCCAACAGAGTAGCAACTTCCTCTCCCAACACATTGTAGATCTTGAGTGTCACATAACCAGCACGTTGCAATGCAAACTCTATCAATGTGCTGGGGCAAGTACCCCGTTCCCCCTCGACAGTGGTCTGATCAGGTTCATTCGGTGCATTGTCAGAAATGTGCTGGGTGCGCGATAGTCACTACTACGTGTCCCTTTTTGTGCCCCTCTCCAACATATTTGTGAGCTTCGATAATCTGTTCCAGGGGATATGTTCTGTCAATTGTAGCTTTCAGTTTTCCCTCTTCTACAAGGTTTCTGAGAAAATCAAAGTCCCTGATGCTGACATTCTTATCGTCCGTTCCGACCTTGACATAGATCCCCTTTTCAGCGAGTAGCTTTTTACCACGTGAAGAAGGGAGTTTATCTACTGTGTCAAAGACAATGTCATAGTTGCTTCCGTACTTCGATAGATCTTCCGCTGTATAGTCAATTACCCTTTCGGCACCCAGAGATTTCACCATATCAAGATTGCTGGTACTACACACTCCGATAACTTCTGCTCCGAAGTGCTTGGCAAGTTGTACCGCATACGTGCCAACACTTCCAGAAGCTCCGTAAATCATCACTTTCTGTCTGCGTGCAGCCGAAGCAGGTCCACTGCGGATCTTCCCCTTTCGAAGACCTACCAGCGCGGTGATCCCCCCTGTCGTAACACCGGCCGCGGCCTCCTCATAGGTCATGTTGGATGGTTTGAGTGCCACCATCCCATTCCTTATTTGTTTCGAATCTTCAGCCATACACCTGTACTGAGCATACGCCCCAAAAACGAAGCCAGTGCATGCAAATACCTTATCACCTGTTTTGAATCGTTTCACGTCCTTGCCTACAGATTCAACCTCCCCGGCTAACTCCATGCCCAGTATGGGTCGCTTTGGTTTCGTAAGCCCCAGATAGAGTCGGAAAGGAATTCTGTACCAAAAAGGAACATCGAAACTTCTGACTCTCACATCTCCAATGTGACACGTAGTTGCATAGATCTTTATCAGTACTTCATTGTCTTTAGGGACGGGTTTCTCTACCTCCTTGAGCTGAAGAACTTCCGGTGGGCCGTATCCTGTGCATACAATTGCCTTCATTTCTCACCCCGATCCATTTCTGCTTTCTCATACACTCTCAACAATAGGCAAAACATGAATGACCACAGCCGCCTACAGCTTTTCCGCGTAGACCAACCGTTCGAGTGTCATCGACTCAAGCTGCCGCCCAGTCGGCTTCACGTACCGTTCGGCGAGCTCATCGTAGCCGAGGTGCTCCAACACACGCCAGCCGTACACGCCGATGAGCTCAGACACGTCCTCAGGATCGATACCAAAGAACCAAGCCTCGCCCTTCAGTACCATTCTCTTATAGAGATACTGCTGGCCATAGAAGATTTCTCCATCCATGAAGTCTTTCCGAACGTACGTAAACACGAGGCGACTGCCCGCCGGCACCTTAGCCAGGAAATCGAAGGTCATCCGAATGCCGGCCTCGGTCAGATATTGGGTGACGCCCTCCCAGATGAAAAAGGTCCTCGTGTCGGCCGCGTAGCCATGTGAAGTCAGCACAGGCCCCAGCTCTTCTCGGTCAAAGTCAATCGGCACCAGGGTCACATGAGCTGGGACCTCTCCGAACACCTTCCTCAGTCTTGACCGCTTGGCATTGATGCTCTCCGGCTGATCGGCCTCCAAGACCGGGACTCTGGCCAGAGCCGGAAGCCGGTAAGGCCGAGTATCGAAGCCGGCTCCCAGATTCACCACCGTCTCGGCTTGACCGCCCGCAGCCTCAGCCGCTTTGTCATCGATGTAGCGCTTCCGGCACATGACCATTGCCCAGATACCGGGGGTGCGCTTCTCTGTTGTCCTGACAACCCAGTCCCTCACAAAGGCAGGCCGGGTCAGCCGTATGCTTGCGCGCATGGCCAACGGCAGGATCCGATAGGCCAGGTCATCGTTGATGATGCGCGCGCCCTCAGGGAAGTGTTGTTCGATGGCAATAATGGCCGTCGGCCCAGATCCCGTTTTAGCCGCTTTCTGCGTCATTCACCCATCTCCCTCGCCTGCTGGTGTCTCACCAAACGGCTCGCATCAGCCACTGGCAGGCATATGCCGCAGGCGCAGCCAGCAGGCATGCGTAGTGACAGTCAGCTGAATGCGTTTGCTAGGTGGTGCGTAAACCGCCCGTCCCGATTTGTCCCTCCCAGCGCCTACACCGGTGCGATTCCAACCGCAACACTAACTCCATAGAATGAGTGGTTGGCCAGGCTGGAAAGCGCAAGCCCAATGCCTTCGGGAGGCCGCCTTCCAAACACTCCCAACCCCATGGATGGTAGAACGAAGAAGCAGGCGACTATTGTCGTCACAACGCCATGGGCGATCGTCCATACAGGAGATGCGGGCCCTCCGACCAGGCAATCCCAGCCGAGCACGTACGGGACCGCGAGGCCCACGCCGATGGTGTAGTGCGTGTCGTAGTCGTAGAGCAACTCGGTTGCCACCTGCTCCACCTCGCTTGGATGCCCGTAGCGAAAGCGTCCGCGTGCCCAACACACCGGCTACCACTCCCGTTAAGACGAGATCCATCGTCCTTCCAAAGTGCGCACAAGAAGCACCAAGCTGCACAGATTAGTCATGACAATGCTACGTCACTCATCAACGAATTGCAAATGAAACCCGAAACCGGAACAACCGTAGGGAAGTCGGATAGAGGCAGGTAAGATCTAGCCAATAAGCCTCAACAGGTGGGATCACCGAGATCTTGGAGGTGGCAATCGCATCCAGCTACCCTCTTTTGTGGCTTTTGCCAACTTCTATTGCCCCCGCGCACACGAACCTCCAGGATATAAGGGGTCGGCAAACTGTCGCCACGGCTTCACATCTCGCAGAACAGCTTGGAAAGGGCTTGTAGGGTGGGATTGCACACTGACAGCACACCTGACAGAGTGTGCGGTCTGATGTGCAAAGTTGGTGAAATGAGTACCCTCGGGCAGATTCGAACTGCCGACCTACGGTTTAGGAAAACTCCGGGGAGGTCAAAACTTGCCGATCCAAAACTGCATGGGGCACTTTCTACGCCTGCCGTGACGCGATCGTTAGCAGACTGTTAGCAGATGGATTGTGCGATGAATATAGTCGACACGATTCCCGATGTCAAGTTGGCGACGATCCGATTCGGAACAGACGAATAGGTTCGCTGCAAGGGGCGCAAGTCCGGAAAGGGAAAACTACAGCCTAATTCATACACGGCATCGGCTTTTCGCTGAGTGAACGCTTGATCAACATGTGGAGCAGATTCTGATATTTTGCGACGCGCGTAGTCAGCCCATCGAACCTATTGGGCGCCTTCGCGCCTCGCCAGCAACGCCTGGAGTCGTGGCTTGCTCATGAGGCCACTGTACAGTGGATCATGCCGTAACCTCCAGACACTCAGTAAGCCGGGCTGAGCGATTTCACGCTCAATAAGATCGAGGGCTTTGGTGGTGTCTCCCGCTAATACTGCAAGTTGGATGCGCGCCTGCTCAACGAATTTGCCTTCATTCCATCTCCACTCGAGTCTGCTGGCTTTGTCGAGCTCCTGTACTGCCTCTTCGTGCTACCCTATATGACCAAGCTGCATCGCAGTCGACACGTGTACGTCAAACCCTCTCGGCACCGTGCTGAGAAGTGTGAGGACCGATCCTCGCGAGAACGGTCCCGCCAGGAACCGCCGCAAGGCACGCAAGAGTTTCGCGGTATTTGCCTCCCGGGTAATACACTTCCCAGAATTCCCGTTGTGTGATGGCGGAGCGCCCCTGAGAAAGTGGAGGTAAGCGCGCACCCTCCTCAATGACCAGACCCCATCGTGTGCGAGATGTGGGCTGGTCAACAGCACGTCTGGTTTTTTTTGTTGAGAGGCCGCCGCGCTCCTGTGATGGGGAGAGCGCTTCACACCTCCTGCTTTTCTCGCAGGTGATTCTGGCGATGTCACCGCCATCGGATGACAACAGTTGTCATTCGTCAAATTTCTCTGTGTCAGCCCGCATGAAATTGGGTGAGCCATCCGGATGGCTCACCTTCAGACGTGTGCTTTCACCTCCTGATCCTCTACCGGGAACGGTTTTTTTCCACCTGAGCTTCTGGCATTTTGAAAATGCAATGCGTTTATTCTTCTGGGACCCTCCGGGGTATACATCCCCATTAGACCTTTCTCTCTTTATCCTGGGCCATGGAAGCACAGACAACCCACAGGCCTGACCCCCCACGGACATCCGCGGGATTTGGCGCAAGATTTCAAGGGTTCCAGAATCTCATGCGCTTCACCGTGAGCGACATCCTGCTGGTCTCCAGCCTGTATGATTCCTACATCCTCATGGAAGACGGTCGGCTTTTCGAGTCGATCCGGAAGGAGTTTGAAGGACTGAACCTGAGCAGAACCCCGGAACTCACACACGCGTCGAGCGGCAAACAGGTCGACGAGCTTTTCACTTGCGGGCGGCGGTTCAACCTGATCATCACAACACTTCACATCGAAGACGAACCCGCAACGGAAGTCGCCCGCCGGATCCGGGCTCGCGGGTTCAACACACCAATTGTGCTCCTGGCTTACGACAACCGTGAACATTCGGAGCTGGTGGTTCACCACGAAGTATCATTGTTCGATCGTGTCTTCCTCTGGCAGGGTGATTTCCGCCTGCTGCCGGCGATCATCAAGTGCGTTGAAGACCGTCAGAACGTGGAGCACGACACAGCACAGGGCGGTGTCCAGGTCATTATCCTGATCGAAAACGACGTTCGCTCGTACTCCGCTTTCCTCCCTGTCATTTACGACGAGATCCAGAAACAGTCGGTCCGCCTGCTCGCCGAAGGCATCAATCTCTTCGACAGGTACCTCCGGATGCGCGCACGCCCGAAGATTCTGCTATGCACCACGTACGAAGAAGGGTGGTTTGAATACGAGCGTTTTGCGGACCATGTCCTCGGCATCATCTCAGACATCGAGCTGCTCCACCGCGGGAGTCCGGATCCCGAGGCGGGACTGACGCTCGCGCGGAAAGTCAAGGCTCGTCACCCTGACATCCCCATCCTGCTTCAGTCGGGCGATCCCGGACACG
>Ga0209536_100006086_pt1 | contig 18545 bp, 13 predicted proteins | sample DeeMarSeWOR28_12_FD_187461 | JGI IMG/M metagenome (GOLD analysis project Ga0209536, IMG submission 187461) | Marine sediment microbial communities from White Oak River estuary, North Carolina - WOR-2-8_12 (SPAdes) (version 2) | ecosystem: Environmental > Aquatic > Marine > Intertidal zone >... | reverse complement strand
CTTGTTGCCTCTGTCACGAACAAAGACTTCTTTGACATCGACAAATCGGACCGTCTCGCGAGCTGCCGGCGACAATTGGGCATCCAGACAATCAACGAATCCATCTTCAACATCCTCCAGGACAACGGCGTGCCGCTGATCGGGACTGGCCAACTGCAGTTGGATGTTCAGAAGCTTCAGACCTTTTACGTGACGGCAATACAATCCGTAGGCCGGGAGCCTGCCGAACATGGAGTACTCTGGATAGTCCTGAGGTTTCTCGTCAACGGTCCGGGCGGCATCGGCCTCTGTTCCGCCACCGGCAAAGGAAAGTCTCAGATTACTCATCGTCACGTTTTCTATTCTGGCCTCGGGTAGACCTGAGATCGCACAGCCGGTGGGATTGGCGCCGGTGGCCTCGATATTACTTATGGTGATATTGCGCATTGCGCCAATGCCTGGCTTGTCCATATCCTTCTTGAACTTGCGAGCACGATTACCCAGCCGCAGGAAAATCGGCGCTCCGATTTTATCCATCGTTATGTTCGAGACGACCACGCGATCCATCGTTCCGCCGTCTACAATCTCCAGCGCCACACCGGCCAGCCGGGTATCGTAAATGGCACAACCGGTCATGACAATATTCTTGAAGCCGCCGTTGGATTCGGTTCCCATCTTCAGACCGTTACAGCGGCTGCTCACGATACAATTGCTCACCGTGACATCTCGGCAGACTCGGCCAGAAGTGCTCTTTAGCACGATGGCGTCGTCGCCGGAACTGATATTGCAGTCGGAGATAGTCACCCTGTGACAGGAGTCGATGTTTATGCCGTCATTGTTGTGATTGACACGGCTGTGGACGGTGACGCCCGTTATGCGCACATCGTCACAGGCCATGTAGTGCTGCATCCACATCGGGGAATTTCGCAGCGTTATGTCTTCTACAGTGACGTTGCGGCACTCGATGAATCGAATAGTGTAGGGGCGCACCTTGTACGGACCTTTGAACGATCCGCCCTGCCCGTCAATGGTGCCCCTTCCGATGATAGCGATTCTCTCTGCCTTTTCCGCATAGATCAAACTCTTGTCGGTATAGTTGTCCGTGTAGGACCTGAAGGCCTGCACGGTTGGCGGGTAGTCTTTGAGGTCGCTGCTGCCCAAGAGCGTGCAGCCGGCGGCGAGCCTAAGCGTCACCCCGGCCTTCATATAGATCGTGCCCGACAGAAAGGTCCCAGGCGCAAGATAGACCGTGCCGCCTCCATCTTTAGAGCATTGGTCTATTGCTCTTTGAATAGCACTGGTGCAAAGCGTCCTGCCATCGGCCTTGGCTCCGCAGTCGCGCGCGTCGTAAAGCTTCTCGGCCCCAACAGCCGCTGTCACCAGCAGCGACATCAGCAAGAGTGCAATTTGATTTCTTACCTTGTCCATGATTCTTCCCTTTCACAGAACTGATCTGACGGTTTCGATCAACAGGCAAATTCCCAGAATGACGAGGAATACATAGATGTAGTTGTCAAACCTGGCCCTTGGGATTTTGCGATTTATCCTACCGCCCAGGAATATTGCGATAAGAATAACAGGAAGCGACAGCGCGTAATTCACCAGCACAGGTTTGGTCCAAAGGCCGCCTATGCAGTGACCTATCGCGATCAAAGATCCCGTAGGGAAGAAGTAACCCTGTAATGTCGCCCGAAATTTCTCCGGGTCCCATCCTCTTAAAGTGCCGTAGATGACAACCGGCGGGCCGTTGGTGTTATATGCGGCTCCCAACATCCCCGATGCAAGCCCAAAGAGCCAAGCTAGTTTGTCATTCGCCAGCGCGAAAAATCTGGGCTTGAATATCCTGTAAAGAGAGAACGTGACTATCACAAAAGCCAGAATCGATTTCATGATATCTTCATTTACGCGTTTTAGCAGCAGTATTCCAATCGGTATTCCACTCACAGTGAAGATTATCAGCAGCCCTACGCTTTTGAGATGAACATCCCGCCAGTGTTTGATGAGAATGGTCGCCGACGCTGTGATTCCCATCAATCCTACCAGGGGTGTGGCGGTGTTGAGACCGATCGCCATCGCTAGCAGGGGCATGCCTACCATCGCGTCCCCAAATCCAAACGTCGATCGCGTCAGCGCCGCAATGAAAACTATCGGCAGTATCACTGTTTCGAACGAGTCCATCTGTATTCTGCTTCGCTTCTGGCAACCGTTCCTATAGCAGATGTCCCTTTGCGATCATCACAACCTTTCCGCCAACAGAAACATCTATTCGCCCGTGATCATGCGCGGCTCTGAGGTGGAGCAGTGAGGGTCGCGCGATCTCGCAGCCCTGTTCGACTCGAATATCGATCCAGTCGCCTCCAAAATAGCGGTGCCTGACCAAATATCCGGCCAGGCAGCCATTGGCGCTTCCGGTGGCGGGATCCTCAGGAACACCATAGTAGTCACAGAAGACGCGGACATTCAGATCGTTGTCCTGACAGTAAGTTTCAGGGCAATAGACTAGCACTGCCTTAGCTTCCATCTGCTCAATCAGTTTGAAGTACTCATCCTGTTTTATCCTGGCTCGCTTTACGGCGTCAAGATCTTTGAGCGGTACAATAATCACAGGCAATCCCGTTGAGACCTCCTGGACACAGAATCGCTCGTCTATTTCCGATTCGTCGATACTCAAAATGTTCGCTATCGTCGCCGGCTCAATAACCTCACCGAAGACGGGCTCGTTCTGCTTCATCCATAACATGTCCTCATCATCTCGGCTGCGATCGAAAGTGACGGGGATCTGGCCGACTTTCAGATTAAGAACCACCGTCTCGGCAGATTGTCTGATCATTTCATTGCCTATGACAAAGGCAGTCCCGAGTGTCGGATGCCCGGCGAAGGGAACCTCCTCTTTAGGTGTGAAGATACGTACGTCATATCCGCCGTCTTTCGGAGCGTCCGAGAGAATGAAAGTCGTCTCCGAGTAGTTCATCTCTTTGGCGATTGTTTGCATCGTATCATCCGACAGCGGCGCCGCATCTCGAACGACTGCAAGCTGATTGCCTGCATACTTCCGCTCAGCGAACACATCGAGTATGTAGAAGTCCATTTTCGTCATGAGCCGTCCGCCTTGTCTCCGTCGCCGATTTGGGCAGCCATAAAAGCTACGACAAACGGCAGGTGGTCGAATGTCTTTGTGCTCTTGAGGACAAAGCCGAATCTCTCATACCAGTTCCTCAGCTTAGTGTCTTCGGCGACAATGCCAATCTCCAAGTGCTGCGAACCGTTTTCCGCCGCTTTGTCAAATACATGCTCAACAAGCATTTTGCCATAGCCTTTTCCTCTGTCTTCGGGCAGCACCGCGAGCCTCTCCAGATAGCATACCTCCGGGCCTGCCTTCTCAAGCGCTACGCATCCGCAGGGCCCGCCATTTTGCGCGAGGATGTAATAGCTCAGGCCTCTCTCGATATCGCCGGCGATTCGCTGATCTGTGCAGAATGCGAGATTCTTCGGGCAATTCTCGATGGTAAGCTCGAACCGCTCGGCTACGTCACGAAACGACTCGCGCAGAAGGCTGACCAATATGCCGACATCCGCTTCGTTTGCCTCTCGAATTGTTATCGTGTCGCCTATCTGCATATGTCATGGACGCGGTCGTAGGCTTCGGCCTGCTCTTCTGGCGTTTGACAGAAGGTGACCACGATCAATTTCATGCCGGGTTTCCACAGTCGCTTGACGGTCTCGACGACAGTCTGGCAGTCGCCCACAATTCGCGCGTTGACAACAATGCCAGTATTGGCAAATGCCTCGGCAAAAGGTTCGGGCCGATTGGGCGTCGGATCCGTAGCCGCTGAGAACGCGCCGTCAACCATGCGCAGTCCGCGCATTGTCTTAACTGAATCTGCCTTGTCCGACCAGTCGCCGCAACTGTGAAACGTCGAGCCTGCGAATGACTCGGCCAGGAACTCGACCGCCGGGGCGGCAAACTCGAGGTATTGCTCGCTGGAGATCATCAAGGCATTGTCGTCGCTCATCCCCAGCCCTTCGAAGGACCGGCACGAAGCGTATCCGTGTCCGGGCCAGGCTAGCGCCTCGCCGATCCGCTCGATCTGCTCGCGTGTGAACTCGGCCAGCAGCACGGCAAGCTTCATGAGAAACGCCTTGACGGCGTCAGGGCCGTCGAACATCTCGATAAAGAAGCTGCTCATGTCCACGACGTTGCCGGCGATGTTCAACGGCGACTGCGTGTCGGTTAGTGACATCGGTATCAGCCCGCGGGTCTCTTCGACAAAATAATCGATCATGTCAATCGCACGGCTGCCGATGGAACTCTGCGATACCGGTACAGTTGCGCAGTCGAGCGCTTCCTTCACATATTGGAAGGCCGGGCGCACCGCCGGTGCCTGTTTTTCTTTCCAGATGTAATCGATACCGAACGCGCTGGCAACCGGACCTATACCATACCAGGGCACCAGAAAGTTGGGGACATCGGCCTTGAAATCCATACTCTTTTTCAGTCCACCTAGCTGCCATTGAAGGGAGGCCTTCATGTCCCTACATCCGTAAGAAAAAACCTCGGCGATGCGCATTCGCCGGTGCACAAGAACGCCCGAACGGGAAAGCCAGAAATCGCGACACCGATCCAGCAGCGACGCCTCGTAGTCGGCGTACGCCTCGAAGTCAAACGCCTGGGGACTCACCGGCTCGGCAGGCGTTGCCTGAACATCAGCACTCGTTTGATCGAATGTCTTGCCCGTCACCTTGAGTCTCCTTGTGTGCTCCCTATCAACATGGCGACATTATAGCTGCGTTCGGTCTGTTTGTCATCACGAATGGAACAGGACAAATCAGGTGAGCAAGACCGGCAGGCACTTCGGGGTAGATATGGTATAATAGCTTGTTTGACTGTTCTGAACTGATTTATTTTGGAGATGGGCAATGATAGATTTGGGCAGCAAGCGTTTGAGCCGACGTGAGTTCATGAGGGTGGCGGCCGGAGCAGGTGCCGCTATGGCGCTTTCGGCTGATTCTAGCTCGGCGGCGCGCAAAGAGAAACGGCCGAACATCATACTCTTTATTACGGACGACCAGGACAAGCACTCCATCGGCGCCTACGGAGGAAGTTCGCTGACGCCCAACCTGGACCGTATGGCACGTGAAGGGATGGTCTTTCACCAGGCGTACGTGAGCAGCACTGTCTGTACGCCTTCACGATATTCCTTCCTCACGGGACGTTACCCCGGACGCTCCTACAGCAGGCGATACGAAGATGAGTGTCCACGCCGAATGCAGGGATTTCCGTCCTTCAACGTCGAACTCGAAGATGACAACATGAACGCAGGGGCAATCCTGCAGAGAAGCGGCTACGCGACGGGCTACGTCGGGAAGTTCCACGTCGGTCCCGACATTAAGCGGCCCGAAGACTACGAGAAGCTGGGCCTGCGGTACATTCCGGCCGACGCGCCGGCAGATGGCGAGACGACCGCTGCATTTCGGCACAATGAACGCTGGTATCGCCGGTTCCTCGAGAAGAAGGGATTCTCTTGGGCAAAGCACATCTACTGGGGCAACCTGCAGCGTCCCTTCAATCATCACAATCCCGAATGGACTGTCGCCGCGGCGCTGGAATTTATCGAGCGCAGCAAGGACCAGCCTTTCTACCTGCACTATTGCACGACGCTGACGCATGGGCCCGACAAGTCGTGGCGCGATTCGATGGAACATCCTGGCGTTTCGGGCGAAGGGATACTCGACGAAATCCCGGAAGTAATGACCAACCGCAGAGATCTGCTCGCGCAGCTACGGGACAAGGGGCTTGATCCGGCACAAGGTCACGCAGGCTACGCGCAGGTGGACGACAGCGTCGGTGCAATCTTCAAGAAACTGGACGAGTTCGGTATCGCTGACAATACGCTGATCGTCTTCACCTCCGATCACGGCTCGAACATGAAGGGATCGCTGTTCAATATTAACGGGACCTGCGTGCCGTTGATCATGCGATGGCCCCGGGCGATCAAGGCCGGCACCCAGTGCGATGAGCTTGTTCAGAACATCGACCTGACACCGACGTTTTTTGATCTTGCCGGCGCGGATGTTCCGGATGAATACATAATGGACGGACGGAGCCTGCGGCCTCTGTTCGACGCAGAAAGACCCAAGCGGTGGCGCGACCATCTCTACTTCGAAATTGGTTACGCTCGCGCGGTTTGCACAAGAGACTTCAAATACATCGCCGTTCGGTATCCGAAGGAACGGATCGATCAGATAAAGAAGGCCCGGGCTGAATCGCTTCCGAAACTGATGGCTTACATCGGAAGGATGGGCATAGGAACGCGCGGCGCGCAGAACCCGGGCTTCTTCGATTACGATCAACTATACAATTTGAAGAAGGATGCGAAAGAACAGCGAAACCTTGCCGCAGATAACGAGTACAGCCAAACACTGGCGCAGATGCGCCTGATGCTCAAGAAGGACCTGGAGTCTTTCGACCGGCCCTTTGGTGAGTTCGTCGGCGGGGGCAATGCTGCGCCGCCGGGACTGATCGATGAGCAAATAGAGCTGGTCAAGAAGATAAGGATCGAGGGCAAGAGAATTATTCTGCCGGACGATCTCGTCGAGAACGAGCAACCACAGGCCGACAGTAAGGATGCGGTGAGCGAAAGAGAGAATCGGCGCGCCAACCGAAGGCGTCGACAGACCCAAATAAAGTAAGCGCACGCGCTTCCGGCTATGCCTGCGTTATCAAATACACCACACAGACAATTACAGCTACACATGCCCAGCCGACCAGAAAACCGATTACCGACGTGCGCGACGGGATCGCGATTTCCAGACTTGTGTTTGGCAGTATGTTGCGTCTTTCAGGCACTACCGCTCCCTCGGGCAACGTGCAGGGCCTGTCCACCTGTTCGCCCGGTCCAATTGGCGTCCTGGTGAGGGCATAGAAATTCTCAAGTTTCTCGGCGGCAACCGGTCGAGTCAGAAGGCTGACGACAATCCCGCCTATCAGTCCGGTTGCCAGATACAAAATCATCTGCCACGGCAGGTGAAGCTTGTTCTCGAACAACATGAACTGCGGAAGGTACTGGGCAAAATGCCTGTTGAAATCCCAGATGCCACGCTCGCCGAACGCAATATCGCTGGTAAAGAGCATCACGGCAAAACCGATCAAGGTGGTCGCCCACGCACCGGCGGTAGTCATCCTCCGCCAGAACAATCCGAGCCAGAAAGCAAGTCCCATCATTGCCGATATCTTCCAGAATATCTCCAGCCCCTCAACCACACCCCTGAATCCATAGGCACAGGCGACGCCGCCAGCGACCACAACTACCGAGGCAATTCGCCCTACCGTGACATAGTGGCCCTGCCCGCGGCCCGGAGCTAAGGGTCTGTAGATGTTCTCGGTAAACAACCCCGCCGACGCTATCATAAACGCATCACAAGAACTCATCACCGACGCCAGAAGCGCCGCCAGGAACACCCCGAGTATCCCCGGCAGAATCTTAGGCAGAAAGTCACCTGCCACCGCTCCGAATACGTGGTCCGGCTCAATTTCTCTACCTGCGAAATAAACAATCGCAGCAACGCCCGTCAGGCACCATGGGATCGTGCATACACGTTTTATGAGGTTTCCGAACATCCATCCGAATCTTCCCTCCATCTCGGTCTTGCCGGCGGCGCAATTGCTCATCGTGTGAGGTTGTGTCACGATTCCCACGAGCCCGTTGAACGCAATAACCGCAATGTAGAAAGAAGTTATCCCGGCGGGGGCAACCAGGGAAAGCCTCTCGGCCGCTACCGCCTCGCGAATTCCATCCATCCATCCGACAGCATTCATCACCAGTGGCAGCAGCAAGAACGAGAAGATTATGGTCAGGATGCCCTGGATGAAATCCGTTATGATCGCTGCTGCGAGACCCCCGGCTACACCGTAGACCACAAAAACTACAGTCATCACCGCGATCGCCGCGTTCGCTGACAACTGTCCCTGCGTGCTGGCCGATATAACAGCACCCGAACCCCTCAGCATCAGGCCGATATTCACCGAGAGGTTAAGCATCCCGATAAGCGCATACAGCACTGCCACACTTCTGTCGTATCGAGCTTCAAAAACATCGCCGGTTGTGATGGCGCGAAAACGTCTCATCACGGGAGCTATCAGCCAGTAGAACGGCGTGCAGGGAAGCCAAAGCCACTGATACCAGATTCCGGAAAGCCCGTCCGAATAGCTCTTCGAGGCGACCCCCACCGCCTGGTCCGAATGGGTGCCGGCGCCGAATCCGAACATGACCATCATCGCCTTACCGAACCGTCGGGGCATGAAGAAGTCTTGACTCTTCTTTATTTTGCTCGCAGTCCAGAAGCCGATAGCGGCCATGGCGAGAAGATACAGCAGCAATACGCAGATGTCCGCAGCATGCAATCCAAACATTAGTTATTGACTATTGACTATTGAATATTGAATATTGAAGCAATCACACCAACTAAGCCATCCTGTGGAATGTAATACTGTCGTTCACGAGCTAATAGTAAATAGTCAGTAGTCAATAGTAAATAAAAAAATACCCCGCAGCGCATCCGTTCGCCACGGGGCAATGAAAAAGCAATGCCAAATACCCGATACCTGACGTTCGATCGACACTTACGTGTATCGAGCATCACTCAGTATTTTCCGCGTTTGCACCCCCCTGTCCGCCCATCTCGTCAGGACCTTCCGTGTTCTCCTCGGTTTGAGGCCGTAATCTCAGTTCCACACCAAGCCGGCCCAGCTCGTGTGCCACATCAGGCTGTCCGCTGTCTGACCGATAACTGGCAATGAAATGCTCCTTTGCCCTGGTCTCGTCACCTTTGCTCAAATAATAGAAGCCCAGTTGCTTGTTCACTTCGGCCGAACCCGGCGCCAAGCTAAGTGCCTGTTGATAACTATCCAACGCATAGCCGTCAAGCTGCTGCTTCTGGAAGGCCATTCCAAGCTTCAGTGACTGTGTTGCCGAGCTGGCAGCCTGGTTCATATAGACATCGGCATAAGTCTTGGACTTGGCACTGTCATCTGCGTCAAGGAAAAGCTTGACCATCGCCGCTTTGGCCTCTGCGCCGGCGGGGTCGAAACCCAGGGCCACGTTGTAATGGTACTCAGCTTTTGCCCATTGTCCCTCGGCATGGTACAACTGGGCTATCTGAAAATGCGCAACGGGATTCTCGAACTTGCGCTCCAGCAACTGGAGCAGCTCGGCCTTCCTTGCGTCAGCTGAAACGTTCTCTTGCTGGCCAATTGCAGTCGCATCAGCCTGAGGTTCATTGCAGCCGACGAATAGAAATGACAGACACAAAAGAAGGACAAAGAAAAAAAGGGATGCCGGACTAAAGCCGAGGACAAAATACTGCGTCGTCAATTTATTGCTCCCGACTCTTACCGCCATTCTGGCCTCCACTGAGAAAGCTCTCGTTCGCCTTTGCGCCGAACCTCAACTTCAATCCACCAAGACGAAAGCTATTTTGCTGAAGAGCAAAAATCTTTGCAAGAAAATTTTTCAACAAATCGAATAAAATGTCAAATTGTTCTGGAGATGTGACATTCAATTTGCAGTCGGCAATCAAATGTGGAAAATTCGTGTAATAAAATCTCCTGGAGCAGCGACTAATTGTAGCGACGGCCCGTCGCAGGCGAGCGCAGCATAGGCCAGTTTCCAGCAGGGCTTGCAAGTGATTGACTGGCAGGTAATTATCGAAGAACACGGCCCGGTTGTATGGCAGACAGCCTGCAGGCTGCTCGGTAACCGCGCCGATGCCGCCTACTGCTTCCAGGAGACTATTGTCTCGACTCTGGAGTTCTTCCGGCGCAAGCGCTTGCGGAACTTTTCCGCGCTCTTGACCGGCTGGCCACCGCGCGGGCGATAGATCAGCTCTGCCGGCGATTTCGCCGGACGAATTTCAACTCGGACCTGACTGACCTGCCTGCCACACAGAGCGCAAATCCTGGCCCTGCCCAAGTGGCGCAACTGCAGGAATTCGCCGCCGGCTTGCGCGAATTGTTAAGTAAGCTGCCGGCTCGCGAAGCTCCGGCCCTTTGCCTGCGATATTTGAATGATATGAGTTATCGACAAATCGCCGATGAGCTTGGCATCAAGACAAATACCGCGGACGCCGTCCGAGACGCCCTGTTGGGCCTTCGCTAAAATCTGCGCGATAGATCTGTGCCGAATACCGCAATAGTGCTCCAGTATTGCAGTTGCCCGCCGAGACCCGCCGATCCATTCAGCGGGGATTCTTTTGCACGCAACGGACCACACGAATCAGACATCGAGATTCTGGACTTCGAGGGCATGATCACGGATGAAGTTTCGGCGTTTTTCCACGTCGCCGCCCATCAATATGCTAAAGAGCCGGTCGGCTTCGCCTGCATCTTCGAGCTTAACGCTCAGTAAGGTCCGCGTTTCGGGATTCATCGTCGTTTCCCACAACTGATCGGCGTTCATCTCGCCCAGGCCTTTGAAACGCTTGATCTCGATTCCTTTGCCGCCTATCTGCCTGATCCCGGCGCAGATATCGCCCAGCGAGGCAATGTCATAATTGCTCTCGTCGTTTGTGAGCACAAACTTGGTCATAAGAGCCTCGCCTGAAACAGCCTTGGCCGGTTTCAGGAGAAAATCCGTCAAATCCAGGCCGAACTGCTCTCTGAGCCGTTCGCTTATCGTATTTATCCGGCTGACCTCGTGCAGCTCCTCGGAGATGACCGATTCCTCCTCTTCGCCCTCGGCCAAAGCACTGGCCTGCTCCTTAAGCTCGTCGGCGCGCTTTTCGTACTGCTCCCTGTCATAATAGACTTCTTCCTGGCCTTCCACGCAGATACGAAAGGCAGGCAAACCTCCTCTGGACAGATCATAGTAGGCGCCGACGAACTCGGCGAAAGCAATTCCCCGCCTGTTGAGAACAGCTATAATGCGTTCGGCGTCGGCGAGCAGCTTCACCAGCGAGGCCATCTCTTTTCCACTGACGCGCGATTCGGCGCCATTGCCCTGGGTCCTCGGCTCTGTCTTTGGAGCCTTTTTGCTTCTGCCGCTGCCGTTTCTGATCAGAAGCTCCGTGCCCTCCAGGCCGCGGGTGATCATCCGCTTGCGCATCTGGGTTTCGCTGAGAATGTACTCCGATCTCTTCTTGCCCTTGACCTTGATCTCGTAGAGCGGTGGCTGGGCGATGTAAATCATATCGTTGTAGAACAAATCCTGCATCTGCCTGAAGAAGAAGGTAAGCAAAAGCGTTCGAATATGGGCGCCGTCGATGTCGGCGTCGGTCATGAGTATAACCTTGCCGTATCTGCACTTGTTCAGATCGAACTCGTCGGTGCCGATGCCGGTGCCCAGGGCGCTTATGATAGTTCGAATCTCTTCGTGACCCAGCATTTTTTCCAGCCGGGCCTTTTCCACGTTGAGAATCTTGCCCTTCAAGGGAAGGATAGCCTGGATGTTTCTGTCCCGCCCGGCCTTTGCCGAGCCGCCTGCCGAGTCGCCCTCAACGATGAATACCTCGGTGCTTGCCTTTTCCTTGCTCGCGCAGTCCCACAGCTTGCCCGGAAGATTCGCGGCGCTGAGCGCCCCTTTTCGCCTGGTCAGCTCGCGGGCCTTCCTGGCCGCCTCTCTGGCGGCCGCCGCCTGGATGGCCTTGTTGAGGATCCGCTTTGCGTCGGCCGGATGCTCTTCGAGATAATGACCCAGCTGCTCGTTGACCGTGCTCTCGACAAAACCGCCCACTTCCGGATTTGTCAGGCGGACCTTTGTCTGAGCTTCGAAATGCGGGTCGGAGAGTTTTACCGCCACCACAGCAGTCAGGCCTTCGCGAAGATCGTCGCCTGTGGTGCCCTGGCCGTTCTTGAGCAGGTTGTTACTCCGGGCGTAATAGTTCATCGTCCGCGTCAGGGCGGTCCTGAAGCCGGAAAGATGCGTGCCACCGTCGATGTTGCGGATGTTGTTGGCAAAAACCAGCACGTTGTCGGTATACCCGTCGTTGTACTGCATCGCCACTTCGCAACTGAGCATCGCCTCTGTGTCTTGCCTGGAGAAATAGATCACGTCCTTGTGAAGCGTTTCTTTGCCCTCGTTGAGATGGCTGACGAATGCCTTGATCCCCTCATCGAATTTGAACACCTCTTTCTTGTCGTTTCTGTCATCTCTGAAGGAGATTCGCAGTCCTCCGTTGAGATAGGCCAGTTCCCGGATTCTCTTGAGCAGCGTGTCGTATGCGAATTCCGTATCCCCGAATATCTCTTCGTCGGCCTTGAAGGATATCTTCGTCCCACGCTTGTTGGCCGGCCCGATTTCCTGCACGCGCCCTTTCGCAACGCCGCGGGCGCACTCGATATGATAGTGTTTGCCGTCGCGATAGACGTCTGCTTCGAGCCATTCGCTCAGGGCGTTGACTACGCTGACGCCTACTCCGTGCAGGCCGCCGGCGACTTTGTAGCTGTCCTTGTCGAACTTGCCGCCGGCGTGCAGCTTTGTTAGCACGACCTCAAGGGCGCTGACCTTTGCATCTTCGTGCATGGAGACGGGAATTCCCCGGCCGTTGTCCTCTATCGAGCAGCTTCCGTCGGGGCCAATACGCACGGAAATGCTGTCGCAGGCCCCCGCCAGCGTCTCGTCAATGGAGTTGTCCAGAACTTCATAGACCAGATGATGCAGACCGGCGCTGCCGCGGTCGCCGATGTACATGTCCGGCCTCAGACGCACCGCCTCAAGCCCCTCCAGAATCTTTATCTGGTCTGCGTCGTACTTATGTTCCGTCATTTCAATTCATTCCCTCTTTTCTTATATATCGTCCTGGCTAACTGATAAACTTTCGAAGCTGCCCGCTGCCGCGGCCACGAAAACTCCTCGCTGCCAAACAGAAGTCTATACGGCGACGAACTTGACTGCCGTCAGTCGAGCTTTGGGGCACTGCTGCTGCAGCTCTTCGAGAAGCTCCGACCTGCACAATTGCAGCTCGTACAAATATGATGGCGAGTCGACCCGCACCCTTAGCAGGCCACCGGAAATATCAACGATTTCGCAATGCCGGGACAATTCGGCCGGCAGCATCCGGCTCCACGCTTCGGCTACATCGCTGAAAACCGCTTGCCGTGGAGAAATCTGCCGGTCCATAAGCTGCTGAGCAACCTGACCCAAACCCAAGGCACTGTAGGGTTTGCGCCTTCTTCGACAATTGAGAGTATCCTGTAATCGTTCGATCTCATCCATAATGCACGGTTGACGAGACTGAGAGGTCAGTTCTACCCGGCGGATTCAGACTATCCCAGGTTGATCGGCATCAGGACGTAGAGAAAATCTTTCCCGCTTTTAAGCAGGCCGGGCCTGTCGGGTTCGCCCAATTCAAGCTCGAAATCCGCCGCTCTGATGACCCGCAGGGCATCTATCAGAAATTGCGGATTGAAACCGACTTTGATCGGCTCGCCTTTGTAATCGAGCACCGTCTCGACCTGCGCGTCGCCGGTTTCCGGCGCCCTGCCGGAGAACACTATCTTGTCCTTTTCCAGCGAGATCTGAATCCCTTTCGACTCTTCGTTGGCCAGCAGCGACGCCCGGCGAACCGCGCTGAGCGTAGCCTCGGTCGAGAGTGTCAGCTTCTTATCGTAATCGGTCGGGATTATGTCCTCGTACTTGGGGAAATTGCCTTCGACCAGATTGGAGCTTATTACAACGTTCGCGCAGCTCATTACAATCTGATTATCAAGCAGCTTGACCGCGACGGTATCTTTCTCGCTTCCGCCGACTTTGTCCAGCAGGCCCATCGCCTTGCCCGGGACTATCAGATTCGACGGCACCTCGCCCTTCGGCGCCGAAGTGAGCTTGACCCTGCGCCACGCGAGTCTTCTGCCGTCCGTGGCGACCATCATCAGGTTCTTACCCTTGATCTCCCAGAGCACGCCGTTGATTGCGTAGCGACTGCTCTCCTTGGCTGTCGCGAAAAGACATTGCTCGATGCCGGCCTGGAGATTGGAAAGGCCGATCTCTATCTCGGCGTCGCCCTCGAAACCAGGCACGAGAGGATACTGGCCCGGCTCTTGACCGTAGATTGTAAAGTGGCTGTCCGCTCCCCTGATTTCGCACTTGCCGTCGGAGGCCTCCAGCACCAGGACTTCATCGACACTCTCGCGGACAATCGCCGCAAGCCGATCGGCAGGGATGATGACCTCGCCCGTTTCTTCGACCTGCACCTCGGAGATAGAATAATTGATACCAACCTCCATATCGGTCGCGCAAATCCGAACTTCCCTTTCCTCAGCGGCGATCTGAATACAACGAAGAATCGGCTTGGGTGTTCGGCTCGGAGCTACAGATGTCAGCAGGCCCAGGGCCTCGGCCAGCGCTGCTCTGTTGAAATTTGCTTTCATAATGGTAAACCTCTGGTTAAACGGCCAAAAGGGTCAAGATATACGACTTCCACGAATGGAAACTAAACGCGTAATTTACACCCAAACCCGCGTCTTCACAAGCCTATTTTTTCGCAAAAAAGCCTCACCCACCACGGGCCCTGAAGTTTGCCTGACTTAACCCGTTTGCCGTCTGGGATTTAGCGCTTTATACCGGCGATGGGTACGCCTATAATGCCGTAACAAGCATCTCAAGAAAGACATTTTCTTGGGAGGGTCTAACCTTCAACGTGCCTTTGTCAGAACTCTTAACTGTCCCATTAGTCACAATGACAACGCTCGGGTCCGGAGACATGTACGCGAACGCAAATGGGTTCTCAAGAGGTTTTTTCGGGCATACATTGCTGGCGTTTCAGGTGATTCTGGGTTATGTTCTTACCGGTGCGTTGGCCAGACGACTGGCAGTCTCGTTCACTGCAGGTGAGCCGACAGGGAGATTTGCAGATGGAAAGTAAGGAAAACGATGGAAAATACTGAAGATATGGATATGGTTATTCCAGAGTTGCAGCCGGCCCTCGAGGAGATTGTCGCTCTGACAGAGCAGTTCTGCAGCGAGCATCTGAACGAAGAGTATCGGCGTCTCTGCACGGAGATGGTGATTGAACTCGCTGAGCTTGAGGCCCCGATCAATAAGGGCAGACCGACCAGTTGGGCCAGCGGAATCGTCCACGCTCTCGGCTTCGTCAATTTCCTGCATGATCCGTCACAATCACCCCACATGACTTCTCCTGAGATAGCGAAAGGGTTTGGCGTTTCGCAGGGGACTATGCAGTCGAAATCAAAGATGATTCGGGACGGGCTTGAACTGATGCCGTTTGATCCGGACTGGTGTCTGGAGGCCCTGCTCGAAGACAACCCGCTGGCCTGGATGCTCGAGATCGATGGATTGGCTGTGGACATTCGCATGGCGCCGCGCGAGCTCCAGGAGCAGGCGTATCAACAGGGGCTGATACCGTATATCCCCGCCGACCGGCAGCGGCCGAGGCCACAGCCAAGCTCAAAGACAAGGATCATACAATTCCCTTCGGGGCCCCGGGAGCCGACCTCGCCAAAATCCTCGCAAAAAGCAGAAGATGACGCGCCGTCTTTGTTTGACGGGCTGACAGAGTAGGGAATACCGAATTTCGAACAAGGAATGTCGAATGTCCAACGGTGGTACTGCAAATCCCAAATCGAGCGATGAACTGCAAGCGACGAGTCATGAGCCCGTGGCATGGTGGCACTGGCACAGGCGCCTGTATGACTGGGTGATTCATTTCTCGCATACAAAGCACGGTGTGACAGCGTTGTTCGTCCTGAGTTTCGCCGAGTCCAGTTTCTTCCCGGTCCCGCCGGACGTCCTACTCGGGCCGCTCGCCCTTGGCGCGCCGAAGAAATGGCTTCGGTTTGCCCTCGCCTGCTCGATCGCCTCGGTACTGGGCGGGATTATGGGCTATTGCATCGGGATGTTTCTGTGGTCGATGATTGGCGAGTGGGTCATTGCCAATCTGTCGTGGGCAGGCCTGACCGAGGCTAACTTCGCCAAATTCCAAAACGCATACAGGAAATGGGATTTTGCCGTTGTCTTTACATGCGGATTTACACCATTACCTTACAAAGTCTGCACGATCTCGGCCGGTATCGCCAAAATAAACTTCTTCGGTTTCCTTGTCGCCTCGACGGTGAGCCGTTCGGCCAGATTCTTCATCGTGGCCGGTCTGATGGGCTGGAAAGGCGAGAAGATCCGGCCTTTCGTTGAGAAGTATTTCAACTGGTTCTCTCTGGCTTTCGTTGTCTTATTGATCGGAGGCTTCCTTGTGATAAAATGGATTCACTAGTTTCACAGCCGGTTTCCGGATTGTGCTAATGAACGATCTGCAGAAACAAACGCTTTTGAAGGTCGCTCGCGACGCTGTCGAGGCGGCCGTTAATGGACGGCCTGCGCCCAAGAGCAAATCCGACGATCCTCAGCTAAATGCTCCCTGCGGATGCTTTGTGACATTGAAGAACCGAGGCCGGCTGCGCGGCTGTATCGGTCAATTCACTTCAGACGACCCTTTGGTTGAGCTTGTCGCCGAGATGGCTAAGGCCTCGGCCACGGGCGATCCGCGTTTTCTCGCCGACCCGATTACTTCCCGCGAGCTCAAACATTTAGATGTCGAGATATCGGTTCTCTCACCGTTGGAGCGAACGGATGATCCATTGAGCCTGCGCCTCGGCACCGATGGTATCTATATCAAGAAGGGCCGCGCCTCGGGCTGCTTTCTGCCCCAGGTAGCTCACGAGGCCGGCTGGTCCAAGGAGGAATTCCTCTCATATTGCTGCGCACATAAAGCAGGTCTTGCTTCCGACGCATGGCGAGATCCGGGGACGGAAGTCTATCTCTTTACCGCAGAAGTCTTCGGTGCAGATTTCAAGGATCTGTAGCCTTCATGACGGCTCCGCTTGCTGTCTTTGTGCTACTGTGCGGCTGCCTTTGCCGCTGGCAGAAAATTCTCCATCACCCAGTACTGATACTCCTCACAGGTGACGGCAAAGGCAATGGCATCACCTCTTGGCGACCACTTTGGCATCCACGCCCAGGCATCCTTGCCTACATCGGATATACTGCCAATCCTGAACGCCTTACCACCGTCAGTCGGAGCACACAAAATCCTCTTGTTGCCGCGCGTGTACACCATATGGCGGCCATCAGGAGAGAGATCAAAGATATTGATGGGCGTCTCCCTGCCTTCCTTGCGAAAGATCTCTTTTGTTCCTTGGCCGTCTATTGTGGTCATCAGTATTCTTTCCATCCGGTTGCCCCGTGTTCTTTGGCCAGCAATATAAGCGACCGAGCGGCCATCGGGCGAGAAGACTGGACGCGTCACGTAGACATTAGGATCGCGTTCCTCCGGCGGGGCCGTGATCCTTCGCGGTGTTCCGTCTTCCACATTCACAACGTAAACGTTGTTCTTGCGTGCATATGCGATGGCCTTGCTGTCCGGCGACCATGTGGGGTCATAGTTAGCTATCGCTCCCTCAAGTGGCACCAAGAGTCTTACGTCACCACTCTCGACCGCAATCAGAAAAACCCCTGCTCTCTTTGCATTGTCGATGCCGCAAAAAGCGATCTCTCTTCCATCTGGCGACCAGGACATTCCGCGACCTATGTTCTTGATCCCAGACAATGACAGACCTCGTATGGTTTCACCACTACTGGCAGATATGAAGATCATCTCCCCTCCCTGCGTCGTGGCAACTTGTCCTCCATCCGGCGACCAGCAAAAACTATTGAGATTGCTTCTCCGCACCAATTGGCGCGGAGATCCGGTAGCCTGGCCTGTTCGCGGGTCCACGGGCATAGTGAATATTCCACCAAGCCTAAAACCGATCCGGTAGACCAACTGTCCGTTCCGGGACCAGTTGTAGCATGCAATCTGTTCAACATTCGGTACCACCGGGATAGGCACACCCGCAAACTGGTTACCCTGCACTTGCACTGCCCACAAATCCTTGAATTGAACATTGATCCCTCTCTGTGCCCCTGTGAACACAATGTGACTGCCATCGGGAGACCAAATCGGCTGGGTGATGGCGCCAGGAAAATCAGAGTATTTGGTGTGGCTTGTCCCATCGACTTCCTGCAGGTGCAAGACCGAATGGCCGGCCTCTTCCGTGACGTAGCTGACCCGGTCACCCCTGGGAGAGAAACGAGGAGAAGGCCAACATCCCGTATCCTCGGCCAGGACGGTTCTTTCTGTGCTGTCCAGGTTGGATAGGATCACCGAGTAGACGGTCCCAGCGGTCCTCTGTACGCTCAAGATCAGTTTCCCATCCTGTGACCAGTCCTCAAAGAAGTGAGGATCCCTGAGCAGACGTCGCGTTTCTCCCGTCTCCAGCGAAACCGCCACAACTCCCCTTTGCTCCTCATCCCCACCCCGTTTCTCCACAGCGATTTCACGCCCATCAGCCGACCAGACAACACCGCCAAAGGAATTCCCACCGAGGTTCCGCTGTTCGCCAGTCGAGGTGTCAATTACTACCAATTCAGTATTCCACGTGATCCCGGCAAAATGTCTGCCATCCGGAGAAAGCGCGCCACTTTCAGGGAAGTCCACCGTGATAGTGGGGAGCTGGGAAATGGCGGCAAATCGTCTTATCAGCTTGGTGGCGCCATACCCCAAAGGCAGCAGAACCGCAACTG
>Ga0209536_100006085_pt1 | contig 18548 bp, 21 predicted proteins | sample DeeMarSeWOR28_12_FD_187461 | JGI IMG/M metagenome (GOLD analysis project Ga0209536, IMG submission 187461) | Marine sediment microbial communities from White Oak River estuary, North Carolina - WOR-2-8_12 (SPAdes) (version 2) | ecosystem: Environmental > Aquatic > Marine > Intertidal zone >... | reverse complement strand
GATATATAGTGTCGTCTAAGATATAATGTGCGACACACCATCAAGAGTTCCGGCACCACCTCCCTATCACTACAGGGCGGCTCTTTTTTATAACTCTGCCAGGTAACTAAAGTGGTCCGTTACGTACGGCGACAGGAGAGGCTTGATCCGTTATCACCGATCACCGACATCGCCCGTCCCCCACCAGACGAGGGGGATCACTATCGTAAGCGTCGTAAAATAAATGACCCGCCGGCGGGTCATTCGCTTGCATTAGCGGATCGTCACAGCGGCTGGATATTCTGATGATATCCCGGAGGCTCGTCCATCGGATGGCAGCCGAAATTGTCGTCGATATACTCGTGATACTTCTGGTCGACGACCCTCACGTGGTTGACCCACCAGCGGCTGAGAAACGCCCCCAGCCTTTCGGCCAGGATGCGCGAGGTGCCGCCTGCCGCCACCTCCTTCTTCAAGTCGTCATATTCCTTCGAGAAACCGGTGTGGATCTCCTTATGCCAATCGAGCTCCGGATAGCCGTGCTCCTTCATGTATTTCTCCTCATGGGAGAAATGCTCGGTGATGTAACGATCGAGGTAGACTATTGTCTCGTTGATGACCGTCTCGCCCTGTCCCCCGATGACCTGATCCAACAGCTGTTCGATGTGGGCGAATAACGTCTTATGCTGTTCGTCGATAGTGGCGTCCCCTACCGACAGACTCTCGTTCCATTCCATTTCCATAAATAGTGTCGATTATGTCCGCGATGACCATTGTAGCACGTTTCGCCTGAAAAAAGACCCGCCGAAGGCGGGTCACCGGGGACGGAAGGCCTTCATCTGCCCCTCGATCCAGTCACGGGTCTCCGGATGCAGAGTGATCGAGTCCTTCTCCTCCTCGTACCAGATGCGGATATCCGGACGGCCCTGAGCCTTGCCGGCGCCGATCCAGTCGCAGAACATCTCGATACGGGCCCCCTCGGACATCGGCAGAGCGACCGTCATGTCATCGGCCAGGATCCTGACCCACCATTGCCAATGATGGTCGTTACGGTGCTGGTGCCTGAGCCAGGCCATCTCGAACCGCCGGTCCTTCCTCTGGTCGTTGCGCACGGCGTAGCCGCGGGTCTCGGTGTCGTCCAATTTGAAGCCGAAGAAGTGCCTGACGTAAGGGAAGAACTCGTCGGGCCGGAACTTGGAGAGATCGTGGGTCAGACCGCGCCACAGCTGCCCGCGCCGGACACATTCCACGAAAACGTACCACTTATGCTGGGACAGGTACTTGAAGTAGTGCCAGATGGCCGAGAGGTAGTTTGAACCGGTCTTGAAACCGTCCATGTCCCCTCCTCTGTGTAAGGATCGCCACCGAATAATAACCGATCGGCGGTGAACTCTCAAGCCTTGCCGATCAGGAAATGCCTACTCGACATATCCAGCCGCCTGTGCTTAACTGAACAACCGGATTGTTCTTTCGCATCCATGGCATGGGTGCGGCCGGATGCACCATGGGGGTATGGCATGAACTTCTGGTACTCCACGTCGCATTACGACCGAACGGCCGCCCATGAGGCCGGCCACGCACTGCTCGCCTGGCACTCCCGCTACGTCGTCTCGGTCCAGGAGGCCCACATGACGCCTTTCTGCGGCAAGACGATCTACGCGATGCTCCAATGCCCGAACCAGGCAGAGATGCTCTGGGATCACGTGACGATCGGTCTGGCCGGCATCGCCGCCGAGGTCATCGCCTTCAGGAACGTGCGTAGCGGTACCTGCGTCAGCGACCTGCGGGACGCCCGGGACCGGGCCGAAGAGCTCATCCAAAGGTGCCGGAGACCCAATCCGCCCTGGCCCGATGACGCGCCACCGAGCTCGATCGATATCGGCCTGATGTTCTCTCCGCCGCCGGATTACGAGATCCGGCTGATACTGAACGTAAGTTACCGCCGGGCCCGTTCCGTGATCATGCGCCGCGCCGCCGAATTCGACCGCCTGAGGTCGGAACTGCGGCAGCGCTCCATCCTGGACACGGCGGCGCTGAACGATATCCTGGGTCCGCGCCAGACACGAAAAAACTAGCCCGACCAAATGTCGGGCTTTTTTCTAATCCTGACCCCCGCCGCCTTTGATGACGGGCGCCCTCGACGCGCTGGTCACCCTCTCTTGACCGTTGACATAACCGGACGAAAATGGATAAAAAAGCAATACGAGCATAGGTTCCTTTTCAAGGGGAGATGGGTCATGGATAAGTATTCCCTTTCTCATCTGTCGGGCATGCCCGAATCCCGATTACGGGATATCCTGCGTACCAAATTCGGGCTAAGTGACGATCGGTTGAAATCAAAGAAGAAGATCCAACTGATCGAGATGGTCTGCGACCAGCAAGATGCGGCCGAATCCGCCCCGTCCATGTACGGACCGACCAAACCGCCGTCCGGACGGATCAACATCACGGACGCACAAACCTACCTGAATTCGGACCTGCAGCCCGGCGACGTCTGCCATCTGTTGATCGCCAACGCAGCCATCTTTGAAGACGCCGTCTTCGTCGGCCCGCTGCGACCGGTATCGCAGAAACGCCGGAAACAGATCGTCGGCCTGATCTTCAATGTCCTGGGCCAGGACTTCAAGCTGACCTGGGATAAGATCGGTGAATGCTGGAAAATCTGACCCGGCACGTCCGCCCACCATGTGGGCGGCTTTTTATGGGGCGGGAGTTTCCATGCCACATTTTGTGCCTGTTTCTGAATAATTCGCTGGTCCCGTTTATGTTATACTTATTACGTGTACGCAACCCCCTAAACCGAACATATGATCGACTGCTCCTCAATCTCCTCTATCCCCTTCTGGTGGATCGATACCACCTTCGGTAAGCTCGTCTTCACGATGTTTTTCGTCACTTGGGGCCTGGTCATCGTGACCTTGGTGCTCCAGATACTGGTTCTGCTGAAAAGGTTGCGTTTAGGCGCAAAATCGTAAATGTAATCCCGTATGACCAAGAGAATCGTCATCGGTCTCGTCATCGGCATCTTAGTGGGCGGCGCCAGCGTCTGGCTGCTGCAGAAACCCCAGGTCTCAGATATCGAGACCGAGGCTCCGGTCAGCCGCGGCTTCGGCCTAGGTTTCCGCGAAGGTGCGGGTTCCGGTTCCCGTTCCGAGATCAACGCCCGAAACTGTCTGGCCGATGAGTGCCTGGGCATCGATGAGGTCGAATACCCGGTCGGCCAACTCGAAGAAGAGGCCCGCGAGGCCCTCGATGAAGCGATACAGGATGAATTCAAGGCCCGGGGTACCTACGCCCTGGTCATCGAAAGATTCGGAATGGTCCGGCCTTTCGCCATGATCATCAGGGCGGAAGATCAGCATATCAACGCGCTCAAGGCGATCTATGACCGTTACGGCCTGGAAGTCCCGGAGGCGGCGCCCTTGGACATGGAGGTCAGCGATTCCCTGGCCGAGATGTGCGAAGTCGGTGTCGAGGCGGAAATCGCCAATGCCGCCCTGTATCGCGACAGGCTGCTGCCTAAGGTACATGATCATGAGGACATCGTGTTCGTCTTCACCAATCTGATGTTAGCGTCAGAGGAGAGGCATCTGCCGGCATTCCGGCGCTGTGCCGGCCGGTGAGATCCGACCATTCATCAAACTTCTCCGAAATTATGACCTGTGCCAAATGCGGCAAGGAGCCCTTGCCAGAAGACAAATACTGCAGCCAATGCGGTGAGATGGTGACCAAAACCGCTCCGCCTGAAGAAGCGGCGCCGGCCAAGACCAAAAGCGAAAAGCTCAAGGTGCTGGTCATCGATGATGACTATATGTTCCTGGAGAGCTACCTGTTCAAGTTCGACAAGGAGGGGTTCGACGTCGTCCTGGCCCGAAACGGTCAGGAGGGCCTGAGGGCCGCCCGGAAAGAGAAGCCCTCGGCGATACTGCTGGATATCCTGATGCCGGTGGGCATGAACGGCCTGGAGGTGCTCAGACAGCTCAAGAAGGATCCCAAGACCAGAGCGATACCGGTGGTACTGGTGACCATCCTGAACGATAAGGAGGCCGAAGAACAGGGGCTGGCCCTGGGGGCCGCCGGCTACGTAAAGAAGGACAGCATGACGGCTGATTCGGTAGTCGAGGCGATCCGGGATGCCGCCCTGGGCACCAAAAATACGGCGAAGTGAGGCCGTCTCGTTGCCTCCGAAAAAATCAAAACACCCCCTGACGGGGGTGTTTTTGGACTTACTCCATCATTTTATCGGTCCACGGGAGGCGGCATCGCCGAAGGATCGATCACGTCAGGACTCACGCTGCGAGGCCTCACCGGATCGATCACGTCGGGACTGACGCCGGAGCCGGCGGGACAATCCGCGCCGATGCACTCGATCGTGTTCTCCCGGTCCATCGGTTCGGCCACATCGGTCCCGACTGGCATGAGCTGCCGCTTACCGGTCGGCAGGCCGCTGGCCGCGTCATCCGGGGGTGGCAGCGGGGGTGCGACGCCCGGAGCGCCGGCATCCGGCGGCGGGGTCAACACCGACGGCGCCTCCCAGTCGTCCTCAGCGGTCACGCCGTAACGGTTGAGACGCTGCTCGACCTGTTGCTGACGCCGCAGCTGAAGTTGCCGCAACTCGCCCTGAGCCGCCTCGTCTCCCTGCTGCCGCCGCTCCAGGAGCTGGCGCTTCTCCTCCCGATAGCGCTGGACGTCGGTGGCGTGGGCCTCGATGCCCTGCTTGACCTTGCCCAGATGCTCCCGGACCCGTTCCGGAATGTTCTCGTTGTCTAGGGCGTTGAGGAGCCGCTTACCGGTCTCAAGACCCTCCTGGCGCATCTGGCGGATCCGATCGAGCCGATCGTCGTCAGGCAGGGTCTCCTCGAACCGATCCATGATCATCTCCCGGCTGACCTGATGCCGTCCGATATTCTGGAGCAGCCGCTCTCCCCTCTCGCCGGCCTCCAGGGCCTTAGTGAGCCACTTGTCCTGGTCCCGACCGATCTGCTCCAAGTATCCCTGAGCCTTGTGTAACATCTTCTCGGCCCGATCCCGCAGTCTCGGATCGTCTTGAGCCTCTCCCTCCAGGGCTGCGGCCATGCGCATACGCGTCTCAGCGAACTCCAGCCGCCTTTCCGCCTTCTTCACCGGATCGAAGGTGAAGGCCAGGGTCACCCCCTCCTTGACGCCCTGCCACAACGAACCGAGCCAGGATGGCGGTGCCTCATAGGTCGGGATGTCGACTCCCTCCATCTCATAGGTGACGTCGAAGAATCCCTCGGTCGCCGGAGAGGTCAGGACATCGAAGAACCCCTCGGTCCCCTCCTCCGTCATGGTGTCGGTGCCGCCGATGAGGATATCATCCGATTCCGCCTCGCCGTACAGGGTCGGGACCGGCACCTCAGACTCGCCGACCGCCGTGACCTCGAGCTCGACACCCTCTTCCAGTTCTACGGTGGGTGGCAGACCGCCGGGGTCGTCTCCGGTTATCTGATACTCGGTGACCCAGGCCGCCTGAGCCTGAAATCCGACGGCTAACATTAGCGTAAATGTGCTGAATAAAGCCAAAAAATTAAAACGCCTCATAAGCGAATAGAGAATGGTTATATGTCCATTATACCATAAACCCGGACCTTGCGGTCCGGGTTCCGTTTCCGTCAGACTCGCTCATTTCCGTCGTTCGACCGTAATCGTCGCCTCCGAGATAAGCGCGGCAATCGCTCCCACCGCGGCCAGTACCGGCGCCAGGACTGTCCCGACGACACCGACCGTAAGCGGGAAGGCTACGACCACCTGTCCATGCTTGTCCTTGATGGTGATCCGACGGACGTTCCCCTCCTTGATGATCTGCTTGACCTTCTTCAGGAGGTGCTCGCCTTTGACCTTGAACTCTTCCTTCACGGTTTTCTTCTTGGCTTTCGGCATAATGTAATGCGTTATGGTCGGTTTTCATTCGAGAATATTGGCACCGGGCAAGTCGCTCCTGATGGCCTCCAGGTCTTGGGATGCCGGATCGTTTCCTCGCAGGTCCAACAGTTTGAGATTACTGAGGTTGCCGAGTTCAAGCGGTAGACCTGTCAATTCATTGTCCGAGAGATCGAGCTCCTCTAACTCGGAAAGCTGTCCGACCTCGGCCGGCACGCCCGTCATCTTATTGCCGCTCACATCGAGGATGCGCAGATTCTTCAGGTGTCTTATCTCAGCCGGTAAGGCGCCGGTCAGTTGATTATTCGACAGATCTAATTCCTGCAGTTCGGTCATTCCGAAGACATAATCCGGGACCTGCTCCAGCCCCTGACTGCTCAAATCCAACCGGGCCAAGTCTTCGGGTGTCCCTGTATCCAAGACCTGACCTTGTCCATCAGGAAGATCTCCGACGGCGGCCGGAGGTGCCGTGTCTGTCGAGACACAACCTGCACCGACCAATAGCATCGCGGTGATCAAGAGGGTGCCGAAATGGGTGAATCTTTTCATAGGACGAAAGGATAAGCTGCTCAATCATTTGTTAGAAGCGGGTCGCTCGATTATACCATGACCTACGCTACGGGCTAAACGGGCTGCGGCGGCATTCCGGTCAGCGCCAGCCGCCCAACTCCGCCGGATCCAGCCATTTCGACAGCGATGACTCGTCCGGTACGTAACCCCTCAGTTCGATATCCGTACCGAGATGGATGCTGAGGTGCAGATGCTTCCGCTCACCGTCGGTCTCTTCGCTGAAACCACGGCCCAGGCGCCCGATGACCCCCCCGGCAGGGACCGTCTCCCCTACCCCGACGCCGATGCTGGACAGGGCCAGATGTCCGTAGACCACGGTCACCTCCTGATCCGCGACATCACAGCCCTGGACGACGACCCCACCGTAGCCGCTGGCGCGCCGCTTGAGGAGCAGCGGTCCGGAACAGACGGCGCTTACGGGGATATCCGCCTCCTGCTCGTCATCGAAAACCTCCAGGTCGACGCCGGTGTGATAACCCGAAAACCGTTCAGGACTGACCGGCGAACGGCCGGGGCTGACCAGCAGACCGAAGGGCTTCTTGGTCAGCCGGGCGGCCGCGTCGGGCAGCGGCGGCAGGATGACCGGAGCGACAGGCCCATCCGACATATCCGACACGGGACCTTTGTCATTTTCCGGCGGTAGGGACGCCGTGTCTTCCGCTCCGGAGAACGGTATCGTAGCCGATCCATCAAGGAGCGCGGACGGTTCCGAAATCGGCTCATCCTGCCGTAACGAAACCACGGACAGGAGGACGGTCAGGCCGACCAGTCCTACGGTCACAACCATGACTTTGACGTATCTTGCTGACATAAGACGGTATGACCTCATGATAGACCCTGGCGACCGGAAACGGAACAGCTTCAGGATACATGGGTGAGACCGGTCAATCAGGCGGAGACGAAAAACCGCCCGAACGGGCGGTAACTGTCACTATTGCCTGATAACGACCGAACCGACGAGTTGCCGGTAGTCCCGGCTTATCTGCTGATGGGAATCCCGGGGCCAGGTGCCGGCCATGTGCACGACGTGATCGTCGCCGGCATAGAAGGCATCGATGGCGCCGCAGAAATCGGTCACACCGCGGAAACGCAGATCCACCCGGCACGCCTGATTCCCGGGGGCGATGAGTACGGCCACGGCGCGCCATTCCGTACCGTCAACCTCCTCGGCCGAACGATGACAAAGGAATCGGGGGGTCACTGTCTCGGCCGGATAGACGTCGATCTCGATGAACGATTCTACCATCGCCTGACCCGGAGCAGACCGGCGTGCGTATCCGTAGACGGCATTATGGTCCTTAGTCAAAGCCTCGTCGCTCACCCGCATCCATCCCGGAGGCAGGTCGACGAGACCGGCCGATACATCAGTCAGCCGGTTCACCTCAGCCGGAGAGCCGACCTCAAAGTTTGCCGGACCGTCCGAGCATGACGCCAGAAACGCCGTGCCGAGGAAAAGGAAGAGCGTCCTTGCCATGATGTTTCTCCTTCAGTGAAAGGAACCTCGCAGCCTACACTCACCCCGCATCACTGTCAAGACCAGAAAGCCCCGCCTTCCGGCGGGGCCTGGTCACAAGACACGGATTATTGTTCCACGGGTGGCGGACCCATACCGCCCCGGAACATGTCGAGCTCTTCCGGCCGAATCTGCAGCATCGTCGCTATGAGGTTGCCCATATCATCGGTCTCGGCGGTCACGAAGACGTGTGTACCACTCTCCAGGGACTCCATGTCTATCAGTTCCATCCTGGAAATCTGCGTATCCGAGGTGAGTACCACGACTTTCGAACTCCCGTCCTCGAGACCTATGGTGATAGTACGCCCGTCGATCGATACGATGTCACCGCGGACCATGTTCATACCGCCGGCGAACCGACTACCTCCCGGCATGGTGCCATCACGAAGACCTTCCCGACCGCCGTCAGGTCGGGTCATCCCGTCCCGACGGAAGGAGGTCGAGGGCCAGTCGCTATCGGACCGGCTGGTACCGGCCTTCGGGGCCAGGAGATATCCGCCCGCCGCCCCGACCGCCAGGGCCAGGACCATCAGACCGATCGCAAGCTTCAGCGGGATGTTCTTCTCTTCTTTCTTTCCCATATGATTATGCATGGCCGCCTGACGGCGACCTGGATTATTCACTCATTCGTGCCTCAAGGCAGTTATCGGATTGAACCTCGCCGCACGGCGAGAGGGATAGTAGCCGAAGACGATGCCGATGCCAGCCGAGACGGTAAGCGCCAACAGGATGATCGAAATATCGAATGAGGCCTCGACACCGACGTAATTGTCGGCTATCCGGGCCGCACCCCAGCCGAAAAGAAGCCCCAAGACTCCGCCGATGACGGTCAGGGCGACCGATTCCACCAGGAACTGCTGAGTGATCTCCTTGCGCCGGGCGCCGAGCGCCTTACGCAGGCCGATCTCACGCGTCCGCTCGGCCACCGTGGTGAGCATCATATTCATGATACCGATACCCCCGACGATGAGCGAAATCGCCGCGATCGCCGCCAAAAGAGCCGTAAGCGTGCCAGTCACGGCTGAGGCGGCCTCGGCCACGTCAGCCTGGTTCTGCACATAGAAATCGGCCGTATCGGCGGTCTTGCCGTGGGCCTGCAGCAGCACGGCCTCGATATTGGCCTGAACCCGATCCATCGCCCTCTCGCTTTCCGCCTCAACATAGATGTTCGACAGAAAATCGCCGCCTGACAGAAACTGCATCACGGTTGAGATGGGAGCATAGGCTATATCGTCCTCATTCGTGAATCCGCTACCGCCCTTGGACATGGTCACGCCGATCACGGTGAATTCCGTGCCGCTGATCCTGACCTTCTGGCCCACCGGATCGTTCCCGGCACCGAACAGGTCTTCGGCGGTAGTCGGACCGAGTACCACGACTTTCGGCCAACCATGCTCGTGCTGTCCGGTCAGGAAAGAACCGGACTGCATCTTGAGACTCCTGACCGAGGCGTAATCCATGGTCGTCCCGATGATCTGGACATTGGTGTCGGCGCCTCTGGTGATGAGCTGCCCGTTGGCCCTGACGGACGGTGCTACGGCCGTCACGCCGGCTACCTGATCCCTGATCGTCTCGGCGTCCTCGCGGGTCAGGGTCTGGGCCGAACCGCGTGACATGCTCGGCCCCCCGAAAGTGCGCGGCGCCCCGGGATTGACCACCAGCATGTTCGAACCGATCGACTGGATGCTCTCCTGGACCGACCTCTTGGCGCCTTCGCCGAGAGCCAGCAGCACGACGACCGAACTGATGCCGATGACGATGCCGAGTATGGTCAGGCCCGACCTCACCTTGTTGGAGGCCAGCGCCTCATAGGCCTCGACCATGATATCGCTGACTCTCATAGGCGTTCGTCCTGATAGATGCGTCCGTCCCGGATATGCACGATCCGGTCGGTCCGTTCGGCTATCTCCCGTTCATGCGTGATGACGATGACGGTCACGCCCTGCTCCTGGTTGAGCCGGTGCATCGTGTCCATGACCGCCTCTCCGGTCTTGGTATCCAGGTTACCGGTCGGCTCGTCGGCCAGGACGATCTTGGGGTCGTTGACGAGCGCCCGGGCGATAGCGACACGCTGCAGCTGTCCGCCGGAGAGTTCGTTGGGCATATGCTCATACCTGTCCGGGTCGAGATTGACCGACTGGCAGGCCTTGACGGCCAGTTCACGGCGTCTCGCGACAGGTATGCGGCGGTCGTAGACGAGCGGCAATATGACGTTCCTGAGCACGCTGGCCCGCGGCAACAAGTTGAACGACTGAAAAACGAAACCGACCGTCTCCTGACGGAAACGGGCCAGCTCGTCCTCGGAATACTTGGCGACATCCTGGCCCTCAAACAGGTACTGCCCGCTGGTCGGCACGTCCAAGGCACCGACGATGTTCATGAGCGTCGACTTGCCTGATCCGGACGGTCCCATGATCGACACGAATTCACCCTTCGTGACCGTCAGGTCGACGTCCTTCAGGGCCCGGATCTCGTTGCTGCCCCGATAATAGACCTTACCGATACCCTTGAGCTCGATCATAGGCTCAACGCAGCCCGCGCATACTGCCACCGACCCCGGGCACCATGAAACCGCCTCCCGGGGGCCCGCCGTTGAAGGAGTCAGAATCGCTGGTCGCCGCTGAGACGATCAACTCCTCACCTTCCTCAAGGCCGCTCGCGACCTCGGTCCGCAGATCGTTGCTGGCGCCAAGCACGACATTGCGCCTCGTGATGCCGCCCTGCTCCACCACCTCCACATAGGGAGAGTCGCCCTGATACTTGATTGCCGTATTCGGGACGGTCAGGACGTTCTCCTTGATACTGGTGATGATGTTCGCCGTGAGGCTCATTCCCGGCTTGATGCGCGAGTCATCGGAGTCAAAGGCGATAGTGACGCCGAACGAGACCACGCCCTGCGACGTGGTGCCCAACATATCCACCTCCACCACTTCGCCAGTCACCGTATAGTCAGTCACCGCATCGAAGGTGATGTCAGCCCGCTGGCCGGGCTCGATACCGGTGACGTCAACTTCGTTGAACTGGATCTCGGCTATCGTCGCGTCGCTGACCAGCTGTACGGCTACGGTACCGGATGAGATGTCCTGGCCCACCTCGGCCCCCACCTCGGCGACGACACCGTCGAACGGCGCATAGATGACGTAATCGGCGTATCTGGTCTTGGCGTCCAACAGGTCGTCTTCCCGTTGACGGATGGTTAGTTCCTGAGCCGAGATATCGGCCTCATCCGGACCGGCCTTCAGGTCTTCCATCTCCAGTTCACGCTCACGCAGCGTCCGTTCGGCGGAGACGATGCGGTCCTCGGCGCTGCGGATCCCGTTTATCCGGCTGGAGAGCGAGGAGACCTGGCCGTTGACCGTACCCATGTGGCCGCTCAAGGCTGACTTGTGAGAATTGACCGCTGAGGGCGACTGACGGTCGTGCGTCGTCAGGGCGTTCTGCACGAAATCGACCAGGTTCCGGGCGGCCTTCACCGCCTCAGCCAGATCGCGGGCCGTGTCGTAAGTCTGGGTCAGGAGCGCCATGATATCCTCTTCGCTGTCATAACGGCTCGAAGACTTATAGGCGTCGAAGCTGACATCGAAGGAATCGCGGGCCTGGTCGGATTTCTGCTGGGCATCATCCCGGTACTTACCGGCGTCCTCGCCGACGATCGTCGCCAGGTCGTCATAGGCATCGATGTTGGACTGTCCGTCGGTGATGCCGCCCCCGAACAGGATGTCCTCCAGACCGGTCATGACGGAAGGCAGGTCGAGAAAGGCATCCGAGACCTGGTTGTAGGCGTCTTCATAGGCGGACACCAGATCCTGCTCAGCGCCCTCAAGCGACTCCTGGGCGCTGATGAGCTGGTTCTCCTTCTGCAGCATCTGGAGCTCAGTGGGCGGTTCGTACAGCTCCGCCAGCTTCAGTTTGGCGTTATCCAGATTGGTCTCGGCGTCACGCACCGCCTTGGCTACATCCGAGGAATCCAGGCGCACCAGAAGCTGGCCCTTGCTGACCGTATCACCCTCCTTCACGGCGACCTGGACGACCCTGTCCGAGGCTCCGGGCTTGAGATCGACGCTATCCGCCGTCTGTACCTGTCCGGTGCCGCTTACTGAGGAAACCAGCAAACCCCGCGTCACTGACGCGGTAATCTGTTGCGTCTCAGCGCTGTCTTCCCCCTTCCGGAAGAACAAGAAATAGGCTCCGCCCACGACAATCAGAGCAGCCGCCACCGCTATCCACCTCTTTTTCCGATTCATAGAGATAAAAAATCAAAATATCCGGCCTTTTCGGCCTTATCCTGTCTTGAATTATAATACGTAATGGTAGGCCTGTTTCTTTCATTATGCAAAGGGTGTCCGGCAAGAAAATTCAAAAAATCCTTTTCATTTGCTGTGGATAAGCTTTTGTGTTATTACTTATAGGAAAGGAGCGGTCGATTTTCGACTAAAGTTAGCGGAAAATGCATAACTTTTCAATAAGTTATGGATAGCGAGAAAATCAAAAAAGCCCGTGAGCTGCTGAAGACGGGCAGGTTCCGGTCCGGATTCAAATCGTTGCGCGTGATAGCCGGACCGACCCGCTTCAAGATCATGGTGCTGCTCAGCCATCATAAGGACGGGCTTATCGTCAGCGAACTGGCTGAGATCATGAAGATGAGCCTGTCGCGGGTCTCACACCAGCTCAAGATCATGAGACAGCACGGACTGGTCACGCACCGGAGGATGGGAAACAAAGTGCTCTACAGTCTGGAAGTGCCCCGCCATCTCCATGACCTGCTGAACGTCTGAATCCCAAACCGATTCCCGATAGGCACGATGGACCTAAAAAGCCCCGCCGTACGGCGGGGCTTTCGGTAGCCATATTCGATGTGCTGCCGGACGATCAATCCTCCATCGGGACCTCCTCGGCCTGACCGGCAGCGCCACTGATCTCTTCGGCTCCGGCCGTCTCGTCGTCCTCTGCCGCCGCGCCGTCGATGAGCTCGGCCTTGGTCATGTCCTCGGCATCACCCTCGTCGTCACCCGACTCATCGGCCTCGTCGTCAGCCTCGTCATCCCCCGGTTCGTCGAGATCCGGCCTCGGGCGGGGCCGCAACTCGCGCCTCTCCTGGACGCGTTCCTTGACGCGGTCGAGCCGCTCTCGGCGCAATTCACGCAAACCCTCCTCAGCGCCCTCCTCACCGGCCTTACGCTGCTCCAGCAGCTCCCTCTTCTGCTCGCGGTACTCCCGCACCTCGGAGGCGTGGTCCTCGATGCGGTCCTTGATCCCCTGCAGGTGCTCCCGGACCCGCTCCGGGATGTTCTCGTTCTCGATGGCGTTGAGCAGCCGCTGGCTGCCCTGCAGTCCCTTTTCGCGGAGTTCACGGATCTTGTCCAGCTGCTCTTCATCCAAATTCTCCTCGAGCCGGTCCATGACCGCCTCCTTATTGAGCTGATGCCGCGTGATGTTACCGATCAGCTTCTGGGCCTTCCCGTCCTCCGGATCGAACCACTTGTCGTATTTGGCCGTCACCTGCTCCATGAGCCGGTGCGCCTTGTCGACCATCTTCCCGGCGCGTTTCTGCAGCTTCGGATCGTCCCCGGCCTTCTCGGCGATGAGTTCGGCCAACCGCATCCGTTCCTCGGCATACTTCACCCGCAGCTCGGCCTTCTTGAGCGGATTGAAAGTGAAGGCCGTGGTCACGGTCTCTTTGACGCTCCGCCACCACAATCCGAAAGTGGACGGCACCGCGGTGAACTCCTCCACCTCGACGCCCTCGAGACTCCAGCCCCCTGGTCCGAAGACTTCGTCCGCCGGCAGGACGGCCCATTCGGTCTCGCTCTCATGTCCCGCGATCTCGGCTTCGCCCTCCACCTCGGGCAGGTCGATGGTCATGCCGCTCCCCTGATTCTCGCCGTCTTCGTCGTCATCGGTGGTCGCGACATCAATCGGTATCGGCATGATTTCATCCGGCTCCTGCGCGGCGACAACCGCCGGCAGGAACAGGGCCGCCACCAGAAATACGCTGAATAAGGTCAAAAAACGCCTCATAGAGTATGAAAATTAAGGCCTAGATGCTTTAATTATATCGATAAACGTTCAAGTGTCCAAAGATGAAGTCAATCTTATCGTTATGATGCGCAAGACGCTCGTGTTCATCCTCATCCTGGCCGGCCTGTGATTCATCGGCCAGAGCGGCCAGGCTTTGGCCGCCCCGCCGACCGATACGCTGATCAAGGCGAGTTCGGATGCAGTCTATTACCATGCGGCGGACGGCAAGCGCTACGTCTTCCCCAACCAGAAGACGTACCAGAGCTGGTTCTCCGACTTCTCCGGCGTGGTGACGGTGACCGACACCGAGCTGGCCAGCCTGCCGCTGGGCGGCAACGTCACCTACCGCCCCGGCATCCGGATGATCAAGATCGTCTCCGACCCCAAGGTCTACGCCGTGGCCCGTGGCGGCGTGCTGCGCTGGGTCTCAAGCGAGACGGTGGCCCGGACGCTCTACGGCGAGGCCTGGAACACGCTGATCGACGACGTCTCCGACGCCTTCTTCGTCAACTACACCATGGGAGCGCCGATCACCGAACCGGCGGAGTTCTCGCCGGACACCGAGGCGACAGCGGCCCGGACGATCAATGCCAACCGCGGTCTCCTGACCGGTCCGAACCCCCGGCTAGCCGACACCGCCCCGCCCCGCGTCTCCGCCCCCTGCGCCTGCCACAGCGCCACGCCGCCTCCGGAAACGCCCGCCGAGAACCCGGAGGACCAGTGGCGGCAGTTCGCCCTGAACCACATCAACCAGATCCGGGCCGAGCACGGCCGGCCGCCGCTCGCCATGAACGCCCTGCTCAACGAGATCGCCATGGCCCACAGCAAGGACATGGCCTTCAACATCCGCGAGATGTCGCACGACGGCTCGCTCGGCGAGACATCGCCGGAACGGATCAAGCAGGGCAAGGTGCCGGACCTCGACCGCCCCGGACAGTTCACCTATCTCCCCTACCCCGCCAACATCGGCTGGGCCGGCGAGAACGTCGGCCGGCGCTACCTGTCGATGTTCGGCGGCGACGTGGAGGCGGCGATAATCCACCAGCACGAATGGTTCATGGACGAGCCGGAGGACCAGGGACATAATCACCGCACCACTATGCTCTCCTCGCTGGCCCCGTTCAACGAGATCGGCATCGGCATCTACCGCGACGACACCGACATCATCTGGATCACCGAAGACTATATCAGCCGCTGACGACCGGAAACGCCCCGCAACAAACCCGTCCTTTGACCCCATAGCACAGCCATGTCAGGATCGAGGAGAGGAGGCAAAGATGGAATCGGCAGACCGCTTCCCGATCTTTCACGTGACTTTCCGGACCCAGCACCTGCTGGCGTCCACCTTCCTGCGCTTCCAGGAATACTATGAGTCGCCGGAGTTCCGCGACAAGACCTTCGACTGGGAAGAGTTCATGGACTGGTACGCGGAACGTAAGGGCAAGTTCTCCTACCTGGAGGACTGGACCGGATTCAACATCCCCTCCTACGTCTTCCGCCCCTTCCGCCACGGGTTCTTCGACCCGCTTACCCGCAAGGAGGCGACGCTGCTCCGGATGTTCGAGGACGTGCCCGAGCCGTTCTACGTCATCGGTACGACCGGGGACGCCGACCTGGAGACCTCGCTGCACGAGATCGTGCACGGCCTGTTCTTCGTGGACGAGGCCTACCGGAAGGAGGTCGAGGCGACGCTGGTCCGGGACGAGCTGCCCCGGCTGCGCCAGGCGCTGGTCAAGGAGGGCTACCACGAATCGGTCTTCACCGACGAGATGAACGCCTACCTGCTGACCGGCCTGGGCAAAGGCATGCGCAGCGCCCGCGAATGGCTGGCCCGCGAGGCGGTCCGCCGGGAGCTGGAGCAGGTGTTCACCGACCACTTCGGCCTGGCCATCCAGGAGAAGACCAACCGTCAGGTGCTCGCCGCCGCCATCCGGCGCATCCCCTTCCCCGACGACACGGCGAACGCCTGAAGCCGCAAAGACAACGCACCGCCCGAGAGCGGTGCGTTTTTTGTCTGATCGATGCGGAGCGGGCTTATTCGTCGCCGGCCGGCGCGGTCTCTGCCTCTTCGACTACCGGAGCCTCGAGCAGCGGCATGGGCCGCGGGAAATCCGGTTCCTGGAGAAGTTCATCGGCCAGCGGGACGACGACGTTCGGCCGGTAGAAAGTCTCGCCTTCCGGCACGCTCACCGGGAAGACGAGCGCCGGCACGTACAGCTCGTCGCTGGTCATGGGCGCGTGCATGTAATAGCGCATATAGGCGAGCGTCGGAGTCCCCACTTCGATGGTGATCGTCTTCTCCGACTCCGGATCGCCGTAATAGGGATAGAGGCCGCCGCGCTCCACGAACTCGAGCACCCTGGCCGCGTCGGTCACCGCCGGATAGGACGACGTGACGTACTGCGGCACCGTCAGGTCGGCGACGCTGACCGCCCGGCGCTCCACCAGATCGACGCTGATCTGCAGGCCGGAGAGCTCACCGCCCGCCTCATACACCGGCAGGTCCTGGAGCCGGCGTGGATACCTGACCGAAACGTATTCGGGCAGGTAGTCTTCCCGGACCTGATCGGGGTAGCGTTCCCAGGGGCGCTCGACCTCCGGCTCTCCGTATCCCGTGAGATCGATGCCCAGATCCTGGACGAGCCGGCTAGCGATAGCGATGATCTCCTGGTCCGAGGGCAGACTGTCCGCGGTGAGTGCCTGACGGACCTGACCTTCCCGATACCACTGCCGCCAGTTCTGATGGATGTTGACCACCCCCTCGTCGAGCGAGACATGCACCCCGTAGCCGTACGGCCGGTCCTCGACCATCGTGAGATTGGAGACCTCCAGATCCTGGAGACGGCCCAGGTCGACCAGTCCCAGGTCGACGCCGCTGAGCAGCGAGGCGAATCGACGGCCGTCGATCTCCTTCTGACGTTTCAGCACCTCGACCGTATCGCTCTCCAGGACAAGCTCCTCGCCGACGTAAGTGAAGACATAATTCGGGATCTCGACCGGAGGCAATACTCCGGCGACGCCAGGACCGCCGCCGCCGCGACCGGGCTCCGGCACGGGTTGGAACGACGGAGCAACGGCCACGCCAACACCTTCCGGCGTACTCAGGGCCTGATCGGAAGTCGCCTCAGCCAAGAGAGACCCGAAGGCCTGGTCACCGAGTTGTTCGAACTGCGGCACCGTGGAAAGAGATATCTCGGCCAGACGGGTCTCCTCCTCCTGGGTCAATGACAGATAGACGATACCGGCGGCGAGTACGACCACGACAGCAGCGCCGCCGAACGCATAGATGATCCTGTACATAAGATTCATGTTTTATGATTTCTTTACTGTCCTCACTGAAGGTAGCCAGGCGACCTCATTCCCCCTTGATGACGGCGACCGGCTTGAGCCGGGCCACCCGCCGGGAGAGGCCGGCCTGTTCGACCACGTCGACCACTTCCTCGACGTCCTTATAGGCTCGGGGGGCCTCTTCGGCCAGCCCCTTGTCCGAGTAACATTTGACGGCGATCCCCTGGGATTCGAGCCGCTCCCGCAGCTCCTTGCCCGAGACGGCGCGCTTGGCCGCGTGACGGCTCATCCGCCGGCCGGCGCCGTGACAGACCGTGCCGAAGGAGTCCCGCATCGCCTGTTCGGTACCGCAGAGCACGTAGGAGGCCGTGCCCATGGTCCCCGGGATGAGCACCGGCTGGCCGGCCTGGCGATAGGCCTCAGGTATCTCCGGATGTCCCGGCCCGAAAGCCCGGGTAGCGCCCTTGCGGTGGATCAGCAGCCGCTTCTGCTGTCCGTCGATCTCGTAGGTCTCCTCCTTGGCCATGTTGTGGGCCACGTCATAGAGCAGGTCCAGGCGGCTCCCGGCGCCGAACATCTCCTGCCATTCGATGCGGACGTGATGCATGATCACCTGCCGGTTGGCGAAGGCGTAATTGGCCGCGGCGTTCATGGCCGCCAGATAGTTCCGCCCTTCAGGACTGTCGGCCGGAGCGCAGGCCAGTTCCTTGTCCGGCAGGTCGAAACCGTATTCCGGCAGCTTGTTCAGCATGGTCCGGACGTAATCGGTGCAGACCTGGTGCCCCAGGCCGCGGGAACCGCAATGGATGGCCACGGCGATCTGGTCCGGGAAGATTCCGAAGGCTTCGGCCACTTCCTCATCGAAGATCTCATCGACCCGCTGGACCTCGAGGAAATGGTTGCCGCTGCCGAGCGTGCCCAGCTGATCCCGGCCGCGCGCCTTGGCCCGGGAGCTCACCGCCGCCGGATCGGCGCCGGGAATCGCTCCGGAGGCCTCGATATGCGGCAGGTCCTCGGGCCGGCCCATCTCCCGCTTGACGCACCAAGCCGCGCCCTCGCGCAAGACCGCCTCCATCTCCTGATCCGTGACCTTGAGACGACCGCCGCGGCCGGTGCCGGAGGGAATGGCCCGGGCCAGCTCATTGGCCATCTCCATGGCCCGGTCCCTGACCTCGGCATGACGCTTATCCGAAAGAAGCAGGCGCACGCCGCAATTGATGTCATAACCTACGCCGCCCGGCGAGACGACGCCGTGCGGCAGCTCGGTCGCCGCCACCCC